>ERZ825159.55-NODE-55-length-153715-cov-8.531843_pt1 | contig 153715 bp, 128 predicted proteins | sample MGYA00519932_ERZ825159 | MGnify/ENA primary metagenome ERZ825159 (study PRJEB31778, sample SAMEA3449191) | human gut metagenome | biome: human gut; feature: human-associated habitat; material: faeces | place: United Kingdom | collected 2010/2012 ... | reverse complement strand
TTGGCAGTGTATCATGTCCCCACCAGCCCTCATAATTCTTATTATACGGCCACACACCTCCGGTAAAACCAAAAAAGTTGTGATATGGACTTGACTCAGATATATATGCACCTGGCTCATGAGTACCATGGGGACAGGAACGCTGGCTCTTTTATTAGGTACATTGGCCTTTTTATTGTCCCTCTGGTCTTTAAAAAATCCATTATTTTCGATCACACTTTCGCAGAAAAGCAATAATGGCACATAATGTCAATGCAAGCACACTCAAACTAAAATATATTGTCAGGCTCAAAGGAACTGCCTCAAACATTTTATTGCCGACCGATACCATTCTTCCATCGTATAAAATTTCTGGTATTCTCTGTATCGGAAAATACTGCCACAGTTGCGAAAACTGCCTATTTCGATGAAAAATTGATTTGTCAAATAATAACGAATACAATAAAAATACGCAGGGCAGCAAAATGGCACCAATCGAGTTTTGCAACAGTTCTGAAAGAAGCATTGTGATTGCACCGGTCATTACACATAGAATTATGCTCATAAGGTAAACTAGCAAAACTGCCTGACCAGCAGAAATCATCAGTGAACTCCATTGGTATCCACCGATTTGCTGAATCGGCGTATGAAAACCGTCTACTCCAAATAAGCCAAACTGAAAGATTGCGGTAAAACCATACAGAACTAGCGCGGATACAATGGTTACTGTCATACCGGCACATAAGCGCGCAACAATTGCTTTTCTTGTACCTTTTTGTGTTGACCGTATGATTGAACTTAATCGTCTTGTCCGATCTACCGTACAGGCATCGCATAAAACGACGATCACATATAATAATAAGACAAGATTGATCCAATGGACTTTGTCAATTATTTCCTTATAAGCACACGTATACGCCATTTTCAGTGGATACTCCAATTTCGTATGATTGGACCAGTATTCTTTTTCTTCTTTTGTCAGCTGCTCCCCATCGTTCGTGGAATCTCTTTGCAATTCAATATTTGCTTTAATGTTTTCCTCCGACATGTTTTCATATCGTGGATTTAATCCCATGTAATTAATTGTCCGGTACACCCAGTAATAATTTTGAATGCTCCACCCATAAGAATAATTCTTCTCGCCTACAAAGTCATATTCGTCGATAAATGCTTGCATTTCGCGGATTGTTTCATTGTCGATTGGCTTTCCAGACCACTCCATCGCAAACTGTCGCTGCATCTGAATGTATTTTAATGGGCTGACCTTTTCTTCGACCAGCTCATCGGAATCATTGACATAATAGATCGGAATTCCATTGAAAAAAGCCGATTTATCAATTACCAGTCCATCATTATTCTTATTTGCTTTTAACACTTGAGCGCCACTCCATCCAACAGAGAAATCAAAAATAGTATAGAGATTAAGAAGAATAGTAAAAAGAAGGATTGCTGCAAAGGCAATGAGCCAAAGCTTTCTGTGCGTTATTTTTTTGATTTCATATTGAAAAATCAGTCCGAAGTTTTTCATTTGCTCCCTCTCTTTCTGAAATCACCTAAGTCACCTGAGTTTTCTGAAACAGTGAAAGAATCAACTGTATCCTCGGCATCATCAAATTGTTCCATATAAAAATCCTCAAGATCGCCCTCGATTTCTTTGTGCGAGCCCTGCCAGATAATCTGCCCATTTTTCATCATAATGATGTGATCTGCAATGTGCTCAATATCCGATACAATATGGGTTGATAACAGGACAATACTTTCCTTTCCAATTTCATCAATCAGGTTACGAAAACGGACTCGTTCTTTTGGGTCCAATCCTGCGGTTGGCTCATCTAATATTAAGACCTCTGGGCGATTAATAAGTGCCTGCGCAATTCCAAGCCGCTGCTTCATTCCGCCTGAATACGTTTTGATTTTCTTTTTTTGAACTTGTGAGAGTCCCACCAGTTCCAAAAGTTCATTTACTCTTACCTCTGCCGCTTTCTTTGTAAATCCTTTCAGCGCAGCGAAATACATCAGAAAATCTTTCCCGGTAAATTCCGGATAATAGCCAAATTCCTGAGGAAGATAGCCCAATACATTTCGATAGTGCTCATCTGATACACTGATTCCATTGTATGTGATTTCACCACTTGTCGGTACTAGGATTCCACACAACATACGAATCAACGTGGTTTTTCCGGCTCCGTTCGCACCGAGCAAACCAGTTACTCCTTTCGTAAGTGAAAAGGACAAACGATCAACTGCGATTTTATTTTTATATTGTTTTGTTAAGCGATCAATTGTCAGTTCCATGCGTACACCTCCTGTCGTATTGTCTTTTTTATTTCAAAGAAATGGATTGCCATCAGTGCCAGTATTACTATGTACCAGATGATTGGTTGAATTGACGGCAAAAAGTCTCTGTGGTTTTTCATTTGGTTGTTCAGAAGAATCATGCTTCCTGAAATTAGCACGGACACTGTAATACAAGCAAAAATGCTCTTTCTTCCGATCTGAGTTCGCTCGATTTTCGTATTTAAAATAGAAGTAATCAGATACGGAATCAAAATCATTGCACCAGTCACCAAATATCCGTTTTCACTATTTCTTCCAATCATGATGATCAAACATGATAAGATTACAATATGTACAATTCCGATGCAGCTCGTTCTTGCAAAGTAAATTCCTCGAAACGAAACCTTTGTGACACTTTCCAGTTCCGACATTCCATAATACTTTGAGCGAAACGATTCCATGACTGCTGCCATTGCGACAAATGGAATACTAGCAGAAACTACTGTAATCGAATCCGTAGACTCGACCTTCATCACGATTATGAAAATCGCCGCAATCAAAACAAACAGTGAAATGCACCAAACATACCAGCTGATGTAGGAAAATTGAGACATGATAAAGCATAATGTGGTCTCGTTATTCGTGTTTCGTTTGGTGTTTTCGTTATTCTTGTTATTCCAGCCGTCTTTGCTCATCACGTTATTTTCATTATTCCTAGTATTCTTGTTATTTTTTTTATTATACTTTCTATATTCTCTGATAAATTTGTCTTTTCTTAAGGAATCTGGCTGCCCGGCCATCTTTACTAATAGTTCTTTTGTTTTCTTATCCATTCATCATTCCTCCCTTCGTTGTTTTCTTTTATTTTGATCATTTCATCCACTCTGTTGTTCTCATTCATTTGGATGATTTCGATGTTTTTGTTGCTTCCCTTAATTTCTTTTTGATATTTCGAATCCTTCGATACAGCGCAAATCTCGATATGTTTAATTCGTCACAGATCAGTGAAATCGGTTCGTCATTTACAAACCGAAGTACAAGCAAATCTCGTTCCTCATCCGATAACACAGCTAGTAGATTTTCGATATACAATTTCTCAATTATCGTTTCGGCAAATGCGCCTCCATCCGATTCTGCTTTCCCTGTTTGCCCAGTTCCATCGCGTCTCTCTAGTTGCTCTATTTGCGACTTATAGATATTTCTTTTTCGATATTCATCAATGCATAAATTGCGCGCTATCGTATATAAGTAACGGATTTCTTTCTGCTGCTCCACATAATTGCTATTATAAAAACGCAGAAACACTTCCTGCGTAATATCCTCTGCCACATTCTTATCTCGAATTCGATAGTAACAATAGTGGAAAATTTTGTCGTATTGTTCCTCAATATCCATCGCTATCTTCTACATCCTCCTCTTTCTTCTCTGCTTCATTATGTTTAACGATGCAATTGTGATTATGTGCGGATAAAATAAAATTTTTTATTAAAAAAGGATGAAGAAAGCCCCCAGTGCTGCAACACCAGGGGCTTCAAGCTTTAAGTTGTCATGTATTAAAGCATATCAAAAATAAAGGTTACACAGACAAATCCAAAGGCAAATCACTTATATCCTTGAGACGCCTACCTTCAATCAAGGCATTTAGCATTTCAATAGAATCTTCTGCTTTCGTCTTTTTAACAGCCTCAACTAATTCATACAATGCAAAATGATACATGCAATCAATGTCACCTGTACCTAATGCCAAAGAAGCTAAACGACTCGGAAGTGGCTCTCCCGTTACTACTGCTATATGTGGTAAATGCCCTTTGCGATTTCGAATAAGATTCAGCGCTTCTGTACGACTATTTTGTGCTCGATCACTTCTCATCGTCCATTTTGCAGATATTGACGCATGTAGAATAGGAAGGCCACCATTTTTTTCCCGAATATCAGTCTTTAATGCTACCGTATCATCTATCAGTATTACTGGTGTATTTAATTCCTCATCTGACAATGGTTCTCGATATATTACAATATCTGGAGCAACCATATAATCATTCCCCATACTAGCTGCCAGCTTTGTATCACATGCAACTAAACGACTTAAGTATTCCAGATGCTCGTACTGTACAAAGTTGCTTGTTTTTATTGAATTTCTATTTCCCAACTTTATTATATGCCACTTTCCCGGTCGAATTACTTGAAGTTTTGGAAATGTAGCCGCAAGAAATTCCATATTAATCTGCTCAAACTTTGCTCCTGAAGTTTGTCCAACTGCTTTTTCATGAGTTTCAGCCATCAATCTATCTGCAATATCCTTTGCAATTGCTTTTGATAATCTTGATGAAGTATCTGCATTACTTGGGACACCATTTTTATCAATTGTCAAAACTCCATTATTAAGGAGTGCTTGATGGTATTTTTTTCTCTCATCAGCTATCAGTATATTCATTCCAATATCCTCCTTATCTCATTTCCCACAGCACAAGCAACAGGTGGTGGAAATGCATTTCCTATCATTCTGCATGCTGGTGTCTTCTTATCTGCAAAAAACCAATTGTCTGGAAATCCTTGAATTCTAGCAATCATACGAGGTGTTAATTTCGGTATTCCTGCAAAATCCTTCCCGGGCGGTTCATTTGCAACACCAATTCCATCAACTCCCAAGGCCGCCCACGCTTTCCGTGCTCTCGCCGGACCAAGATCTGGTCCTCCATGTTTTTTTGATCCACCTACAATTGTTGGCGCTATTGTATCAGCAGATGCAGCCCATGCATCTGCATCTTTCCAACCATTTGTTTTCATTAAATCCACAAGTGTTTCACCCACTGTTTTTGTATTTTCTGGATGCTCTATTGGGTAATGAAATAGTTTCTTTTCATCACATCGTATGCCAATAATTACTACTCTTGGCCGAAGTTGTGGAACACCATAATCGCTCGCGTTAAGAAGTTTTATCTGAACCCTATATCCCAATTCTCGAATTTGACTTAAAATAGATTCTCTATATTCATCAAAAATAGGATCCAAAAAACCTCTAACATTTTCAAGCATAACAGCTCTAGGCTTAATTTCACTAATCAATCGAATTGCTTCAGGAAAAAGATCTCTCTCGTCTTCACTTCCAAGCTGCTTTCCTGCTTTCGAAAAAGGTGGACACGGAACTCCACCTGCTAATAAATCTACTTTTCCATAATATGGATATCCCGAAAACTTACGAACATCTTCGCAGATTACATTCCACTTCGGGCGATTTTTTCTGAGCGTTTCACAATATTTTTTTTCATATTCTACTAACGCTATATGAGAAAAGCCAGCCATTTCCAAGCCTAAAGCTTGCCCACCAGCGCCAGCACAAATTTCTATACTTGTAAGCATTTTTTCACCAATCTTTTTTTATTTCTAATCACCATATCTCAAAAAATATCACCATTCTATGAGATTAAGACTAGATTCCACATTCTTTTAATATTCCTTAAAATATAGCTATTCTTCCGCATATGCAGTTTGCCTGTTGTAATCTTTTTCTAGGTTTTTCCATTTTCTTAAATTTTCTGCCGATGCTATATCTTTTAAAATTGTGGTTTTTTTATTCAATATTCTTTCAATAAAAAACTGTAATTCCTTACCTATATGACAAATCTCCGCATGGTTTATTGTCCAGTCAGATTGTATTGCTCTATCATAAAATTTAGAGACATTTAATAATGCTGCATTTTTTGCCATGCTTTTACTCATATTTCCCGTTAATACTTTATCCGAGAAAAAAACAGCAACACGATTACATAACGTTAGTATCTGCGTATAACTAATTTTATCAATCAATTCAATAAACTTATCATTTGCATTCTCCGAAATATGTAACTGAAGTCTTCGCGAATTCAACATATCTTCAAATTGCCTAATTAGATCGTCATATATATATTTTTTTAATAAAATTATCAATTCTTCTTCGTTACTATTCTCAATAAAATAACTGTTATTATTTATTTTATATAATATTTCGTCATCAAATATAACATTTACATTATATTGAACTTTTGCAACATAATATTCATTCGGAAAGTTTTCCTTACAAAAAGCATTAACTGCACTTTCCGGTGAAACAGATATTGCCTTAATCTCAGTTAAACGATTTATATATTGAATCCATTTTCCTTCGGGTTCCATTGGTGCGATTTCTGAAACATTATGAAAAGAATTATTCATTAATACATATACTAACTTAATCTGGTCTGAAAGTGTTAGTTCTGTAAAATTAATTTGAGCTTTTTCTTTACTATATATTTCTTGAATCTGCTTTTTTTTGCGTTCTTCTTCCGCTTTTGCTATTGCTTTACAGCCTTCACATGTACATTTTTTTGTTTCCCATATGCTTTTTGCATATACCCAATGTCCACACTCCAAGCAAAATTTATCCTTCTGACTATCAGATGCATAGCCAGTTCTCGGTTTTAACTTCTGATATAAATAAGCTCCACAGATTGCACATACCTCATCTGTTTTTATCGGAGGTAAAATGCTCAATAACCCTGATGGCTTCACATCAATATTATATTTACTTATTATATTCGATAATCTAATTGATTTATCCTTATACATTGTAATGACTTCTTCAATTTGTTCCTCTGTTAAATGTTCTAATTTTCTATTTATTTCCATATTTATTTCGTATTTCCTTTGCATCAATATTATTTAAAATAATGACTATAGAAACATTGCTTACGCCATAATATATAACTCCTTCCCGCGTTCTATTTATACATACTATAACACGGTTCTATTCTACTAGCAAGCAACTATCTCTTTTAATCCACTTTACTTTTTTATCCGATCAACACTACAATACCAGCTACCACAAGCGCAATGAGTAGATACAGCACGGTACCAGCAGTTCGTCTTACAAAAATTGTCTTCCATGACTTAAGATATGGGACGCCTTCCATTCCTTCGATGGCCCAGATTTTGCTGTGACCTACCCACAGACGGTCAATTATAATGCCATCAAACCAGTTCATAACCACCAGGAAAAGATACGCCTGAAGATAGGCTGTCTTAAAATCAGTGACATGATTCCAAACAGAAAAAATCAGCACCAAAACAACAAACATGACAATACAAAACGAGATCATAAAACGCTTCCCTTTTTTCATTGTCGATTCTTTGTCTGCGATTCCTCGTTTCTGGGCTTCATCTAAGTATTCCTTAGAATAAAAATACAGGCAATTTCGTCCACTATTTCTTGCCGCGCCCTTTACCAATAAGAAGAACAGAAGACAGTACAATACAAGTTCCAACAAGATCATCATTTTTTCTTACCCGCCTTTCTCGGAACTTCCTATATTGGCATTTATTTGCATCTTGTAGGAAGATCCTTTTTTCACTATTTCTTTTGATTCCATTATAGTGAGTTCACTATGTTTTTGCAACAGATTCCTTTCAAACATAAAACCACGTGGACAGGAACACCGGCTCTTTTATTGAGTACGCTGGCTCTTTCTCTGTCCCTGCTGGTATCCTACTCATTATATCCATTAGATAGTATATTTTGATAATATTTGACTATTTTCAATCTCTATGCTATACTCATACAGCTACCACCCCCGATACAGGTACGGAAAGGGGGTGACCCTCGTGTACGATACGACAATATCTTTTATCCTCTCCATTTTGGCAAGCGTAGTTGCCTACTACATCTGCAAATGGCTAGATGAAGAGGAGTATAGCCTCAGGATTAAGCCTCCTGCTCCAAAAATGGAATAGAAAACCCCCAGTGCGACAACACTGGGGATTTTCGTTTTTGCGACCAATCGTGGACGCAACAATATCTTTTGCCTAAAAATAGTATATCCTATTCAAACTCGACAAATCCTAATCAATTTTGTTTAGAGATTATTCTCTGTCGTATTCGTGGCGCTTTTGATTATTTGATATATCCATATTATCCTGCCTATATGGGCTAATGTTATCAATTTGTTATCGGGGTTGATAACACTCGCTCTGTAACTGCGGATAATAGCAATATGTTTCATGTTATATTATAAGCGATTTTGCTTAGAAAATCAATAGTTCAAACCGCCAATTTACTGTAATTCACAAACCATTATATATTCTTCTTCCGTTTCGCTTACCACCTTAAAACCTATCTTTTGGTACATATTAACTGCATAGTTTTCTTTCTGGACAGATAAAGATGTCTGTTTATATCCCTTTTCTTTTAAAAGGTGCAATATAGCTTTCATAAGTGCTGTACCAATGCCTAAATGTCTATATTCGCCATAAAGTGATATGGCAAGCGACGGTGTTTCATCGTCAATATGCCCGTAATCATTCATAATACGCCCCCACACCGCACCTACAATTTTTCCTTTTACTTCCGCAACTAAGCACCAATCATCTTCTTTTCCAAAATCGGCAATATATACTTGCAACTCCGACTGTTCAATGATAGCCTTTGGCGGCTTTTCCATACTCTCTGGAATAAAAATTGCTTCATACAGAAAATCTGATAATATTGGATACTCTTCTTCCTTAATCTCTCGAATTATATAATTCATATTCTATCAATTCCTTATATTCATAAATTCAACAAATTAGATTTTGTCGCTTTGCTATTCAGCTATGTATTTTTGCTCCAAATCCTTTAATAACCGATACCTGTAAATCCTTTGCGTCAATCAAACTTTCCTGTTTGCACTTTGGACAGTAAAGGGGAAAGTTCTTTAATTCTGTATCCGCCCGTATCTGTAATCTTGTTTTATTTCCGCAGACAGGGCAGCGTACCCATTTGCTGTTTTCCATAAAAATCCTCCTGCGTTATTTTGCTCTGCCTCGTTGCTCCAGTTCCGCACCATAACGCACAACCATTGCAAGTAAAATCAAGCAAATACCAATACCAATGCCACCGCCATGTTCAATCCCTTCTGAAACAAACGCAAACTTTTCCATCGCAGAGGAAAATGCTGCTGATAAAATATCTACAACAATAAAGAGTATTCCGAGCTTCGTTATGCTTTTTGCTCCTGTTTCGGTAAAAGGTGTTCCCTCGCTCAGTTCCAACTTAAAATATCTACAAACACAAATAGCTTCAATCGCTCCGAAAACCAAAACCACGCTTTCACAGAGCAGGGCTATTCCTATTTCACGATTGTCAATCGTTCTGTCAGCTTCTATAAGTAACCTTTGCAGAAGCTCGCCAAATGGAAGTTTATCTGCCATCAAACTTACGCTGCCAACCACTAATGTAAAAGCAATCGCCACAAAACTGAATCCCATTACAATCTTCGTTAGTGTTTGAAAGACCTTCATTGTCTTTTGGATTTTTTCAAGATTATTCATTTTTACACTCCTTCGTCTTTAATCGTTGCAAATAACAAGCTCACTTTTAATGCCGTTCAGTTCTATGACATTTTCCGCATCGGGCGTGTCAAAGCGTTCCGTCTGTCTGCCGTCCTTTTCATAGGAAATGCTCGTTCCAATCCCCTTCGTAACAGCAGTAAATACTTCACCCTCTGGAATATGGATTTTGGAAGTTGCCGACACCTGATTGATTGCAAGGTATCCCTTTAAGGAATTGCAAACCACACTCATATCCAGATTGCAGTTAATTTCTACTGTGCCGCCGACATCGTTTAGAATGATATTCGGCGTCTTTACATCAAGCTCAATACTGTCGCAATCTAAAGAGCGGATTTCTACGGTTTCCGCATTGACAGCACCCTCAATTTTTCCCACATAGGGTATAGGAATTTGAACGAAAATACTGACAGTTTCTTTTGCCGTTGCTTCAGATATACCGTTTTTACGGATTACATCTACATCAATCCGTTTTCGGATGTCGTCAATTTTAACCTTAAAATCGTTCTGGAGCGTAGAGAGGGTATTAGATACCAGACGGACACGGATTTTCTCTCCCTCATAACCAGACAATACAAATTGCTTTGCTCCACCGAATTTCATATCATAGCGTTTCGGCTCGTCAATATCGTATTCCGTAACGCTTTCAAAAAGATACTCGTTTGATTTTTTCATTCCTCTTTCATTGGAAAGTAGCTCGTCAATGGAAATGTCAAACAGGGCAGAGATAGCCATCATATTTTCAATGTCGGGAATGCCTGTTTCAGTTTCCCATTTTGTAACCGCCTGTCTTGACACGCCTAACTTCTCCGCAAGCTGTTCCTGCGAAAGTCCTGCCTTCTTGCGGATAGATTTTAGTTTTTCTGCAAATGTCATTCTCGTGACCTCCTTATGTTGATACGCCAAGTATAGAAAACCGTGCTTTGCATTACAAGCAAGCAGAGATGACATTCGGAATTTTCCTGCTACTTTGCGTTGCATTTACTGATTTTGAGCAAAATATTTGATATATCACTCACTGATTTATCATTTTCACATCTGCCAGTAACCGAGATTTCGTTTTGCCCCACATTATTTCCACGGTCTGCCGCTGTCAAGCCAACCTTGCTCCGCCCAATACTTTCCGTCAAGGTATTCAGGGTCTGATTGATGTATGGATTGCTGCATCATACGGCAGACGAGAAACTTGAATTTCGTAATCAAATTTGTGTGTGCGGGCTTTGTATAATCTATATGAGCAAACTTTCGGGATAGCTTTTGAATCTTTCCCGTAAGCTCGGCTTGTTTCTTTTGGGAAAGCTTTTCCCAAACAATATCGCTCATCAAAGCACCAGTAAATATCCCGATTTTAGAAATTCCCCACCAAGATAAACTATGCTTCATATCTTTCGCCGCAGATTTTGTTCCACTGCCTAAGCATTGCGTTATAATTACCGCACGCTTTCCAAACATTTCAGGAGCAGGACGGTGCGGTATCCAGCGGTAAGCGAAATGGTCAAGAAATGCTTTCATTGCTCCCGTAGCGTGAAACACATAGGCAGGGGATGTCATTACAATCAAGTCTGCTTCCAAAAGTGATTTGTCAATTTTCCCAATATATTCTGCGTCCTTGCAAGTGCTTTCACCCTTTAATGTACAACTCAAGCAACCAGTACAGAAGCTCGGACAGTCCTTCGGAAGATAGTATTCTGTAATATTCGCTTTATCCTTAAACTCTGCTAAAAACATCTCTTTCAAACGGTAGGTAACACCGTGTTTTTCTGTTCCGTTTATCACTGTTATATTCACTCTTTATACCTCCAAAATATCATGTAAAACTTGTGTATGAAAATTCTTGCGGTTTTCTCTCTTTCTAAGGTCAATCCCCAATGTTTGCGATATGATTTCGTATCGCAGAAACATTTGCTGCATAACGGTAATCAAATACAGCGTTTTTCGCCTTATCGCCGCTTCGTCAAGGTCAGGACGGCAGGCTGCAACAAGCGGAAGATATGCCGCATAAGTTCTGTAAGTGTTGTCATTTTCTTTCGGTGACTGCATATCGGTAAGAACAGAAATTTTGGAAATGGCATAATGTTCAAACAGAAAATCAAGCGTCATATTGCCGAGATACTCCAACTTCTCAAAAGGAGTAAAACCGTCTGTTTTCTCTCGTATATTCTGAAAATGCTCGACTGTTCCGTTTATCATACGCTCAATACATTGCTCGATGAGTTTATCCTTGTTTCCAAAATGATAATTTACAAGTCCTAATCCAACACCTGCTCTTTTGCATATCTCACGGACTGTAACTTCTTCTAAATGCTCCCCTTTTTCCTCAATGAGTTTAATCGTTGCCTGTATGATTGCTTCTTTATTATCCACACTATACCTCCTATTGAACGACGTTCAATTATATTATACTGAACGCCGTTCAAAAAATCAAGAGATTGCGACAAACAAGTGGAGATATAACGATTTTCGGTGTCAAAACGCCTTGTTTAAGCAGATAAGAGAGTAAAAAAATAGCGGGTAAGGAGTTTATCCCTACCCACCACAATTTTACGGTTATATGCGTTATAATTCTTTAATTGTAGATGATTTCCTTATTGACAAGCTCCATCGCACACGCTCGAATGTTATTCATTCGCCTCGTCCACTCTAAGCCATTTGCCGCTTTAAACTGTTCAGTCACGCCCTCACGCTCCGCCATCTGTTCTACCAACCGAAAAAACATTTCCTCTGCCTGCTCGTCAATATCAGCAAGATAGCTGTTCAGCTTGCCGCTTGTGAGCAGATTAGTGTAGATTGCTCTTTTATGCTCTCGCAGATAGCGTTTGTGCCTCTGCCCCCATACGCCGATAGGCTTATTTTCTTTTTCGGCTGGTAGAGTAAGGCAGGGGATAAAATAATCCCCTTGCCGTACATAAGTGCCGCCCATTTCTTCAAAAATTGTCTTTGCCATTGTCTGTTCCTACCTTTCGTATTGATTATTTCTAAAGCGTGTGCCACGCTGTTTAGACTGTCTTGCCTGTTCTAACAGGCTGTCAATCTGTCTGCTGCCGAATACCTTTCTCAGCAGCTTGTAGTCCTTAATTTCTTCCCTCAATCTGTTATTGTCGGAAGTCAACTGCCTATTTTGACTTTTAAGCCGTTCATTGCTACGGTACAGACTGGCGTTTGTCTGATTGAGCCTTTGGTAATCGTCAATCGCTTGAAAGCACCGCACCATAAGCGTTTTAATGAGGGATTTCAACCGCTTAATTAACGGCTCGGCAACCTTGCTCTTATAACTTTTTGCAGTCATAAAGCCTTGTGGTTCGGATAACTGATATTCGGGGGCATTCTCCAGTGCGCTCTGCATTTGTGAGAGTGCAGTTGTACCCTTATCAAAGTTCTCAATACGCTTGGAAAGAGTTTCAAATTCTGTTTGCTTATCTGTGATTTTATTTTCCAATCGCTCGATTTCCTCTGTCCGTTGTTGCTTTTTATAATCCAAAACAGAGAGATGTTTTTCGTGCGTTCCTTTACGTTCCCACTTAATTCCGTATCGTTCCATAACGGCGGCAAGCTGTTTTTTTTCGGACTGTACCCACTGATTCCACTCTGTTTCGCTGCGGGAGCCGCCCTTAAATCCCTGCGCCGCTAACGCTTGTTTGAGTGATACTCTCGTATCCAATCCCCGCTTGCTGCCAGTAGTGAACGGAACAAAATCAATATGCAGGTGCGGCGTTGCCTCGTCCATATGCAGATGCGCTGAGAACACTCTAAGCTGTGAATTTCTCTCTTGAAAGCCACGATAATACTCATCTAAGACCTGCCTTGCAAGCTGTCCGTTCTCACTTTCAGCACTCATATTTTCCTTATCGCCTATCTGCAAAATCAGTTCGTGGAACGGCTTTTCCTGTTTGGAGCTTCGGATTTTTTCATAGTAGTTTTCTATCTTTCGGTCTGCTCTTGTCTGCTTGGCGTTGTACCTTCCCAGTGCTTCATCAAACAATTCGTGATAGACCTTTTTAATATTCTCGTTGCAGTAATCTATATTGAGATGGGAACGGTCAGCGTTCACATTTTCTGCTTTGAATTTACGGCTGTTATGATTGACCGAGCCTTTCCCGACCATTGCGCTTATCGTTCTTTGCATAAATCGTTTCCTCTCCTTTCTGCGCCGTTAGGCGCAAGCCTTTGTTACTTTCTGCGAAAGTAACGCAAAAGCACTTTTGTCAGCTCCGCCAACAAAAATGCAACCTGCAAGCAGGTTTTGCGCTCTCCGAGGGGCAAAGAGCCGCCTTTGAAAAGGCGCTCTCTGCACTCTCCGCCAAACTTTAATCGGTGTCAATGTGTGACGATGGTGACAATGTTTGAGATACCAGTGCCACTCCCAAAACATTGTCACCTTTGACACCGTTTGTCACGCCGCTCCATCGGTTTCTTTCCAAAGCGAAACCTTTCTGCCATCGTGCGTGCGGCTGTTCTGATAGCGGATACCATAATCACGGAACAGCCTGCTTGCGTTAATACTAAGCCTAAGTGAAAGCACATTCGGTTTTATATCCACACCAAGCCTTTCACAAAGTTCAGAAGCTGTTCCTTCCCATCTACTACTTTCCGAAAAAAGAGTAACTGCAATTTTTTCGAGCAACGGCTCAGACGGCTCTTTCCACAACTCCGTTTCTGATTTTTCAAAGTTCCACACCAAACGCTCGGTATCTCTCACAAGATGAATTTTCATATCCTGCTGATCCCTGCCCGCCACATCGAGCGTAGCATTATTGGAAGTTCTCTTTTCCTTACTGAGAACAAAAGCTCCGTCCGCCGCACCCATCAGTCCATTCGTTCCCGAAATCATATCGAAAATATCTTCCGCTTTCTGTTTTCGGGTATGATGAACGATAAGCATTGTAACTTTATAACTGTCCGCCAACGCTTTGAGCCTCGCCACAATGTCATAGTCGCTTGCGTAACTGTAATCTGCCCCGCCAGCTTCACGGACACGTTTTAAGGTGTCTATGATTATTAAACCTGTATCGGGGTGTTCCTGCATAAATCCTCTGATTTGTTCTTCCAAACCGCCATTGACCGTTTTACTCTCCGTTGCAAAATATAAATCGCCTGCTTCTTCCGCACCGAACATCTGAAACAATCGTTTCTGCAAGCGTGGGTAATCATCTTCAAGAGCAAAGTAAAGCACCGTTGCTTTTCGCACCTTATAATCCCACAGCGGCGTTCCTGTGCTGATATGGTAAGCAAGCTGCGCCATCATAAAACTTTTCCCTACCTTAGGGGAGCCTACAAAAAGGTAAGTTCCCCTTTGGAGCAGACCGTCAATCAGCGGCGTCTGTATATCAAATACGGTATCATACAAAGCCGCCATTGATACCGTTTTGAGATACGAGGGGGATAACTGCCGCAGCATTTCCCTCTGCATTTCTTCAAAACTCTTGATATTTTCATCGCAGTCGGCTATACTATGTTCAGTACATTTAGGAAACGGCTGCTCCGTATCTGTTGCCGCAGATACATTTGGAGTAGTCATTTCTTTTTTATTCTCCATTCCCATCTTCTCCTTTCAGACCGCCGAGGATAACTGTTATCAGTTCAATCACATTCAACAGCTCGTCATTGATTTTTTCGCCCGCTTCAATCCTTTGCAATTCTGTAAGAACGGCGGCAAGTTCCTTGTGAAGTGCCTTAAATACTCTCGGATTGCCCTGCACCACCACATCCTGATTCAGACAGCGGCGGTAACAGTATTCCTGTTTCGGCAAGCCCGATAAGGCAACCGCCTTGTTAATGAGTACGTTTTCTTCGGGCGATACCCGAAACCCTACCGTGATATTCCTCCAACGGTTTTTGTTATCTCTGTTTTTAGCCGACATTTTCAAAATCTCCTTTCCCCAAATCATCTAATCTATCTGCCATTTCCGTCTGTTTGGACGGAAACAGGTGTGCATACTGATAAGTGATGTCAATGCTTTCGTGTCCTACACGGTCAGCAATCGCTACCGCCGAAAATCCCATATCAATCAGCAAACTTATATGGCTGTGCCGCAAATCGTGAATTCTTATACGCTTTACGCCTGCGGCTTTCGCCCCTCTGTCCATCTCGTGATGAAGATAGCTTTTTGTTACCGTAAAGATACGGTCTTTCTTTTTCAAACCATAGAGCATACCGAGATATTCCTGCATTTCCTCACAGAGAAAATGCGGCATTTTAATTGTGCGATTGCTTTTCTTTGTTTTCGGTGTGGTAATCACATCTTCGCCGTGTAAACGCTGATAGGATTTGTTAATCGTGACCGTTTCCTTATCAAAATTGAAATCAGCGGCGGTTAAGGCTAATAATTCGCCCTCACGAATGCCGCACCAGTAGAGCATTTCAAAGGCATAAAAGGAAACAGGTTTGTCCATCATTTCATAGGAAAATTTCTTGTATTCTTCCTTTGTCCAAAACAGCATTTCCTTGTGTTCCTCACTTCCCATATTTCCCACCTTTGCGGCAGGATTGGAACGCAATTCATAATAGCGTACAGCGTGATTGAAGATAGCCGACAACTGATTGTGCAGCGTTTTCAGATAGGTTTGTGAATACGGTTTTTTCTTCTCGTCACGGTAGGCAAGCATTTCATTCTGCCAAGTGATAATCTCCTTTGTGGAAATCTCGCTTATTTTCAACTTGCCGAAATAGGGCAGTATCTTCGTGCGAATGATATGCTCCTTTGTCAGCCAAGTGTTTTCTTTCAGGCGGTTTTTTACATCGTTGATATACAGTTCCGTAAAGGCTTCAAAGCTCATATCAAGGTCAGACGAATTTTGTAGCTGAAACATTCGCTCCCATTCCTGCGCTTCTTTCTTTGTGGCGAAACCCCGCTTACATTTCTGCTTGCGTTCGCCTTTCCAGTTCATATATCTCGCCATCACATACCAAGTGCCGTTGTCCTCATTTTTGAATACTGGCATTATTTACTCTCCTTTCCTGCTCCGTAGAGCCTTTCATAAAAATACTGGCGGTTTACACGACCCGCAATCGTAATAAAGCCCTGTTCTTTCAACTCTTCGTTCAGTTTTCTGATGAGCTTATAGGCATAGGGCTTTGATACGCTTAGTTCCTGTGCCACATCATCGGCACGAATAAATTTGTTTTCCATATCGTCAGTCCTTTCATAAGATTTTTAAGTTGCCGTTCTCTCCGAATATCGTTCCTGCCCCCATTTCAGCGGCGTTATCTCGTTCACTCTTGAATAAATCAAAAGGTCTTGGCGAAGTATCCTACTCGGACGGTCATCTAGTTTTTATTAAGCATATTCGCTTAGTGTTTTCTATTATACTAAGCAGATATGCTTTTGTCAAGAGGCTTTCGAGAAAATATTAAACTTTTTTGTTTCATTCCCTCTTGACAATTCCTAAACATATCTGCTATACTGATTGCAGTACATAAGCAAGGAGTGTAAACACTATGGCTATTGGCGAAAGAATACATTTTTTCAGACTCTTGCGTGGTATGACGCAAAAATATCTTGGTACGGCTGTCGGCTTTCCCGAACGGAGCGCAGATGTGCGTCTGGCACAATACGAAACTGGCTCCCGTAAACCAAAAGCAGACTTAACGGCTGCACTGGCACAGGTGCTTGAGGTTTCCCCGCAAGCTCTTGATGTTCCCGACATTGACAGCTACATCGGTCTTATGCATACCTTATTTACCCTTGAAGATATTTACGGTCTTACCGTCAGCGAAGCAGACGGAGAAGTCTGTCTGAAAGTCAACAAGGACAAAGGTAAGGACGCTGCCGAGTTATCAAAAATGCTCTGTGCTTGGAAAGAACAGGCAGACAAGCTATCTTCCGAGGAAATCAGCAGGGAAGAATACGACAACTGGCGTTATCACTATCCGAAATTCGATACCACACAAATCTGGGCGAAAGTTCCCTCGCAGGAATTAAGCGACGCATTAGTCGAAGTATTCAAAGATAGGTTAAAATAGAGTCAGCAGGAGGTTACAGCATGAAACGATATAAAATAGCTGCTTGGTTAATGATAATTCACGGTGGATTTATGGAAATCGGTGGTGTTTTATGTGCCCTTCCTGCGCTAATTTTGGGTTCTGGCAAATTTGACATCGGACAATATTTTTCTTTTAAGCTCCAATATTTCCAAGATAACCTATATATGATTTTATTTATGGGTGCGATTTTCGGTGTTATGCGAATCATCGGTGCTATAGGACTTCTAAAAAATAGAATGTGGGGACTCGCCCTTTCCGTAATAAACTGTGTTGTTACTATGATATTGATGATGTTTATGCTTCCATTTGGCATACAAGATGGACTGCTTGCCTGCATCGCTTTAGTTTTAATTTTGACACAGTATTTTGGCAACCGAAAAATCATTGAATAATTTCCTTTCTCTTTAAAGCAAGTTGAAAGAACGACAAAAAGCCCTTAGCTATGAGTTACTACCCACAGCTAAGGGCTTTGTTTATAATATGGATTTTTTGTTGTACAGCCGCCTGTCAATCATTCTGTAACCCTAAAACCACTGGATTACAAGAATAACGGCTCTTACACAACTGTTATCAAATTGTTATCAAAAGACCTCTTGAAAGTCCACAAACCCGCATAAATACTGGATTTCTTCGACCTCTCAACTTATTCAAACTCAACTGTTCCTGTAGGCTTTGGTGTAAAATCATACAGAACACGATTGATTCCTGCAACTTCATGTGTGATACGATCTGTAATATGAACCATCACTTCATGTGGAATCTCAGCAGCTGTTGCTGTCATAACGTCAGTTGTACATACTGCACGTACAATACAGCACCACTCGAAAGCACGCTTTCCGTTTTTAATTCCTGTTGATCTAAATTCCGGAACAACGGTGAAATACTGCCAGATTTTTCCTGCAAGTCCGTTCTTGTCAAACTCCTCACGAAGAATTGCATCAGACTCGCGCACTGCTTCAAGACGATCACGTGTAATAGCTCCTGGACAACGAACACCAAGTCCCGGTCCTGGGAATGGCTGACGATAAACCATATCATGAGGCAGACCAAGTTCGTCACCAACAACACGAACCTCATCTTTGAAAAGGATTCTGACTGGCTCTACAAGCTCAAAATCCATATCTTCCGGAAGTCCGCCTGCATTGTGGTGTGCCTTAATGCCTTCTTCTGACTCAAGAATATCCGGCCAAATTGTACCCTGTGCTAAGAATTCAATTCCGTCAAGCTTTCTTGCCTCTTCAGCAAATACTTCAATAAATTCTCCGCCAATAATTTTTCTCTTCTTCTCAGGATCATCCACTCCTGCTAATTTATCAAGGAAACGATCTGTTGCATCAACATAAACCAGATTTGCATTCATCTGATTACGGAACACTTCAATTACCTGCTCTGGCTCACCCTTGCGAAGCAGACCATGATTAACATGAACACATACAAGCTGCTGACCAATTGCTTTAATTAAAAGTGCTGCAACAACAGATGAATCAACTCCACCAGAAAGTGCAAGAAGAACCTTCTTATCTCCCACCTGCTCTTTAATCAGCGCAACCTGCTCCTCAATAAAAGCCTTGGCAAGCTTTGGCGTTGTAATTCTCTCCATATCAGCTGGACGTCTAATTTTAGTAACATTCATATTAAACTCCTCCTTATTCTTTTCCTTAATTTTGGACTTACTGATTTTTCCGATGCCATTTAACTATTTCATTATACCTAATACAAAAATATTTGACAACCTTTATTTAAGAAAAACAAATTTTCATGTAAGCATGAAATTTGTCCAGATCTAGCAAGACGCGTGAACCGTAACTAAAACTCTTGACACCATCAATTTTCGTGCTATCATTGGATTTTTTACTTCTATCGTATTGATTATGTCATGTCTTACCTGGGTATGGTTATCATCGAAAAAAAATAAAAACAAATTTCAAGCTCTGGCACACATGGATTCTCTTACCAATATTTACAATCGTTATGGATTTGATGAATTAGCGGAAAAAATGATTGCAAAAAATCCGAAGTCACATTTTGTAGTCGCACTCCTTGACATAGATGACTTTAAATTTATCAATGATATCTATGGACATGCCTACGGCGACAAAGCTTTAAAAAATCTTGCTGATAGTATGAAAAACTTTTTTCCATCTAATGCATTACTAGGAAGAAACGGTGGTGATGAGTTCTGTATTTTTCTGCCTAATTGCACATATGACGATGCAGAAGAACAGTTGGAGCAATTCACAAAAATTCCAAGGGTATTTTCATGCAATGGAAAGGAATATCAATTTTATATTTCGCTCGGATATGCTGAATATCCAACCTTTGCTTCAAACCGTTCTCAGCTCATGCGCTGTGCAGATGCTGCTCTTTATGAGATAAAACTTCATGGAAAAAATGGATGCATGGCTTACAAAAATGGTCTTCAGTTAGGTGCTCGCAAACAACTTGGATTTGCCCTCAAGGATATCTCCGAACATCTTCCGGGCGCTTTTATTATATACATGGCTGACAAAACTGATGACGAGCTATTTTATGCAAACCACGAGTTTCTTCGCATGACAGGCTATAAAAATATGGATGAACTATTTAGGCTTGCCAAAAAAAGCTTTCGCAACCTGATTAGGGAAGATGAACAGCAAAAGATAGAATCAAGCATTTGGGAACAAATTGACAGCGGCAACGAAAATCATTATATTCACTTTCATCTTCGAAAAGCTGACGGCTCTTATCTTTCTGTACTTGATCATGGAAGAATCGTAAATAGTCAACAATACGGTCGAGTATTCTATGTATTATTTACTGACTGGGAAGACATGCATATTCATTACGGTGATAAATTTTCAGAATAAATAAGACGATGGCGAGCCATCGGGGACAGGTAAAAATCCACCGTTCCTGTCCCTAATGGCTCATTTTTCCTCCACAACCTGGAAAATAAAGAACTTTAGATAATAGCTTTCATCAGCTGCCCACAGAATCGGATGGTCTGGAGCCTGTGTGCGAAATTCCACCTGACGAAGTCTTTTATGGGTTGCTTTTGCTGCTTCTTTTACGGTTTTTGCTAGCAGCTCCTGTGTCATGAAATGAGAGCAGGAACAAGTAGCCAAATAGCCACCGTCTTTTACAAGCTTAAGTCCCTTCATGTTGATTTCACGATATCCTTTGATTGCATTCTTAGTAGCTTCTCTTGATTTTGTGAAAGCAGGCGGATCAAGAATAACTACGTCATATTTTTCGCCTGCTGCAGCAAGTTTTGGTAATTCATCTAACACATTCGCGCAGCGAAAGTGAACTGTATCCTGAAGTCCGTTTAAGCGTGCATTGGCTTCTGCCTGAGAAACTGCGTATTCAGAAATATCAAGTCCGGTAACATCACTTGCACCGGCAATACCTGCATTCAACGCAAATGTTCCCATGTGTGTAAAACAATCCAATACCTTTTTGTCTTTGCATATACGCTGCATAGCAAGACGATTATATTTCTGATCAAGGAAGAATCCTGTTTTCTGACCATTTGCCACATCTACAAGATAATGCACACCATTTTCAATAATTTCCACAGTAGTATCAAATTCATCCCCGATAAAGCCTTTTACCTTTGGCAGTCCCTCTTTTGTGCGCTCGTTTGCATCGCTGCGCTCATAGACTCCGCGGATTAAGATGCCATCTTTTAGAAGAAGTTCCTTTAAAATTTCCACAATCTCTTCTTTAAAAGCTTCCATGCCAAGAGCCAGACATTCCACTACCAGAACATCTTCATATTTATCAATGACAAGTCCCGGAAGAAAATCTGCTTCACCAAAAATAATTCGGCAAGATGAAGTATCTACCGTTGTCTTACGGTAATCCCATGCATTTTTCACGCGCATTGTTAAAAAATCATGATCAATTACCTGATCTGCTTTGCGAGTCATCATACGTATGCGAATTTTAGAATTTTGATTGATAAAACCATTTCCCATAGGATATCCGTCGAAATCATGTACTGTCACAATATCTCCGTTTGTAAATCTTCCCATAATAGTTTCTATTTCATTATCAAAGATCCAGGCACCGCCAGATTTGATCGTTCGGCCTTCGCCTTTTTTAAGTGTTACAATAGTATTATACATAAAGTCCCCTTTCTGAACTTAATTCAAACTGACTTAAAATAACCCGTTGGAAAACATCATGTTCTCCAACGGGTATACTTAACGCTCTAATAATAGGTAAAGAGCTTTTTTGTTACTCAAATTCTATTGTTGCCGGCGGCTTTCCTGTGCAGTCGTACATTACGCGGTTTACACCCTTTACCTCATTAACGATACGGTTTGTTACCTTTCCAAGTACTTCCCACGGAAGCTGCGCTGCGTCAGCAGTCATGAAATCTGAAGTATTTACAGCGCGAAGCGCAATTGCGTAATCGTAGGTACGGAAATCACCCATAACACCAACACTTCTCATGTTGGTGAGCGCTGCAAAATACTGACCAAGACCCTTATCCAAACCTGCCTTTGCAATCTCCTCACGGTAGATATAATCAGCCTCCTGAACGATCTTTACCTTCTCCTCTGTTACCTCTCCGATAATACGGATTCCAAGACCTGGGCCCGGGAATGGCTGACGATATACAAGATAGTCCGGAATGCCTAGCTCTAATCCTACCTTACGAACCTCATCCTTAAACAGCATACGAAGCGGCTCTACGATCTCCTTGAAATCAACTACGTCTGGAAGTCCTCCTACGTTGTGGTGAGACTTAATAACAGCTGACTTTCCAAGACCAGACTCGATAACATCCGGGTAGATGGTTCCCTGTACCAGATAGTCGACAGCACCGATCTTTCTTGCCTCTTCCTCGAATACGCGGATGAACTCCTCACCGATAATCTTTCTCTTTGCCTCTGGCTCTGTAACGCCCTTTAACTTCTCATAATAGCGCTGCTGTGCATTGACACGAATAAAGTTTAACTCATATGAGCCGTTTGGTCCAAATACAGCCTCAACCTCATCACCCTCATTTTTACGAAGTAGGCCATGATCTACAAATACACAAGTCAGCTGTTTGCCAATTGCCTTAGAAAGAAGTACGGCTGCAACAGATGAATCTACTCCGCCAGATAATGCACAAAGAACCTTGCCATTACCGATACGCTCACGTAGCTGTGCGATTGTTGTCTCTACAAAGGATGACATTTTCCAATCTCCGTGACATCCACAAACCTTGTATACGAAGTTTGAGAGCATCTTCATACCCTCTGCTGTATGCATAACTTCCGGATGGAACTGTGTTGCATAAAGCTTTCTCTCTGGGCAGGACATTGCGGCTACCGGGCATACAGGTGTATGCGCAGTCACACGAAAACCTTGCGGTGCCTTTGCAATGTAATCAGTGTGGCTCATCCAGCAAACAGTTGTCTTTGATACGCCTTCAAATAAAGCGTCCTCTGTGTCAACCTCCACCTCTGTATGTCCATACTCACTTGTCGGTGCTGTCTCTACAGTTCCGCCAAGACTCCATGCCATTAACTGTGAACCATAGCAAATACCAAGAATCGGAATACCCAATTCAAAAATGGCTTTGTCATAATGTGGTGACTTTTCATCATAAACGCTGTTTGGACCACCAGTAAAGATGATTCCCTTAGGATTTATTTTTTTGATCTCTTCCAGGCTCATCGTGTAAGGCTTTACCTCACAGTATACGTTGCACTCGCGCACGCGGCGTGCAATCAGCTGATTATACTGACCACCAAAGTCTAATACAATAACCGACTCCTTCTCCATTGCAATTCCTCCTGCTTTTGTTATCGTCTGCTCTCATCCTCGATGCACTATGCTTTCTGGCGGGCAAACATTGCTTCATACTTTTTCTTTTTTATTATACAGAGTGTGACTGTTTTGTGCAATGCAAAATTTTTATAACAGTAGAGCGCAATCAGCCACTTTTTTAGGAAAAAATTCCTACAAAACATAACTTACTTTCCTTATTTTATCCATGCAAAGAATGCACAGTCATATGCCTCAAAATATTCTTGTGCATCAGCAATTGCCATCGTAGTAGTCTCTGATGTAACGGGATCATACACACTTACATTTTTTGTGTCATAGCCTGTAAGCAATAGCGCACTGCTGTCTCCAGTAACTGCAAGCACCAGATGATTTTCGTTGATATAATATAAAATCTGTGTTACACTGCTGCCTCTTAGATTTTCTGCACGGCCGCTTACACTTTTTGACGTATCTTTTGTGTTTTCAGCCTCTATTGCCTGAGTCATAATATCCTCAACAGCCGTCTTCTCATTCAAAAGTGCTTCTACTAAAGATGCATTTCCGCCTTCAGCCGAAATAAGAATCTCTAAGCATGCCCTTAAGCCATCTTCTGCGTTTTTTGCCTGCTGTTCTTCAAATGTCAGATTTTTACTCAGCGCTCTAGTTCCTCTTGTCCAAACATAGCTTGCCCTATCATCTACCACTACTCCCATCTGATCATATGCGGTGTCAATAGCATCTGCAAGCACACTGTCAATCTGCTGTAAGCGTCCCTTGGCATATACATAGTAAAGATGCCCCTGATCACCATCATCTAAGTTCAACTGATATGAGGCAGCTGCATCGCGAATCTTGCAAAGTGTTCCATTTGTCTGCACCTTTTCTGTATCGAGAGGAATACTAATAGACCACACCTTCTGGAAATCATCTGCAATTTTGCTCTTTGTTAAGCTTGTAACCTTCTTATCGCTTCGATTATTGAAAAACATCTGATCATCAGCCGCTTCTTCATAGCTTCCAGACGCATTGTTCTTCGTAAGACGATAAATGTTTAGCTGGTTCTCCAAAATTTGTGTTCCTTCTATATAATATCCATCCATCTGATATGCACCAGACTGTGTCATGTCTTCATCAAATGAAAGTATTGCCAGTTCATACATAGGCTTATGCACTACCTGTCCGGCCTGTGTCAGCACATCACTCTTTCTTCCCGTGCCATACACCAGATCATTGCCCAAAAAGCCCTGAATCTGAACAAACTCACCTTCTCCTGCATCTATACGATACGTTTCTCCAGTGCTTAGATCGGCAATTCTAATCACGCCTGCATATCCCTCATCGCCCTCCTCCCAGGCAATAAGGCTGCTTGATTTATTGGAGTAAAAGCTTCCTGCACTTGATGCCTTAGCAAGCTGTGCCTTCTCTCCACTGCTTAAATCGATAGAATACACAGTACTCTGATACAAAAGGTACATCAAATCAGACTCATTATTTACATAGGCAAGCGTTCCCATATTTTTCATAAGGATCTCTTCCGAGAATGTAACTGGAATATAGAAGATTTCATCAATACAGGCTGTCTCACATTTATAATGAAGGAAGCTGACGCCAACCTGTCCCTCATGATTTCCTCTGCTGTGATAACCATATGCCATAAAATAAATATCGCCGCTGTTTTCAACACGAATTGGCTGCAGCTTGTACCCATCTAAAAATGATTTATCCTCAGCTCCATCCTGATATGTGTATATAAGACTTAATGAATTATCTTTTTCATTTGATGTAAACAGCTGTCCGTCATACACGTATGCCTGAATATTTTCATCATCTGATGCCATCTTGAATACTTCCTCATCTGTAATGCCAAGCTGCAGTGCTCCCTTTGCATACACTGGTGCTGCTACCGAAAACTGCTCTTTTACATGGCGTTCAAAATCAAGAAGATAAAGCACATCACTTCTAAAACGCACAACATAATTTTCATTCACCATACATGTTTTGCTGTCTGTGCCGTTACTTATTGTTACAGGATATGTCAATGTAATACTTGCCTGACTGTCACTTAACTCCGTAAGCGTTGTCTCTACTGTTCCAGCCTCAACTAAAAGACCATTCCACGTGATCATACCACTTCTTGAATGCTGATTCACGTAGCTGAAATCATCTGTTCCCATCGTCTCATCTGGCTGTATGTAATTGACGACAAAATCACTGTTTTTGTCAATTGATGCCTGCCAGAAATCATGCGCAAAACCAACGAGGCTTTCTGTATGTTCATCTGTCAGATAAATAATTCTGCTATAATAATAGACAGGTTTTTCCTTCTGACTGACACATAAAACAAATTGATATTCATTGCCATCATCTACCAGATTAGAAAGCTGCAGCTGTGTCTTCATAGTGCTGCCATCCGTTTCCCATCCGCTTATCACACCATCCTCTACAAGACGTGTGCCATCAAGGCCTCTGACTTCATATGAAACCTGACCGACATTCTCCGCCTGATCGATCTGAATGGACAGTTTATGTTCCTGCGACAGGGGCGTAATACAGCCCCTCATCGTGGAAACATCCATCTTTTGTGTATAACCACGAAGAATATTGCTGTTATCTGTAAGATACTTAAGCCTTACAGCGGCAAGTGTGCCTGACTGCATCGTTTCGTAGCTGTCTGTCTGCTGTGTTTTCTGTGTATACTGCTGATATACTACAAAGCTGCCAAATGCAGCTGCAAAAATAAAAATCAGCAGCAGAATCCTTCGAATTAGCTTTTTCAAATCAAAACCATACCTTTCTTTTTCCCTATTAGCAGGGTATTGTTATGGCTTTATTTTACTTGCAATCCAGTAAAATCACAAGTCTTTTTTTGTACTGCCGTTCACATCAATATCGTCCTCTGCATCGTCTGCACCTTCGCCTTGCAATCTCCTGATATAAAAGTACACTTACTATATCTTCCAGCCAGCTTTGCTGTCTTGGCGGCCTAGGCGGCGGTGGTCCCTGAGGAGGACCAAATGGTGGCGGCGGTGGCCCAAACGGTGGCGGCGGTGGCGGCATAAATGCATCGTGTCCGCTTGCCTCAAATAGATCCTCTATCGGTATTTCTCTAAACTCCTCATTTTTTCTAAGACGCTCACAGATTTGACGTCCTGTTCGATTAAGATTTATTTTATCTGGATATTCATCATAAATAAAGCTTCCTGCATAATCAAGCTCATCACAAGTATGTTCAATTTCCTGCTGTATCTTTTTTATTTTTTCCGGATAGAGGCTTTTCCAGTACTGCGTTTGAATCTCATCTGCTGCCTCCTCAAGCCTTTGGGCGATCAATGCATCCTGTGGGGTCTGCGGCCGAAAGCGTGATGACTGATGATACAGCCCGTACTGGCTGTGACTGCTCCATATCATAGCAAGATCCTTTCAGACGGATTTACTTTTATTTTATGCCGCATTAAATTCAAGTGTTCCACGCCTTAACTAATCATCCCACTGTACCGTTGGAAAACCGAGAATACATATTGTTTTCTCGCCATTTACACGGTACAGCAGATTGATATTTGATCTTTCGTTTTGAAACCGTATCACTTCTCCTAATTTTTCCCCATATCCATAGTATAGCTGCAGATTGTCCTGTCCTTTTGCACTTACAAGCGATGCGCCTGCTTTATTTATCATCTTTTTAGCACATTCATCTATCTGTTCTTTTGTCATTAACTGCGGCCAGCTTCCTATAAGCTCTAAACATAGTTTTGATTGGCTCTGGCTGTATTTTTCCAATCGTTCTTTTTTCTCATATATCCTTTGCATTTCTTCTGACCAGTCTCCCGCAAACCGCCAGCTGATCAGCCCTTCGCACATATTGTCATTTTTTATTGCCGTCTGATTTTCATTTGTATCTTCGTCATTATTTTTTCTTAAGTATTGCAGGCTCCAGGAAAAATCTTCATTTGCACCTTCAAGCTCCCATATACATCCATACGTTTCCTTCTTTTTTATAATCCCATATCCACTGTAAATTTGACAGACGGCCGCCGCACCCTCAAGGTATTCTGTAATCTCTTCTTCTGACGTTAATGCAGGACCAGTACCATAAAGGCGAATCTGTGCCGTCACATCATCTGTAAATTCGTCATTAAAACAAGATGCCATCTCAAAGCTGTCTAGCGCCATTTTCTGTCTTTTATTCAGCCCAAACGCTTCCACCGCAATCACTGCGCACCACACTGCACAGCAAAGCCCTGTCAATATACGGTACATATTGCCTCCTTTCTGCTCCTATTGGAAAGTATTTCCTATTAAAAAAACTTTATACACATTAATCTTTTGCAAAATTTGCGTGTTGCCATTCTATGTCATCTTTGCTATACTAAGAAAAAAGTGCCTATTTTAGCCACTTTTTGATTAGGAGGGATTCTATGTCTAAGCCAACGCTCTACCGAAACCGTTTGATACCACTTGAATCAATACTGTTAACTAATGATGAAATCCTATATCACGATGATAAAAAAATCATTACATTCTGGAAGACGCTTCATCCAAAGTCTGATCTTGCATACGGCTATTCATGTTACTTTTTAGACCGTGGTTTTAAGATAAGCCGATTTTATTCGCACAGTCACGATTTCATGTATTGGTATTGTGACATCATTGAGACAAACTACGAAAAGGACAGCGACACTTATGTCTTTACTGATCTGTTGGCAGATGTGATAGTCAAGCCAGACGGAAACACTCGCGTAGTGGATCTTGATGAGCTGGCAGATGCCTTTGAGCGCGGACTTCTCTCTTCACAGCGTATGAGCTGCGCACTCAGACAACTCGATGATCTGCTTCAGGCAATTTACAGAGACCGTTTTGAATCACTGACAGAGCCACTTATGAATCAGATTGCTGAGTATGAATCATTGCAGCAAAAAGCGTAACAAAACATGCCCTTGGGGGTAAAATTTAACACAAAGATCAAAGGAGAATCATATTATGATAGCACTTGGATGCGACCACGGCGGTTACGAATTAAAACAGGAGATTATCAAATACCTAGAGGAAAATAATCTACCATTTAAGGATTTTGGCTGCTACGACAACAGCTCAGTGGATTATCCTATTTATGCACGCAAAGTAACAGATGCCATTACACACGGTGAATGTGACAAGGGTATTTTAATCTGCGGAACAGGTATCGGTATTTCCATCGCAGCAAATAAGGTTCCTGGCATCCGCGCTGCACTGTGTACTGACTGCTTCTGCGCTGAAGCCACAAGACTTCACAATGATGCCAATATCCTTTGTATGGGCGGACGCGTTGTTGGTCCTGGACTTGCTGTAAAGATTACTGACACATTCTTAAATACACCATTTTCTAACGATGAGCGCCACATAAGACGCATCAATCTGATCGAAAACAGAGATCCATCTGAAAATTAATCATAAAAAAAGCCGCTTACCCATCAAAAGATGAGCAAGCGGCTTTTTCTTTTATTATCCTATATTATTATCCTAAAAGTGCTTCTGCATATTTTCCAAGCTCAGCGCTTCTATTTTCAGCATCTTCCATGCTGCTTCCCTTTACACCGTAATACAGCTTGATCTTCGGCTCAGTTCCTGATGGTCTTACACACAGCCATGCGCCGTCCTCAAGATCATAATACAGTACATTTGACTGCGGCAGTCCAGTTGGTGTTACCTCTCCTGTCTCCATGTTTTTGCAGGTATCTAACTTGTAATCTCTTGCCTGCAGTACCTTGTACGGTCCGATATTCTCTGGTGCATTTGCACGTAAGTTTTCCATAGTCTGAGCGATCTTTGCCAGACCCTCAATACCCTTCATGGTAACAGACTTTACACTGTCCTTATAATAGCCATACTTGTCATAAATTGCAAGCATCTGATCCCACAGTGTCTTTCCCTGCTTCTTATAATAAGCAGCAGCCTCGCACAGTGCCATAGTCGCAACAATAGCATCTTTATCTCTTGCATGTGTTCCAATAAGACATCCATAGCTCTCCTCAAATCCAAACAGATATGTTCCCTTACCACTCTGCTCAAAACCAAGAATCTGCTGTCCGATGTACTTAAATCCAGTCAGACACTCAATCAGGCGGATTCCATAAGACTTTGCGATTGCATCTGCAAGATTCGTTGTAACGATTGTCTTAATAAGAGCTCCATCCTCTGGCAGTCCTTTCTTTTCCTTAATCTGGCTGATTGTATACTCAGCAAGCAAGCATCCAGACATATTTCCTGTCAGAGAATGATACTCACCAGTCTTTGCATCCTTTACATATACGCCAAGACGGTCTGCATCCGGATCTGTTGCCAGAACAAGATCTGCGTTTTTCTCCTTTGCAAGTGCAAGTGCCAGTTCAAATGCTTCTGCTGCCTCTGGATTTGGATAGCTTACAGTCGGGAACTCTCCATCTGGAAGCTCCTGCTCTGGAACTACATAAACATGAGTAAAGCCAAGCTCCTTTAATACACGTCTTGCCGGTACATTTCCTGTTCCGTGAAGAGGTGTATAAACGATTGTCAGCTGATCCTGCATTTCGTCAATGGCATCCTGATTCTTTACCTGCTTCTTTAACTCTGCAATATATGCGTCATCAATTGCACCGCCAATAATCTCAAACAGATTTGCCACGCGTGCATTATCTTCCTGCATCGTCTTTAAGGTGGAGAAATCTGTGATTGCCTTTACCTCTGCCATGATTCCCTTGTCATGCGGCGGTGTAATCTGTGCGCCGTCCTCCCAATATACCTTATATCCATTATATTCTGGCGGATTGTGAGATGCAGTAATATTGATTCCTGCGATACATCCAAGCTTTCTTACAGCAAATGAAAGCTCTGGTGTCGGGCGAAGAGATTCAAACAGATATGCTTTAATGCCATTTGCAGCCAGACAAAGTGCTGCTTCCTTGGCAAATTCTGGAGACATACGGCGGGAATCGTATGCGATTGCAACACCTTTCTTCTGCTCTCCTGCCTTGATAATATAATTAGCAAGTCCCTGTGTTGCCTTGCGAACTGTATAAATATTCATACGGTTTAATCCAGCTCCAATCACTCCGCGAAGACCAGCTGTACCAAATTCCAGCTCCGTATAGAAACGATCCTTTTTCTCCTCTTCTGAAATTCCTCTTAACTCAGCCTTTGTTGCCTCGTCAAAACACGGGCTTGTCAGCCACTCATCATACAATGCCTGATAATCCATAAAAACCATGCCTTTCCGTGTCACTTTTTTAAAGGACACTGCTTTCTTTTACCCTAAGTATACTAGATAAAACAAAAAAATGGAATCTTTTTTCAAAGATTTTTCACAAAATACTCCTATTCTTTACCGAAATCTTGTGTTATACTAACGAAGCGAAATACAATATTTAAAGAAAGGTGACATGTATTATGAAGACTTTTTTACATTCTTCCAAAGATAAACAAAGCTTGTCTGACTGGTCGCTCCGACAGAAAGCAGGCTTTTTTGTTTTTCTGGCACTTTTTGCCATATGCATTGGAATGGCCTGCTTTTTTAATGGTTTCTCCCTGCCTAATCTATTAATTCTGATTGCCATTGCCATTGTCTCTATGGTCATCTACGTGCTTCCAATTTCTCTGCATCCAGTTGTAAAGACTGTCATCACTATTATTCTTCCGACAGCCGCATTCTTTTTACTGGAGTCTATGACACATGTTGTCTGGGAAACGATGGAGATTGACGCTGTTTTATTAAACCTTGTCTTTTACTATTTGTTCTTTTTGTTTTTCTTCTTCGTAAGCGGATCAACAAAAATCTCACTTGATATTCTGCTTATCTTTACCATGATTGTCGGTCTGGCAAACTATTTTGTCATTTTGTTTCGCTCCTCACCGATTCTGCCATGGGATCTGCTCTCAGTTGGAACTGCAGCCACTGTTGCAAACAATTATACCTTCAGCATCACATATCTTGTTGCTCAGCTGGCATCTGGCTTTTTAGGATGTATAATACTTGCCGGAAAATGTAATCTTCATTTCCCGGCTCTAAGCGCTAAAAAGACAATTCGCGGACTGATTCGTCTGGCACTTTGCTGCGTTTTAATCATTCCGTCTGCTTGCTATGTCCACTTTTTATATCAGCCTGACATTGCGGATTATACAAGCCTTGACAACACGCTCTTTACTCCAAAATATATGTTTAAGACAAATGGCTTTTTCGTTGCCTTTTTGATGGACAGCCGCTATCTTAGAATTGATGAGCCAAACGGCTACAGCAAAGAATATGCTAAATCGCTTCTTGATGAGCAGACTGAAACTTCTTCTACTGCCGATGATCTTCCAAACATCGTTGTCATTATGGATGAATGTTTCTCTGATCCTACTGTACTTGGTGACTTTTCCTGCAACGAAGACTTTATGCCATATATTCGAAGTCTGCTTGACGGCGCTCCAAACACCATAAGCGGTCATCTTTATGTATCTGTTCTTGGCGGCAACACGGCAAATTCAGAGTTTGAATATCTGACAGGAGATTCGATGGCATTTCTTCCAAGCGGAAGCATTCCTTATCAGCAGTATTTAAATAAGTATGCTCTGTCAATTGTTTCACACATGAAGGAATTAGGCTACAGCACAACTGCTATGCATCCGTACAATGCCTCTGGCTGGAATCGAAGCTCTGTTTATGAAAAGATGGGCTTTGGACAGTTTCTTTCCTTGAAAAATTTCCATCACGGTGAACAGCTTCGAAAATATGTCAGCGATCAGGCCGACTTTGAAGAGGTTCTCGATGTCTTAAATCAAAGCACCGATCCTGCCTTTATCTTTAATGTAACAATGCAAAATCACAGCAGTTATGGCACACCGTATGATAACTTCACTCCGTCTATTGAAGCTAAGTTTGAAAATACAAATAGCACCAAGTATTTAAACAACTATCTTTCCCTGATGAAATACACTGATGACGCAGTTAAATATCTGCTTACTGAGCTTTCTGCTTCTGACAAGAAAACAATTGTTGTCTTCTTCGGTGATCATCAGCCAAACGATTATGTTGTTGAACCAATCTACGAAGAGAATGGCCTCGATATCAATAACCAGACGCTTGAAGAACAGCAAAAGCGTCAGCAGGTTCCTTTCTTTATCTGGGCAAATTATGATATCGAGGAGGAAAGTAATCTTGCAATTAGTGCTAATTATCTTTCTACAAAAGTTGCCAAGGTTGCCGGTCTTGGCCTTACAAAATATCAAAGCTTCCTCTCACAGATGTCAGAAGTGCTTCCTGTCGTCAATGCAGTTGGCTATGTAGACACCGACGGTACATGTCACTATTTAAAGGAAGCCACTGGCGAAGAAAAAACATGGCTTGATAATTATGAAATTCTTCAGTATTACCGCATGTTTGACCAATAATTAACTTTTACAGCTGCTTCTGCAGCAGACAATCAGCAAAGGCAGTGCGTACACTATTTTGTTCCACTGCCTTTTTTATTTTCTCGATATTCTTCTCAGAAATCCACGATTTGCTGTTATTAAAATAGAAATTTACCTGCTTCCAATATTTTTCCGGGTATGCAATCATAAATCCTAATAGGCTTATTTCTTTTTGTGACATGTTTTGGACTCTGTTATATTCGCGAATCAGCCTCATTCCGAGCTCCTGATTCCAGTTATGCTTTTCCATGATTTTTCTAATAAACTGATACAGATCACAAATCTGGCAGCCCACACGAAACTGCTCAAAATTTACTGCTGCCGTCTGCCCCTGACCAATAAGTACATTGTGCTGATGATACGCGCCATGTATCAGATGGCCTTCTTTTTTCGCCTGTTCCTCCACCTCATAAAGTCCGCCGTCCATCATTGCACGCACTGCAATGTCTGCCTGATTATACATTTCATCAAGGCTTTTTTGGATGAACTGCTCAAGCACTGATTTTTTCTTTTTACGATGCAGATAGGCACGCACACGGCGAAGCTCACGATTGTGCTTTTCATATTGACAGGCCAGACTCTGCCTTTCTTTATGTATATTTGTGACAGCATTGCCTTCTGTCATATCCTGTTTGCTTTCTTCAGACTGCACTTTCTCCTGTTTTATGAGCAGATGCTTTGGCATGCGCCTCATAGAAACATGCAGCCGCGCAAGACTATTCACAGCCTGTACGAGATCACCAATACTGCTTACACTGCATTCTGGCCATGGATACCACATTTTTAACACATAACCTGTGCCTTCTTCATTTTTAGAGAGCAGTTCTTCCTTCTCATTTTTTATGATCTGGTCTGTGTGCACCATTCCATTTTCCGCCAGATATAAAAGAAGGGCCGCCTCTGCCTCTAACCGTGCTTGTTTTCCACGGTATTCTGAAAGCAGATACAGTCCTTCTTTTGTATCACATAAAAGTGCGCCCCGTACCTTTCGCGTTGTACGAACTGTCACAGGATACTGACTAAGTACCGACATTCCCCAATCATTCATAGAATTACCTACGCCTTTCCGGCTGTCTCCCGGACCGCCTATGCTATCCTATGAAACATAAGGTAATATCATGCCAGATCATTTTTATTTGCGCGTCCAAAGAATATCTCTGTTAATGCATTGTCCTAGCAATCTCTTCACCTGTCCTGCGTCCTTTGTCTGCGGCAAAATCCACATAAGCTTTGTCAGAACAGCTTCTAGTGTCATATCATATGCCTCCATGACACCTGCCTCTTCCTTTACCTTCTTTCCAACCTCATATACAGCAAGATTGCTGCCTTCTCTGGCAACCTGCGTAGCCATGACAAATACCTTTCCCTCATGTGTCCACTTATGTACCACATCGAAAAAGCTTCCATGCTCGTAAACAGGAAGACCACCGACACCATATGCCTCGATGATTACAGCATCACATCGTCCTGCCACATACTCAAGAATATCAGCAGGCATAGACGGCACCAGCTTAACTAATCCTACTGATGCAGTCATATCATGATAAAACTGTACAGGTCCCATCTCTTTTGGCTCTTCAAAATACAAAAGAACACGTCCGTCACTAATCATGCCAAGATATGGATAATTGACACTTGCAAATGCATTATAGCTCTTGCTGTGCTCCTTCTTTGCACGTGTTCCGGCAATAATTTTCCCATCAAATACAACACATACATCATGTGCCTTTTCGCTTGCTGCAAACCTGAGACTATCCATAAGATTTACTCTCGCATCAGTATCCTCTAAGTCTATTGGATGCTGTGCTCCTGTAATAACAATCGGCTTTGGTGAATGCTGAATCAGATAAGAGAGTGCTGCCGCCGTAAATGCCATCGTGTCCGTTCCATGACAAATGACAAAACCATCATACTCGTCATAATGTGCTTCAATGCAGGCTGCCATAGCAAGCCAATGCTTTGGTTCGATGTTTGTACTGTCAAGATTCATCAGCTGAATAGTGTCCGTTTCACAAAATTCCTTTGAATCCTGCACATACGACAGAAGCTGCTCTGGCGTAAGAAGCGGTTTTAATCCATCCTCACTGTGTCCGCAAGCGATTGTTCCGCCCGTTCCAATAAGTAATATCTTTCTCATACCACATGCATTATCCTTTCTGTTTGTACCTTTATTCCCTCATTTTGATTTGCCTGCTGATCCTGCTGGCAACGGAATGCATTGATAATATCACGTCTTGTAATGATGCCAATGAAAACATTGCGATCATCTACAACTGGTACATAATTTTGATTGGATGCACGCTCAATCATCTCATCGATTGTCGCATACACATATACTGGCGGCATCCAGTCCTTACGGATAATCTCTTTGATTTGAAAGCTCTCCAGCTCCTGCATGTCACATTTGTGATATGTTAGCATATACCATAAAAAATCGCCCTCGTTTACCGATCCGGCATAACATCCATCCTCATCGATAACCGGCAGCGCAGTGTAGCCATATATTCTCATACGCTCAAGTCCCTGACGCAGCGTATCCTCCTTGTGAAGATACTCAATCTCTCCCTTTGGTTTTAATAATGTCATTAAATTCATTTTGCTTCCTCACAGTTCTGAAATGTTGCATAACAGTTTTCTGTATGCCACCATTTTCCATGAATGCAGTCTGGTTTCCCATCTGCTTGTTTTTTTTATTCTACCACAACTGTGAGGAAATTTCCATTACCGTAATCTTACAGTTTGATGAAATAATTATGAAGTCCATCCATCCAGATATACGCGCCATCGCCCTCTATCTTAAGATGAAGCTTAGATAAATCCTTCTCATGCGTTTGCCCCATCGCATTGTAAAGCTCTAAGAGCTCATCCATATGCCATGAGTAATATCCTATCAGCGCCTTTGCTGTTTCTTTATATATTTTTTCATCCTGCGTCATGGTTTCTCCCTTCATTATTCATTCGCGTAAAGTATTTCTATTCACCTTTCTAGTTTTTCGCAGTTTCCTCGTTCAACAATTCTGCACTTTTCGTGCAGTTTTATCCTACTAGGTTTCGACAAAATCTTCAACTAATTTCAATCGCGTATTTCGACACCCTTATTGCTGTATCTTGTGATCTGTGCTACGATAGACGAAACACAGGTTGAAAGGACAAAATGATATGGAATTTACTACACTTTGCTATTTAGAGCGCGATGATCATTATCTAATGCTGCATCGCACGAAAAAGGAACATGATTTTAATAAAGATATGTGGATTGGCGTGGGCGGTCACTTTGAAAAAAATGAAAGTCCTGATGAGTGTCTGCTGCGCGAAGTTAAGGAAGAAACCGGACTCACACTGACTTCCTACAAAATGCGCGGTATTCTGACATTTGTTTACCGCGATATATGCGAATATGTCTGCCTCTATACGGCTGATGGCTTTGAGGGTGAAATGACTTCCTGCAATGAAGGCGAGCTTAAGTGGGTTCCTAAAGATAAATTGCTGACGCTAAATTTGTTTGAAGGGGATCTTATCTTTTTTAAGCTGTTGCTGGAAGATACACCATTCTTTTCATTGAAACTCACTTATGATCAGGTAAATGAGCACCGCCTTATTGACGCAAATCTAAATGGCAAAAAGCTTGAGCTTTTTGATATCCTAGATGAAAACGGTGTACCGACAGGACTGACAAGGGAGCGTTCTTTGTGCCATCTTCTTGATACGCCGCACAGAACTGGTCATGTATGGATTGTGCGTCCTATTGATGCAAAGGATGGAATCGCTTCTTACACACAAGCCGGCACTTCACAAAATAAGCCTGCCTATGAATTGCTTCTCCAAAAGCGAAGCCACGACAAGGATTCTTTCCCGGACTGCTATGATATCTCGTCTGCCGGTCATGTTCCAGCAGGAAGCTCTGTCCTTGATTCTGCGATTCGTGAACTCTCAGAAGAACTTGGAATCAAGGCTTCACCTGGCGATCTTATTCCTATTGGCACACATGAAGGAAATAGCCACAGTATCTTTTATGGAAAGCCGTTTCACAACCATGAATTTAGTACACTGTATCTCTACACAAAACCTGTGCAGCTCAAAGATCTTGTGCTGCAGGAGTCAGAAATCCAGTCAGTAAAATGGTTTGATCTAAATCAACTGATGGAAGATGTTAAAAATGATACACCTGGGTACTGCCTGTACTATGATGAACTGCAAATTCTTAAAAATGCGCTGGAAAAATAATAGAAGGCAGGCCATCACGGCCTGCCTTTTTGAATCAATGCTGAATCTGTCCTTCTTCTTCGCTATGGTTGCGCAAATCAGTAGGACGATACTTTGGAATAACCTTCATAAGCTCATCATCATAATTGCACTCAACACGCGTATTCTTTGAAGTCACAAGCGCATAGATATGATCTGGTGTGCACGCCGGCCAATTAGGAATTGCGCTGTTGTTTGGATCACCTGTGCGCGCAAATGACATTACACTGTCAAAAATCTCTGTCTCGACGCGCTCTGTAACGCCTGCTTCCTGTGTATATGGCGTGAATGATGTGTTTGCAAAGACATACGGGATATCTGCACAATGCCACGGAACCCAGCCGCCATCAAGCGGCAGTTCAAGATCAAACATATATGAATATGTCTGTGCGTTCATTTTGCTGCGCTCTTTTACATAGTCAAGAAGCGGTACACGAACAATGCTGTCAAGCACAGTCAGATCGACAGGATTATGTGTCGGATATGCTTTTTCAAAGAGTGGAAGAAGCTCTGATGCCGCCTTTTCTCCCATTACCTTTTCAACGACCTTTTCACCTTCTTCTTTTGTCATGTGGTTTCTGTCAAACGGCATCGGTGCAAATGTGAAGAACTCGCCAAATACACTTCCAACCATAAGTGCAACATTACTGCTTTCCTTACGAAAACCTACATCGCTTGGATCGCCCACATAAAATTCATTCGGGATCGGGGCACCGCCGCTATATTTTCCCTGTGCCTGAAATGTTGGACGCACCTTTAAATAAGCGGCTGCAAGCTGTGCATATGGTACCTTTTCAAGTTCTTTTACACTGCTTACACCAAGCTCTTCCATAACAGCCTCTGCGATTTCTTTTCCGCTCTGTCCACGTTTTGGCATCAAATCATTAATTACACCACTCATGTTAATGCCCTTTGCAAAAAGTCCATCTGCTGCCGGCATCTGAAGAAGCGTTGTCACCTTTGCGCCGCCGCCTGACTGACCAAATACTGTAACATTCTTTGGATCTCCGCCAAATTTCTCAATATTTTCCTGCACCCATTTTAGTGACGCAATGATATCATCCATTCCGGCATTTCCTGAATTGGCATACTCTGATCCAAATGCAGACAGATCAAAATATCCAAGCACATTTAAGCGGTGATTGATTGATACAACAACTGCATCACCTCTGCGGCTCATATTTTCGCCCTCATACGCGATGTGCTCAATTGAAGAACCGGCTTCAAAGCCGCCGCCATGAAACCATACTAAAACAGGGCGCTTCTTTTCATCACATGATGGTGTCCAAATATTTAGATTCAAACAATCCTCATCCATAACCCAGTAGCGATGCGGTACAAACACCTCACCAGCTGGCTTTGGCATATCAAGAAGCGGACACACATAGCCAAAGCTTGTCGCATCAAGTTCACCTTCCCATGCCTCAAGCGGCTCTGGCGCATGGAAACGCTTCGCCTTTGCATACGGAATGCCCTTAAACACAGACACTCCATTGTAAGCATAGCCACGTACCTTTCCCTTATTTGTCTCTACGACAACACTTCCTTTTTTGAATACAAATTCTTTTTCCATTTCTTTTTTCCTCCCATATAGAATACTATTACGATTCCTCTATCGTTTGTTGCATCATCCGCGCTTATATATCCATTTCTGCAAAATTGATTACCAAATCTGGATAAATGCCCACTTTCGCAGATTCGTTAAAATTACAATCTTCATAATCTGGTGTTTCAAAATTGCACATGGATACTCTCTTTTTGCTCGGATCGACAATCCAATATTCACGAACACCAGCTGCCTGATACTTACCCCTTTTAATAATATAGTCCTGCGCTTTTGTGGATGGAGACACCACCTCGATTACCCAGTCCGGTGCACCTATACAGCGCTTTCCATTACTTAATTTATCGCGATCACAAATCACGGATATATCTGGCTGAACAAGGTTGTAAATATCATCGGCTGAAAGCTGCACATCAAATGGAGATGGGAAAACTCGGCATTTACCGCCCTTAGAGCGAATATAAATGTTGATCTCCGTTACTAAAAAATTGACAATGGCTTGATGAGTTACTGTTGGTGCCGTATCCAGAAAAAGTCGTCCGTCGATTAGTTCCGCGCGCGTTCCCTCTGGTAACGCTTCAATATCAGCTATTGTTTTAATTTCTTCCTTTGGCAATGCCATTCTCGCTACCTCCTTTTCCTATTCCATTTACTCACCACTATACAATTGTGATCTGACAGCTCTCCATTGCCCGAAGCGCACGCTCATGGCTCTCTGGTGTCACACCTGCGCAGCATGATGCATCTACCTCAATCGGAACCTCCGGCAAAAATGCCTTTACTAAAATTGCATTGGAAATGACACAGATATCGGTGCAAAGTCCCACAAATATGATCTTATCAATTCCCATCTGCTCATTAAGTGCCACAAGACGTTTTCCGAGTTCCACACTTCCAAAGGTAGGCTTGTCAATCGGATTTCCATCGATCAGTGACGCGATCTCGTCATTCAGCTCCCATCCTCTCGTATCACGGATGCAATGCTGCACTGGAAGATTAGTTCCTTCCTGCGTACTCAAGTAATTTTCTTCATGTGTATCTCTTGTTGCAAGAACCAATCCCTTAAAGTTCTTAATCTTATCTGCCACCTTTGGCACAATTGAAACGGCCTCCTTAGTGCCAAGTGACCCATCAATAAAATCGTTTTGCATATCTACAACTACAAGAACTTCCATGCCTCTTTGTTCTCCCTTCTTTGCTCGTAATTTCACTGATTTTATAATATTCCATTTGGAAGGATATTGCAAGATAGCAACTGAGAATTTGACATTTTAACCAAGAGTTATTTATCTTCAGTGCGCAATCTGAAACAGGGAATAAAATTGTCCTTTTTGCTGCATAAGCGTATCGAAATTTCCCTGCTCGCAGATTGTTCCATTCTTCATGACAAGGATTTTATCATAGCGGCGAAGAATCGCTTCCTCTAGGCGATGCGTTACGACGATTCTTGTCATTCCAACCAGATTCAGTATAGAAAAGCTGACTGCTCTTGCAGTGGCGGCATCAAGTGCGGCAGTTGCCTCGTCAACCAGAAGTATTGGTGATTTTCTAAGAAGCGCTCTTGCAATGCTGATTCGCTGACGCTCACCGCCTGACAGATTCGCGCCATTTTCGCCGCAGACAAATTCTTCACCGCGTTTTTCGATAAACTCCGACAAGCCGGAGCGCTCCAATGCTAATGTGACTTCTTTATCTGGAAATTCATGAAACATAGTGACATTGTTTCTTATGGTATCATTAAAAACAAAGACATTTTGCTGCACTGATGTCATCAGCTGATAGAGCGATTCGCTTTCAATATTTTTAATTGAAACACCATCTATGCAAATCTCGCCCTGATAGTTACTGCTGCTTCCCATCAGAAGATTCAAAAGCGTCGATTTTCCGCTTCCTGATCCTCCTACAATTGCATAGCTCTTTCCTGCGTCAAACTGAACATCCAGATCTTTTAACACAGGACTCTCTGGCTCATATCCATACGTCAGATCCTTCACTTCGATCTTTTCTGAAAAACCATTAAGCTTTTCTCTTCCTTCTTCGCGCACGTTCTCCGATAATGCATCTGACAATTTCTCCATCAGTGCAATCGCAGCCTTTCTGTTTGACCACAGAAGCGGAACCTGACTAATTGGATTTAAAATATAATTCATCAGCTGGACAAATACGATTACAACACCAGCTGTTACTCCTTTGCCGCTAATTGCAAGCCATGCACCTGCCAGAAAAATTCCCATCTGGGCAATGATTCCCGCATCATTTGCCAGAAGTGATATCAGTTGCTCGGTACGGCGCTTATTTTTCTTTGCCTCCTCTGCCTGCTCATTTCGCTGTGAAAATAAACGACTTGCCTGTGTCTCTGCACGAAAGCTTTTGATGACTGGAAAGCCTGACAGAAGCTCATTCACAATTGAAACAAAACGCTCATTTTTTTTAGAAATTTCCTTTTCCTGCTCTGTCAGGCGATTTCCTGCCGTCATGGAGACGGCCACCGGCAGAAATGACAAAGCAACTGCAAGAACTAACATCACCGGACTATAATAAAGCATCATGATCAATGCACCCAAAAAACAAAAGAGAAGCTCAATCAGGGTGAAAGTTGCGGCTAAATAGTTGTTCTCGATTGAGGTGCAGTCATTTGTCAGCGCGGAAACGTAAAGTGCGGTGCCTTCTTTTGAAAAAGAGCGCAAACTTTTCTGTGTCAGCCGCGAAAATGCATAATCGCGGTACTGCTGCATGGCTCGTTGTAAAAATCTTGGATATACTGCTCTATACATTACATTGGCTATTGTGTAAATAACAACGACAATAATGACAATCCATGCACTGCGCACAAGGGCCTGCATATCCTGATTTGCTGTGCAGTCCATGATCTGCTGAATCAGCCATGAGATCATCAGATTTAGTGAGCTCATAGCAATCGTTAAGATGATGGTTACGATGAAATTTATTCTATTTTTATAGTATAATTGGTGTATAAATTCCCTGTTTTTCTTTTTGTTTTGCTTTGTTTTCATTTTATTTTTCTCCCACTACCTGATTTTTGACAATTCAATTTCTGCCATTTGCTTTTGAACTATTCATTTTTTTCATTCGTTTCCTGACTGGTACAAGTTAATGCGCTCATTATCATCCTTGCGCTCATTCCACGATGCAAACGGATTTTTGCTTCCAATTGGTGCCGAAAAGGCAGATTGTTTTCTCATATTGACTGCCAATCTTGCCTCATTTTCTGTATACATAAGCATACTTGCAAAGGTGAGAAATGCCACCCACTCGGCACTGTTTTCATACGAATAAATGTGCATTTTTCCATTTGTATCGGTAATCTCAAGATTACGAATCAGATGATACTTGCACAACTCATCGAGTACAGCAATGACTTCTGGCTCTGGGGCATTTAATTCCTTTGCTAAGAGACGCCCTGTGACATTTTCGTTTGGCTTTTTCGCATACAACGCCGCAACGACCTCCAGACAATATGGCTTAACGAGTAAGGAAAACAGTCTGCGCAGCGAATCGGCATCCTTGATTACCGACTCAAACCCGTTCTCTGGCTGTGAGAGCAAAAATATGTAGTCGAGGTTGTTAAAACCATAGCTCATATAGCCGCTGTCCGTCTCAATATAAAGGCCACTGGTGGAAATACTAGCATCCGAGTCCTCTGCTGTGCTGTATGCCTTCTTTTTATGCTCATTGTGCTCGTCATGATCATTATTTTGGCTTTGCACATCTTGACTTTGTGTCGTTTTTCTCTGGTTCTTTTGAGTTGCCGCATCAAGAATATTGGACACAGCAACGCTGTCTATATTTGAATCCTCGCACCGAAGCACCGCCTTTTGGATGTTCCACATCAGATCACACGCCGCCTTCATGCGGTCTTTTTTCGGATAGCTATACAAGGTGCGGTCAAACAGCTCCTTTATATTCGTCTGTGCCACTGGTGTTCTTCCAAACAACTCATCCACTGATACATGAAGCGTATCAGCAATCGCTGGAAGAAGCTCAATGTCCGGCGCGCCACCGCACTCCCATCGCGATACTGCCTGCGTGGTTACGCCCACGGCGCGCCCAAGCTCCTCCTGTTTTAAGCCTGCCTGCTTGCGAAGCTGTCCAATTCGCTCCCCGATTTTTGTGTATGGACTACTCGTATATGGATTCTTCTCATTTCCATTTCGGACTCCATTGCTGTTGCTCATCCTATTCTCCTCCTCTGCGTCTTTCCTTTCTTGTCTCAACGGATGGTTGTATTATAGCTTACGCAATACTTGAATTCAATGCAGGTGTTTTTGTCAAAAATCAAGTGGTAGTTGAATCACTACAGTTCATATTCAATACTTAAATTAGCGGCGAAAAAATATCCCGTGAACGCTGACTTAACAATCGCGTACCTTGATATCACCAGATATGGTAGATGCCTTTAACTTACTGTCAGGCTCACCAAAGCGCTCCTGCACTTTTTTCTTTCCCTTACTGTTAATTCCTCCGCAGACAGCAGAAACATCACCACTCGTACTGGAAAGCGCCATTTCGAGTCCAATTTCTCCAATGTAGCGAACGTTTACATCACCGCTGGTACTCGAAACTACAGCATCTACCTGATTTCCAATCGTCACCTTACAATCACCGCTGGTACTCTTTGCTCTGCACTGCGCGCTCTTGTCAAATTCGGCCTTTATGTCTCCGCTTATACTCACAACGTCCATCTTATCTGCCTTGCATGCGATCACATTCACATCGCCGCTGATGCTTGATGCAAAAAGTTCATCTGCCTGACAATCTTCCACTCCTACGTCACCGCTTCCAGTATGAATCAATAAAGTCTTTGCATTGCTGTTATTTGCTTTGATATCGCCACTTATACTCTTTACCTTAATTTTTTCAAACTGCTCTGGCACTGCAATATGAATAACAATTCCTGCTGAATATTTCCCCACCTTAAGGCCAAATAAACGTGAGGCAGCATAAGAAACACTTATCCCTGCTTTCTTTTCCTGCTGAATCGAAAGTGTTCCAACAGACGCACTGACACGAAGCGTCTCTTTTAATGCCTCCATATCATCTGCAAGCCCACCAGTTACAGACAGCTCTACATCATTTGTACTGCTCTTTTTGATTTCAATATCGGCATCTGTGAGCTGAGCATTGACACGCTGAATGCCTGGATAAAAACGATTATAAATATCAGAATTACCCACTGTGTCCGAATTTGAATTGACATTTATTGTCATAGCAGCCGGATTTTCATCTAAGAATGCCTGACGGATTTCCTCGACATTTCCAAGCTCTTCACAAATTTCCTCTTCACTCTTTCCGTTTTCCATACCTTCCTTAAAATGATTCTCATAATCACTGAGAATATCCGTCAACAATTCCTCATCCATCCCTGCAAATGCATTGCGCAGCTGTGCAAAAAATTCGTCCTTTTTCATAATATTTTCCACCTTTCTTCATACTCAGCATCGTATATTAACTCGGCTGCTATTTTCCATTTAATTACTTTCTTTGCTCACTATCAGCCGCTCAACTGCTGCCGTGAAATCAAACCATTCTTTCTTTAACTGTTCCTGATAGGCCCAGCCCTTCACCGTGAGGTGATAATACTTTCTAGCTGGTCCTTCCCCTGCCTCGACAAGATATGTCTCCACATATTCCTCATCCCTCAACCTCTTTAAGATCAGATACAGCGTACCTGCCGCTAGCTTCATCTCCTTTGAAATATTTTCAGTAAGCTCGTAGCCGTACTGGTCACGAAGCGCCAGCTGCGACAGCACGCACAACTCAAGCGCTCCTTTTTTAAACTGAGCATTCATGCTCACACCTCCTTCTTTTTTCCTGTTAGCTGCATCATATCACATACTATTCTATATTGCAATATAGTATACAAAAAAATTTAGTGTTTTTTTGACAGCAAAAAGCCCACGGTTTTTACCGTGGGCATATGTCAATTCATTACTTCATAACCATCTCTTCGTCACTCGGCAGTCCCTTTGCCAGCTTCGATGGTTTTTCCAGATACCAGTATGCAACAGATGTGTAATCATCGTAGCGTGGTCCTGTCCATCCAAGGTTGTCGATTGTCATTTTGAAATTCTTAGAGAAATACACTGGATCCTTCTCATGGAAGCGATACAGCAAGAAGCGCTGCTGTCCATTATAAAATTCGCGATTGTCACCCATGATAGCAAAAAGTCCTGTATACATTCCGCTAAATGTCTGGTAATGATTCAAAATGATATCATTTCCAAAGCCGTATGAACCGCAGAAATAGTCTTCTGTTCCAGTATAATTCATGCTTGGATACTGATCATCATCGATATACATCTTTGCTTCGCCCTCTACCCAACAGGTGTTATTTCCATTCATACCTGTTGCAAGTGTCACACCCGCAAAGCAGCCTCTGCCTTCAATTCCATCAATAATCGTATATGCGCGTCCCTTCGTAACCGGATGCTCCTGACGATAGGCAGCATGAAAATATCCAGCACTCTCTGGAATTTCGCCGTGCCAGCCAGAAATCATATAGTACAGCGTCTCTTCCTTCTTTCCGCGATTTTCCATTGTGATGCGGCAATGCTTATGAAATGGCATCTCCCAATAGCTGTTAAAACCACGTCCCGGTGCTGTGAGAATTTTCGCTGAATTTAAAACAATGTAGTTGCCGTCGCGATCCTTGAAATTTTCGTCATATGCACATCCAAAAAATGCAGAAATCGGTGCCTCAACAGACGGAAATTCCTCATTCTCCCAATAAATACGCATAACAAAACTATGGCCAACATATCCGGTAAACCAAATGTGTGTAATCATGCCAGGACCATCTGTATCACACAGCGTAACAGTTTCTCCCGGTGCAATCTGGATACACGGACGCAGCTTTTCGCAGTCTTTTCCCTTTGTACCTCCACTTTTCTGTCCTGTCGGATTCTCTGCGGAAAATCCAAAACTTTCTCTTTTTTGCATTCTGTAAAGTTCCATGTCTGTCTCCTGCCTTTCCTATATTTTTTCGTATATTTATCTACTCAATGCTTTGCTTTCATGCGATAGTCCTGAGGTGTCATACCAGTATTGATACGGAAAATCTTAATAAAATATGTTGTATTTTCATATCCGCAGTTCTCAGCGACCTCATAAATCTTCAGATTTGTATTCATCAACATTTCCTTAGCCAAATTCATTCTTGTCTGAGCTACATAATCATGAATACTCATACCAATTTCCTGGCGAAAAATCCTAGAAAGATAGCCTGAGCTATATCCAGTTACATCTGATAATACTGATGTACTTACATTTTCACTGATATGACTATTAATATACTTCACCACTGATTCTGCCACAGATTTCACGGCATTGTCAATCCTTTTTTCAGATTCTTTCACTAAAAGTTCCTGTAGTTTTTTGAAATAAGCCACTGTGCCCATCGCACCTGAATGTTCTGCCTCTACAATTAGAGAAATCATACCATTTCGATTCACATATGATAAAATTGCTGCATTCAAAGATTGCGCTGCCTCAACTGCCAACAAATTTTCTGTCTGAGAATGTGTTGCTAAATAGGCAATCACTTCATTAATGTCATTTTTTGCTTCTGCAATAGATCCCTTTCGCACCAAAAGTTGAATATTTTCCAGATTTCTTCTCATTTCAGAAACTTTTTTTGCATTTTCTACCTCTTTACCCTCTACATCAGCCCGATGACGGATAGCAACACCTGTAGAACCGCGAAGAATCTCATTTGTAAGCATAGTTCTGATTTGAACATACTTCTCATTTAAATCCAATCCATTTACTGCTTCTTCTGAGACGATAAAAAACATAGTCACCTTTAACTGCTCCTCCAACTGCTGTCTGGCCTTTCTCATCAGATGGAACAATGTCTTGGAAACAGACTGCTTTGTATCAAAATCAAATACCCAAATCAAAACATCATCGAATAAATAATATTCACTCCACGCAAGCTCTTTTCCAAATGATCCAGCAACAATTTGGGAAACTGCTCCTGCTGTAATCATTTTTGTTTTTACATGATGGTTATGATCTCCCCGAAGCAGCCCAACCACCAGATACAATTCTCCTGCAAGCATTCGCTCTTCCAGTTCATCCAACTTCCCTTTTTGATTCAACATCAGCTGCATAATCAACTGTCTTCTATATGCAGGCAACATCTGTGTATAGCGTTCTTCTGCATCATTAATGCGCTCCATAATTTTCTCATTTTCGCGCAAACGATTTATTTCCTTCTTCACAGCTGCCAGAACTACTTCATCACCTTCTGTTTTTAAAATATATTGAACTGCATGTTGCCGAAAGGCCTCGTATGCAAAAGAAAAATCATCATAACCGGTCAGAAACAGAACTCGCATATCTGGAAAATGTTCTCTCAGTCTGCTTACCATTTGCAGCCCTGTCATACCAGGCATTTGTATATCTGAAAGCAAAATATCACAAGGCGATTCTTCGACCATCTTTATGACGCTTTTAGCATTGTACGCCGTACGAACATCCACATTCATGCTTTTTCCAAATTCATCCCGAATTACATCTGACATATCATCCGCACTAATTGGCTCATCATCTACAACTATTATTTTAATCGTTCTTCCTGCCTGAATGCTCATGATGTTTCCTCCCCCACAAATACATGTACAATTACCTTTAATCCTCCAAGTTCCGAACGCCCAACCAACAATCCACTTTTATCTCCAAAATACAATTTCAGTCTTCTGTTAATATTAATAATTGCCGTTGTTTCCATTTGCATATCTGTACTTTGTAGTTTCTCATTAAGGCTTTGTAGAGTCTCATCCGAAATTTCTCCACTATTTTCTATTATAATATCAAAATCTCGATCACTTCGAATCTCATAGCCAAGTTCCAATCTCATTGGATCTCCATTTCCACTTTCATATGCATATTTAAATGCATTTTCTAAGATTGGCTGAAGAATCAACCGCGGCACATACACATCAGCAATACATTCATCTGGCTTGGCAATTTCTACATGTAAATTATCGCGAAAACGGTATTTCTGGATTCTGGCATAATTTTCTGCATGTTCTATCTCTTCTGACAGATGCTTTTCATCATCTGCATTTCTTGTAATATAATGATAAAAACTTCCCAGATATTCTGCAAGATGAAGACTATTTTCTTGATCTCCTCTTCGAATCATCCGATACAGAACATAGTAGCTGTTATACATAAAATGCGGACTGATCTGCGACTGAAGCTGTTTCAAGTTTGATTGACTTACAAGAACCTTTTGCTGCAAATTCGTCTCGATATATTGTTGCATCGTTTCTGCCATGTGATTGTACTTTTCATAAACGGAATGAAAAAAATCATTTTCATTCTGCACCTCAATTCTATAGCTGAAATCATTTTTTTCCATATGATCAAAGGCCTCAATCAACAGCTGATACAGTGGTCTATAGATTTGACGATTCCATGTTTGAATACTAATAACTGCAATCATCAAGCAAAGACACATAAACAATATACTGCTTAATCCAATAACAGCAAAAAAATGATTCATTTCTGCATCGTTACTCTCTTTGTAGATCATACGAAACGGATAATATATGGAATCTGCACAAATCATCTGTTCATCTGGTTCTTTTTCTGGTTTCCAAACAAAATCAATGGAATCTCCACCTGCCAAAAACATGGCTTCTATCTGTTCCATAATACCTGCATCTTTCCAAGTGATAATAAGCACTGCTCTTGCGCCATCACCATCCCAATGAATACAAGTAGCCGCCTTATTGTTTTCTAACAGGCAGGTACGATCTTTCCCCTCTGCCATTTCCTCCATCCATGGCTTTACTGATGTCTGACAATGAAGATCCGTAATCACTTTTCCCATTGTCGGAATATACAACACTACACTGTCAACCTGCTCATTTTTATAATACAAATCATAGACAGACTCGTAAATTTCATTTTGGAGCGAAAAGCGGGAATAGCGGCCCAGATCATCGTACATGTAAACAAACTTCTGTAGCTCTACTCCGTTTAATAGCTGCTTTCCCCACTTTTCAATTTCTTTCATCTGAAGTTCCGTAAATGATACACAGGTTTCAAGCCTTCTCTGATCATTTTCGCGATTTTTTTGCTTCTCGCGCACAACTGTGATACGAAAAAAGATCAAAAATGCCATACTAATTACTACAAGCATTGCAAAAAGCGGCATAAAGCTTTTCTGAAACATATAACGATAGAAATTATTTTTCTTACGTCCAAACATCTGTTTTTTCCTCCAGTTTCATATCTTCAAATGACTGTGTATCACTATTATAGCAAAGAACAAGAAAATAAGGCATCTGGATCTCAAACAATTTTATATTTTTTTCTTAAATATCTGAATGTTCATAAAATTAGCTTCTGCATCTGATGCATACAAGCCAAAATTACCGCCTGTAATGTCAAACATACGCGTTCCAAGTGCAATCCTATTATCAACATAGACTTCTAATATGGTACCAGATACAATCACATCTACATGGAAGCATTCACCAGTCTTTGATGAAAGCGGCCGTTCCAATTCCACCTCATATGGGAACATCTGACCGCCTCGCTCTGTCATACGCACACCTGACTTAAATTCCATACGACTGCGAGCAAAGTCAATATTAATATAGTAACCTACCGCAAAAGATTCGTCCACATGAATAGCAACACCAACACTTGCAGCTTCCCCCGTTGTTTCAATATCAAAGGAAAGACGACTTGTCTCATTTAATGGATTTAGCAACAATGCACTATATCCATATGGTGTATTTACACTGGCACTATTTTCTGCTAATTTCCACTCTCCCGTCAGCGGCTTCATAGAAATGATTTCTTCTTCTGAAACTGCTTCCAAAACAGAAGGAACTGGCTTAACAAACAAATCTCCGTTTTCATCCTGCCATAATTCATGAACGATTAGATTGCCACCCCAGTCCCAAGTATTGCAATCCTTTCCATCATATCCAAGTGGGTCAAAATGATGCTCATTATTTTCGCGTGTTGGATTCCATCCATACACATAACGGTGAACGCCATCTGTACCTGTTTTTGCTGCATAAAAAGCGCGGGTATCAAAGGTATCTATCTCAGGTGTTTCCCATGGTCCGTTTAAACTACGACTTTTCCTATATAAGGTCTGATAACGGTCTGCATAGGAAGAAAATACAAGATAATACCAGTCTCCCATCTTGAATAGATCTGGGCATTCAAATGCACACTGGGCATTCATAGGAGCATATATCGGATCACAATAGCTCCAGTGATGCAGATCGTCTGATTTGCAAAGGCCAACACAGCCTCTTCTTGTCGTCATTCCCTGTTTCTGCGCTGCAAAAATCATCCACCAGCAGTTTTCTTCTTCACACCAAAAAACAAATGGATCTCTCCAATGCACAGGGGCATAAATCTGATTGTCGGATGCAAAACGATCTTCTGGAATTTCTGTCCACGTATCCAAATTAGTACTAACTGCATGATTGATATAATTTTTTTCTGGCATTACCTGAAATGTACAGAAAAACATATGATATATTCCATCTACCTTTATGACAGACCCCGTTCCTCCAACAATTTTCGTATCATGCTCTGTAAAATGAACATGATCTGTTGTGCTTAACATAACCCAACTGTCCTGATGATTAGCATCTCGGTTTCCTCGATAGTTGCGCAGATAAAACGGTTTGAATACACCATTATCATAAAATGGGATCACATCTCCCAATACTCCCTTTTCCGGACGAAAATATAAGCTCATATCATAACTCTCCTAATGTTGTTAATTTTACATTTTCAAATTTAACTGCTCCGTCTGACACAGCAAAACCAAATTTTCGGTCATGAAGATCATAGGCACGAACACTCATTGCCACTTCATCGTTTACATATACTTCCATCACAGATTCATCCACAAAAATTTCCATCGAATATGTCTGATTTGGAATTAATTCAACAGGACGTTCTAGCTCCACATCATACTGGAATGTCCATCCTCCCTGCTCATGCATACGAATAGCACTTTTGTATTCGATTCTTTGACGCTTAGGATCCAGATAAAAATAATATCCTCTGGCAAATTCCTGATCTGCCTGAAGTACCACTGCAAATCGCTCGGTTCCAGGTGTAAACGTAAAATCAAGCGACAAACATCCCTGATGCGGCACATCATTCTCACTAATTATTGACGCATATGCAATTGGAGAATCTACGTTTACTGATGTCTGTTCCACTTTCCAATCTCCATTCAACGGAATCCACTTTATTTCATTAGAAACAGTAAGAGCCTTTTTCAGTGCTGGATTTGACCGAACTGCCAATGTTCCATCTTCTCTTGCATAAATTTCATGTGGAACCAAACTTCCGCCCCAATCATACGTTTTATAATCATATCCCTCATGTGTCGGATCTGGATCAAAATTCCACGTATTTTGTGTTCTTGTTGGATTCCATCCAAAAATATAACGATGCTCTCCGTCACTGCATGTCTTTGCTGCATAAAAAGCACGTCCGTCAAAGGAGTCCGTCTTGGGACGAATCCATGGACCATTGCATGAACGACTCATACGGTAAAGTGTTTGGAAACGGTCTGTAAACTGTGAAAATACAAGATACCACCACCCATTCATATAAAAAAGATCTGGGCACTCGTAAGCAGACATGCTTGACTGCGGTGCATATAGAGGTTCGCAGCATGTCCAATGATGAAGATCAGCAGACTTACAAAGTCCTACACATCCACGACGTTTTGTATTTCCCTGATTCTGCGCACAAAGAATCATCCACCAGCATTTTTCTTCCTCATTCCAAATCACGTGCGGATCACGCCAGTCTGTCAGCAAATAGATTGATTCATCTGGTCCAAATGTCTCATCTGGATATTTTGTCCAGTTTGTCAAATCTGTACTTGTAGCATGACACACATATTGACGCTGTGGCTGATCCTCAAATACACAATAATACAGATGATACAGACCCTCTACCTTAATTATACAGCCAGTTCCTCCAAGAATCCCAATTGCCGTCTCCGATTCATAATGAATCAGATCCTTTGTCGTCAAAAGATGCCATCCATACGTTTTATCACTTCCAAAATAAGGATTCCAGTTTTTTAAATAAAATAGCTTAAATTCTCCATTCTCATAATATGGAATCACATCGCCCACACGCGCATGATCCGGTGTATAAAATAACTGCATATAAACAATCCCTTTCTGTAATCTGCAAGTGGGCAGGAAAAACGCCTTCCTGCCCACATTTAAATTTTAATAGCTATTCAGACCTACAATTCAATTTTACTTTATATTAATCTGAATAATTTTTACTTCATATACATTTCAGCAATTTCTTCCTGAATAGTAGATCCACCCTGCTCGTTCCACTGAGTTACAAAATCATCAAACGCTTCAATGCCAAGACTTCCAGATATAATTTTTACAAATGTTTCATCCTGTAATGCAAGAAGTGTAGACCAACGCTTCATCATTGTCTTTGTCGGTGCACCTGTATAAACACTCATATTCATTCCAGCATCACGCAGCTCAGAATAACGTGTCCATGAACCAAACTTCGGTCCCCAACACATTGCATACTGGAATGCCGTCAAATCATCTGGATTTGCACTTCCAGTCTTGTCATATCCTTCGTCTACGTAACGCTTAATACCAACATAGTAACGATATGCCTCTGGCATAAGCTCTTCTGGCTTTAATTCTCCTGCAAATACCTGTCCAATCGTTGTGTTATATCCAATTGCCTTATTCAAATATGGATCAAGAAGTGCATATGTATAATCACACTGATTAATACCAGTTTTTGAATTTACACCCCATACTTCCAGACTGTCAAGTGTTGCATCTGGACTATTGATACGGTCATTGTTAAAGTTAATCAATTTAATCAATGCTTCTGGATGCTCACAGTTTGCATTGACTGCATAAACATAATCGAAATTTGTATAGGAATATGCTGTTGCATCTCCACCTTCTACTGAAGGTGCATTGATAACCATCCATCCACAATCATTATTATTTGCAATCGCATCGCGGCCAGCTCCCCATGATATACCATCTGTTCCATAGAACAGTCCACATGTTCCTGCTGCAACTGCCTCACTAATTGCATCAGTGTCTGATACACCAAATTCTTCGTTAATCAAACCTTCGGAATACATAGCTGCCAACTTCTCAAGAGCATTTCTAGTTTCCTGTGATGTTGGCTCATAGGATACTGTTCCGTCATCATTTGGCATCCACATATATTGAAGAATAGATCCTCCAAATGCATTGACAACACCTTCTATTGTTCCATATCCAGCATAATCAGACATCTCATTACAAACACCAAGTCCCCATGTATCATCAACACCATTGCCATCTGGATCATCATTCTTAAATGCGCGGGCAACCTCAACAACATCATCAAGTGTCTTAGGAACATCTAAGCCTAACTTATCCAACCAATCTTTGCGAATCCAAAGGAACTGACTTGGAATACGCTCTGCATTACCGCTAGGGATACCATATAAAACATCATTTCTCTTTGCTGCTTCCAAAATTTTTCCACCGTCTGAATTCAGATTTTTCTTTGTCAGCTCTGATCCATACTGCTCTAGCACATCGTCAAGCGGTGCCAGTTTTCCAGCTTCTGCTAACTGCGAATATTCAGCTACTGGCAAATATAAAAGATCTGGAAGATCATCTGATGCAATAGCAAGCGTTACCTTCTGGCTATACTCATCTCCACTTGCACAAATCTGAAAATCAAGTGTAATTCCAAGATTATCGCGATATGCATTATAATACACGTTATTATACTGATCTTCACCATCTGCATAATTTACAGTTGCCGGATTCTGGTTTTTCAGGACAGTCAGCGTAACTGGCTCATCCATAGCCCACTCTGTTAAATTTTCTGCATCTTTTGTCTCATCTGCCATTGCAAAATTTGCCGGAATTGCCGTTGCTGCAAGCATTGCTGCACACATGAGGGACAAATTCTTTTTCTTCATATTAAAAATCCTCCTTTATTTTATGTGTATCCACACATTTTTACATAATTAATACAAACTCATATCAACCCTTTACGCTTCCCACTGTAATACCAGTAACGAAATATTTCTGAAGGAATGGGTAAAATACCAAAACTGGAAGGGTACATAATACAATACCCGCAGACTTTATTGAACGACCCTCCAGATCTGCCAGAGCTGGGTTTGCTGCAATCTGCTCTGGACGAAGATCCGAAGTTTTGAAATTTAATACATGGTATTGAAGAAACGTCATAAGCGGATAATTGTCAGTATGATTGTTGTAAATCATACCATCAAACCACTCATTCCAATGTCCTACAATAATAAACAACGTTACCGTTGCCAGAGAAGGCAGTGACAATGGCAAATAAATTTTTAAAAGAATTGTCAGCCAGCCTGCTCCATCCACAACAGCTGCTTCCTCAATCTCATCTGGAATACCTCTAAAGAAGTTAAGCATCAGAAGTACATAAAACATCGTGACTGAATTAGGAAGAATCAATGCCCATATGGTATCCAGCATATGAAACTGCTTAATCACAAGATATGTAGGAATGATACCGCCATTGAAAATCATCGTGATCAAGAAAAAAGCTACATAGAACTTGCGGCTCTTAAAAAGTTTCTCACTCTTTGATAACGGATAAGCTACAGAAATCGTCATAATCAGATTTAAAACCACACCAAGCACAAGTCTCTTTACTGTTACTAACAATGCCGGAATCAATCCACTCTTTTGAAGCATATAAAGATAGGAACTGATCGTAAACTCCTTCGGAAGGAAGGTAACTGCTCCTGCATTTACCATATTTCTTGATGAAAATGATAGTGCAACAATATTCAACATTGGAAGAAGACATAAAAGTGCAAGCAATGTCAATAATATATAATTAAATACTGCAAAAATCCGCTGACCTTTCGTTGGTTTCATGTTTTTTCTCCCTTCTTTAGAATACTTGATATCCTGCAAACTTTTCAGCAGCCCAGTATCCTGCAACAATCAGCACACACGATACAACTGACTGGAACAATCCAACTGCTGTTGCCGGGCCAAACTGTGCTCCCAAAATGCCCATTCGGTAAACAAATGTATCAATTATATCTCCTGTTGAATATACAAGTGGTGAATACAGATTAAAGATCTGATCAAAACCTGCACGAAGTACATTACCAATAGAAAGAACCGTCATCAGCAATACGATTGGAAGAATACCAGGAATTGCTACATGAAGGATCTGACGGAATCGACCTGCACCGTCTAGTGCCGCTGCCTCATAAAGTGCTGGTGAAATACCAGTAATGGCTGCCAGATAAACGATTGTATTCCATCCAAATGTTTTCCATGTATCTGTCACAACCATCGTAAATGGAAACACCTTTTCATCTCCAAGGAAATACACTCGGTTCAATCCAATAGTTGCCAAAAAATTATTCACAATTCCATCCATTCCCAATACGTCAAGAAAAATACCTGCTAAAGCAACCCATGAAATAAAATGTGGTAAATACACGATCGTCTGCAATGTTCTCTTGTAAACAATATTTCGAACCTCATTCAGCAAAAGTGCTACTGTAACTGGTACAATAATACCTGCTGCAATTTTCATAATTGCAATAAACAGTGTGTTGTAAATAACTCTTGGGAATGTTGAAAGAGAAAAGATATACTTAAAATTTTCCCATCCGCACCATTCCTGCTCAAAAATGCTATACAACGGTGAGTAATCCTGAAAGGCAATACTCAATCCTGCCATTGGAATGTACTTAAAAAGCACTACCATCACCACCGCTGGCAAAAGCATCAAATGAAATGGCAGTTCTTTTTTGAAACGTTTTCTCAATTTTTGTCCCGTTTTTGTGCTACTACTCATTTGTTTACGCCTCCTTTTTTTCTTTTATTATATCCTCCCTTGTATCTTGTGTAAATTTAACAATTATGACTTTTATATAACTTTTGTGATGTATATTTTTATTTATATTCTTGTTTTCTTTCATTTTTATTTCAAAAAAATGATATGGCATTGCATCAAATGCCATATCATTTTATCTATTTTATCTTATTTCATATTTTAAAATATCTATCTTAACAACACCGTCTGCAACAAATGAAATTTTCTCTGCCTTTAAATCTGTCTTAAAAGTGATACTCATCACCTGCTCACCATCGTTTACAAAAACTTCTGCGCTGAAACGATCGATTACAACTCGAAGCTTGAGTGATCCACCGTTGTCTTGCACCTTGCATGAACGCTTATGTACCATTGCAATTCTTGAACCAGAATAGCTTCTGTCAAGCTCAAGCTCAGACTCATGCGGATGGTAACGAAGTGACGTATAATGTTTGTCATCCTGCGCAAAGCGCATTTCAAACATATAATATCTATTTTCTTCACTTTGTGGTGCAATTGAAAGCTCAATATCTGCGATACGTCCACAAACACCCTTAAGCGTCTTTTCTCCAGATATTATTGCATTTGTATATGAAACCATATTGTGGCGGCAGGCATCTAGCTCTCTTACGGGACGCTGGATCAATCTGCCTTTTTTAATAGCCAATTCTCGTGGAATGGTCATCTGCCCAAACCAAGGCTCCTTTTCCGAATGTTGATTGACCGATGCCAGATTTTGCATCCAGCCTATCAAAATCCTGCGTCCGTCTGGTGCAAGCATAGTCTGTGGTGCATAAAAATCAATGCCATAGTCGACTGACTGAGAAGAAATACTGTGAAACTGACCTGTCTGATTATCGAAGTGACCTATCTGGCAAACCACTCCGTTTCCATTGGGATATTCCAGTTCCTCTGCCTCCATCTCCATCGTGCTCACGATCAGCACATTTTGCCCATCAAGAGTGAAGAAATCCGGACACTCCCACATTCTCCCGAAGCGATTCATATTTTCTGCCATAACACTTTTAAACTTCCATGAAATGCAGTCTGAGCTTTCGAATAATAGAACGCCTCCGCCATTTGTCTCATTACGACTGACCGTAACACAGCGCCAACTTCCATCTTTCTCTTTCCAAAGCTTCGGATCACGAAAATTCGATCTGTCATATCCTTTGGGAAGCTGATCAGATGAAATTACAGGATTCTTTTCGTACTTTTCATAAACTTCACCATCGCCTGATGCTATGCACTGCTGCTGGATTTCCTTCATAGAACCATCTGACTGTTTCTCCCATGAAACTCCAGTATACAAAAGGATCTGCCTTCCATCATCAAGAGTCTGCGCACTGCCCGAAAAGCAGCCGTTTCCATTGTCATACGGCTGATCCGGTGCAAGTACTGCAGGCTGATATGTCCAATGCAGCAAATCACGGCTAATGACATGACCCCAATGCATAGCTCCCCAAAATGGCCTATATGGATTGTATTGATAAAACAAATGATACAACCCGTCATAAAATGAAAAACCATTAGGATCATTTAGCCAGCCCACACGCGGTGTTAGATGAAAAACAGGTCGATTTTCAATCGCAATCTCTGCTTCCTTTTTTATTTCATACACTCGTGCTTCGGATAATTTCTGACTGATCATACCTTCTCCTTTTTGTTATTATCTGCTTACAATCTCTTTCTCAATCTCTGCACGATCTGGCATAACACGAAGTGCACCTTTTCGCGTCGTGATTCTTGCTGCTGCTGCATTTGCAAATGTAAGCATCGATGTCAAATCAGCCTCTGTAAGATTATCTAGTCCATGTTCACAAATATAGTGCAGTACACAACCGCAGAAGGTATCACCTGCACCTGTTGTCTCAATAGTATTTTTCTGCAAAAATGGCTTTATCTCTACAATCTTATCTTCATAATATGCACGGCTTCCTTCCTTACCCATAGATACAAGAATCAGCGGAATATTGTAGCGCTCACGAATCCAGTTTACACCATCGGTATAATCTTCTTTTTCGGTAAGCCACTGGATCTCATTGTCAGAGATCTTTAAAATATGACAATGACCAAGACCATAAAGTACCTGCTCTTTTGCATCATCTAAAGACTTCCACAGCGGTGGGCGAAGATTCGGGTCAAAGGAAATAAGCGCATTTGCTTCTTCTGCAATAGAGATTGCTTTTTTTGTTGCAGCGCGTACACCATCATGTGTCATGGACAATGTTCCAAAATGGAAGATTTTAGAGTTTTTGATCAGCTCTGTAGGAATCTCATCTTCCTTTAACATCATATCAGCACCCGGATTGCGGTAGAAAGAAAAGTCGCGATCACCGTCTGGATATGTATGAACCATTGCCAGTGTTGTATGAATTTCAGGATCGCTTAAAAGTCCAGTTGAATCAATTCCTACCTCTGTGATAGCTTCTCTTAACTGCTTTCCAAAGAAGTCATCTCCTACCTTTCCAATAAATGCAGTTTTATGACCAAGCTTTGTAAGCATCGCAAGCACATTACATGGTGCACCGCCTGGATTAGCCTCAAAAAGTGGATTTCCCTGTGCACTTTTTCCATTTTCTGTAAAATCAATCAAAAGTTCGCCAAGTGCTGTTACATCATACTGTTTCATTTTATTTTATACCTCCAATATCTAATTGATCACTTTTTTCATCTGCTACACTTGCCTTCCACATCATTTCTTTTTGTAATGCCTTATACTTAGATGCTCCATGATTGCTCACATAAAAAGAATCTATCCTAATGATGTTGGTCAGTGATTTCAAAAGCGTCTCTCTCCTTTCGATTTCTTCTGGCGTATCGTTAATGCCTTTTGCGAGCGGCACTCGTATAATCACCGGAATGTTCAAATCAGAAAGCCGCTTTAAATTCTTCGGCATATTTTTATAGCAAATGCCTTGATACACAGATGCCTTCTCTGGATTCAAAATTTTAACATCCACCAAAAACAAACCGACATACGGCAACAGTGGCTCTATTTTCTCCCACATAACCTCAAGTGTTGTGTCAAGACAGACAGAAATTTTCTTTTCTGCACATTTTGGAAGAATTTCTTTAAGAAATGCACTTTGCAAAAGCGGTTCTCCTCCTGAGAAAGTGACCCCGCCGCCATCAATATAGCAATCCACATCCTTTTCAATTTCTGTCATCACTTCCTGAACTGTCATAGTTCTTCCACACAGACGAAGAGCCTCTGACGGACAGTTTTCTGCGCAGCTTCTCATTTGTTCACAATCCCTACAGATCTTAAGATCTGGCTCATAAAGAAAGTGGTTTTGTGTGTTTGGCCGTGTTTTCTTCTTAAATGTATATCGGATACATTTTTTTACACATCGTCCGCAGCCAATACATTGCGCTTCATAAAACATAAGCTGCGGCTTTGCATATTGGGACTCTGGATTATGGCACCACAGACAGCTCATATGACATCCTTTTAAAAACACTGTTGTTCTAATTCCTGGTCCGTCATGGATCGAAAAGCGCTGAATATCCATGACCATTGCTGTTTGTTCCACCCTTTGCCTCCATTCTTGTCAGCTGATTCGATTGATAATATGATCCTGAAGTTCTTTATCAAGCTCTGTAAATCTTGCCTGAAAGCCCCATACTCGCACAATCAAATCCAGATGCTTTTCGGGATGAAGTTGGGCATCTAAAAGCTCCGCCTTATCATACATAGTAAGGCTCAAGACCGGAATCTTCTTTTTTTCGGATGCACGCAAAAGTGTATCTATTATTTTTATGCGGTCTGCACCCATACTGTAGCCATTTTTGTCAAGCGTCAGATGAAGCACTGAGGATGCAAATCCCTCTTTCATAGGAAGCGTTGATGCTGAGTTCAAAATAGCTGTCGGTCCCTTCTTTGCAGCCCCCGGTGTCGGACTACAGTGTTCTGCAATCGCATCGCGAAAACGTCGTCCGTCCGGTGTAGCACCTGTCACATTAGCAAAAATTTTAAAATCAATGTTATACAGACCAGGATACAACAGTGTATCTTCTGGTCCCCTAAAAGCATTGACACGCGCCAGAAAATGGTCTGCAATCTGCTTCGCCAATGCATCTACTTCCTTTTTATCGTTTCCGTACTTTGGCAGATGCAACAGCTGCTGTCTTAACACTTCATAGCCTTCAAAATCAACAGAAAGTGCCTTGATCAGTTCTTCCATTGTAACTAGCTTTTTCTCATATACAGCTGACTGTATTGCATATAAACAGTCGGCCGCTGTTCCTATGCTTCCTGAAAGCAGCTGATAATTAGTGATATCAAAGCCACCTCCGCGAAGCGGATCTTTTCCGGTACGCAGACATTTCTCAAAAGTACCTGCCGTAAATGGACTAGTAATGGATACTGTCTGGTCTTCCTGCATTTTCTGTTTAATCATCAAAAAGTAATGATCAAGCTGATGATCCATCTGCTCAAAGAAAGCACTTAAAAACTCAGAAAATGTAGTCAACTCCTGTGGTTTTTTTGATTCAATTCCAATCAAAAGATTTGTTTTCGGTACAAAATCCGCCCCATGTATGCTATTTTTTTTCATAGAAACTGGCTTAACACACGGATTTTCGTTTCCTCCAAACAAGGTAAGTTCCACTGTTTTGACCATCTCATACTGCCAGAAAACAATCGCACTCTTTCCTGCAATTACCGTCTCTGTACAACCGTCATTTGCATATTGGCAGGCATCCTCGTGACAAATACCAGCCTTTTCCATTGCAGGAAGTACAGCTTCATCAAAATAGATTGTTGGCTGTCCATTTCCAGATGACAACATATTTATGCAGTTATCGCGAAGCTTTTTCGGTGTTTTTTCGTGAAAACGTACGTTCAAATGCGGCTCAGATCCGCCCGTATTTTCATACGCTACCAGAATCAAATAAGTAATCTCATTCGTCTGGTCATTTCCTTTGGCATCTTGTCCTGAAAGCATCAGATTTCGCAGCGTATCACCAGTATTGATCTCATTCATTCTGGTAAACATCTCTTCAAGCATTTTTTCTGCTTCTTGCTGATCCCAAATACCCATTTCACAATCATGCTTATAAAATGGATATAACAGCTGATCAAGTCTTCCAATACATCCTGCGCCAAATGGACTGCGAAACAAATATGTAAACCAAAAAAGTTGGAGTGCCTCGCAAAATGTGTTTGGCTTGTTTATTGTCAAATTCTGACATATCTTTGCAATTTTTTCATAACGCTTCTTTTTAGTATCACTTGTTTCCTGCTTTGCACATTCTAGTGCAAGTACCATGTGATCTGCAACAAACTGTTGAAAACGCTTCCAGACATGAAGCAAACTTTCCAAATACGCAATATCTAACTGCGTTTGATCCTGCAATTCGCTTTGCAAATTATTTTTAAGTGTTTCAAGTGTCTCTGCTGCAATTCTAATCACACCATCAATGCCATATTGAAGATAGCTGTCTGCCATCGGATAATGACAGTTATCAATCTCAAGCAAGAACGACAAGATTGACCAATCTGTAAGATTTTTTCTCTTGCTGTCATTCTTATCCCGGTTTCGGCGGCCGGCAAGCCATCCGCTTTCCGGCACCCAAACCTCATATGAATTTGCCAATTTATCAAAAACTTCACTGCTCTGTCTTATTTTTTTTAATAGCATTTCCTGATTATGCATCTCATCCGAGTTTGTTTTCAATTTTTTTCTGCCTCCCTGCAGCTGTCGTGCTCTGGCATCTGATTATGTTTTTGTCGATATTGCGAATTACTCAATATCGTACTTTACAATATCCATGTATACTGTTCCATCTGCCACAAATGAGATTTCCTTTGCCGCAGTATCTGTCGTAAATGTTACACTCATCACTTGCTCACCATCGTTTGCAAAAACCTCTGCACTGAAACGGTCAATCACAACACGAAGCTTAAGCTTACCGCCATTATCTTTTACCTTGCAGGAACGCTTATGAACCATCGCAATTCTAGAATCAGAGTAGCTTCTGTCAAGCTCAAGCTCAGACTCGTGCGTACGATAGCGAAGTGCTGTGTAATGCTTGTTATCCTGTGCAAATCTCATTTCAAACATATAGTAACTGTCGTCCTTGCTTTTTGGTGCAATTGTAAGTTCAACATCAGCCACACGACCTTCAATGCCTTCAAGCTTTACTGCCTCTAAACCTGCTACACACACACCATTGTGTGAAACTGGATTTTTGCGGCATGCATCAAATTCCTTTGTCGGACGCTGAATCAGCTTGCCATCAACAATTGACAGCTCTCTTGGCAGTGCCATCTGACCAAACCATGGCTCAGTCTCTGCATGCTGGTTAACAAATGCCCAGTTTTGCATCCATCCAATCATAACTCTTCTGCCATCTGGTGTCTGTGTAGACTGCGGTGCATAAAAATCAACACCATAATCAACAGTCTGTACATGCTCACATGTAAAGGTTCCTGTCTCATCGTCGTAGGTTCCGATCTGGCATACAACACCGTGACCATTTGGATATTCAAGTCCTTCTGCCTCCATCTCCATCGGACTTACAATCAAAACTGCCTTTCCATCCAGCTCAAACAGATCCGGACACTCCCACATCTTTCCAAACTTTCCGTTATTCTGTGCTAAAATGCTCTTAAAGTTCCATGAGAAGCCATCCTTGCTTTCAAACAAAACTGCACGTCCATCTCCCTTGTTATCACAGTTTACCATCACACAGCGATAGCTTCCGTCTGCTGCCTTCCATACCTTCGGATCTCTAAAATCAAATCTGTTTGAATCACTCGGCAGCTGTTTTGCTGTCATAACAGGATTATTTTCGCACTTTTCATAATTTACGCCATCACCAACTGCCACGCACTGCTGCTGTACATCGTGCATTGTTCCATCTGGCTGTTTTTCAGATAATACACCTGTATACACAAGAAGCTGACGTCCATCAGCAAGATCAATCGCACTTCCTGAGAAGCAGCCGCCGCCGTTTTCATACGGTTCATCTGGTGCAAGTGCTGCAGGAAGATAATTCCAGTGCAGAAGATCCTTACTCACTGCATGACCCCAATGCATCGGTCCCCAGAATGGACGATATGGATAATACTGATAGAACATGTGATATGCTCCATTATAATAAGAAAAACCATTTGGATCATTCATCCAGCCAACTCGTGGTGTCAGGTGAAACACCGGTCTCATCTGTGGTGTGATCTTTTTCTCGTTCTCTGCTTCATAAGCTCTTGCCTTTTCTAATTTTTCGCTGATCATATTTCCTCCCTTTTGTTTGCTGTCTTTATTATTTATAAATTTGTTTGCGTACCTATCTTACACTGTAAGTATATACTCGAAATGCCATTTATGTCAACCGCTTAACACTTTGGCAAAACAGCAAATTTTTATATTGTTTTTTGTGCTATTTTACTAGGTTTATATATCTTATCAAGACTTTTTTAGTCATAAGCACTTTTCATATTCCAAAGCTGTATAGAACTAACTCTTGCATTGGTACTACTTGAGCTTACACTGATTTTTCGTTCTCCGTCTGCCACGTAATTTCGAAGTGTCATTGCTTTTCTCTGATTTAAATAAACCTCAATCATCGAATGATCAAGAAAATACTCTATTGTAATCTCTCCCTCAACTTCAACCAGATCACACGAATCACGAAATCTAGAAATCTCCTTACCTTCTGCGTTTCGTGCAAAAAAGCGTTTTGTATTGCGGTCATACACTACTTGAACAGACTTTGACGCATCCAATACACTTTCTGTATTGATTACTATTTCATCAGCATCTGTAGTCAGCTTTACATACATACGATTTGAATTAATCTTTTCCAAATCGTGATTTAGTTCTTCTATACCACAGTTTGTTCTTTCAAGAAGCATTTTCTCTTCACATGACAAGATCTCACGAATAGGCTGCATTTTTAGCCCATTATCCCACCAAAGCTGCAATGGCAGTCCACCATTATGTGCCCATCCTGCATGATACTCATCTGAAAATGGCCGTTTTCCCTGCGCGATTGTAAATACAACACTTCGTTTATCAGGCGTAACAAATCCACTAGGGCCAGTAAAAGTACCATATCCAAGATCAAGAAGCATTGCATGGTCATTCCATTTTGTGAATGTTTTCTTTGACGCATCCCAGTTTCCAAGAAAATAATATGTCTCTACAATATCATGTTCTATCTGGCAAGCACAAAACATCATAATATGACATACAATCTTTCCAGAATCATCTCGAAGCGGAAGCAACACAGGAAGCTCCCACACATGACCACATTTTTGATTAATTTCATAATCATAATCCACAAGCATTCCGCAAGATTCCCAATTTAAGCCATCTGCTGACACATACAATGCTGCATTTCCGCCTCCATTATGCTCATCTCCTGTACCAACCAGCATAAAATAATTATCCTGCTCTATCCAGACAAATGGATCCCTAAATTCTCCCAACCAGCCTATATCCTGTTCTTTTATTAATGAAGGATATTTTTTCCATTTCTTTAAAAGCGGATCTTCTTCTGTATCTTCCGGCTGTGCCAATGCAACTGCCTGATTCGGAAAACGATTGTTATTTCCAGCCGTGTAATAAATGCGCGGCACACCATCTTTGTCAACCAGTCCACTTCCTGACCAGCATCCAAGCTCATCATAAAAACCATTTTCTGACTGCAGTGCTAACGGCAGATCCTGCCAATGAACCATATCTTTGCTTGCCAGATGTCCCCACTGAATGGAATCCCAGATAGGTGCATGCAGATTAGCCTGATAAAAGATATGATAATAGCCATTATAGAAAAATGGTGCATGCGGCTCATTCATCCATTTTTCTGGTTCAATCAAATGATATTGCGGGCGGTTTGCATCATTCAAAAATCTTGTTCTGTTTGGCGTGTATAATACTTTCTCTAAAGAATTTTCTCTTTTTGAATCTTTTATGGCTTGTTCAACTGAAACTGCTTCTGATAAAAATTGTATATTTTTCATCCATCCCCAGAAAACACCCATCTGAGGTGTCAAACAATCCTTATCGGCATCTTTTCCGATGAAAATCTGATGTCTTGGCCATTTTATCTTCTGAAAACGGCCAAACTGTAAACGATTTGATAACACGCCGTTGACCACAAGATCACACCAGCCTTCGCGAAAACGGTAAATAACAAATATATGATTCCATTTTTCAAGATCAACGTTCTCACGAATGGAGTAAAATACCATTTGTCGTCCACCAAAGCCGAGAATCACCTCAACTTTTCCATCTGATGTCAGTCTGACTGCCATTCCTTCACTTGTTTTTCGATCCATACAGGAAAATATAGCATCACCTTCACTTGAAATGCCAAATGGAGCAATTTCAAATTCAAGCGTAAATGCATTTGCCTGCTGCAAATCTCCCTGTTCCTTATAAAACCATACTGAATATCCATCAAAAAAAGAAGCATTATCTCTCTCAGGAAGTAACCTGTTTTGATACGCTGGATCCGGATTCATCTTAAACTGTGATAACATTTTCATCCTCCTTTGATATTGACCCTTTGTTGTACTTCTTTGCTATATTCTATTCATCTATTCCCTGCCCCTGCTCTGTCTATGAGCTTTTTATCATCGTTCACGGATACAGCAAGGGCAGGCATTTTCATGCCTGCCCCATTTTCTCAGGTCTTTTTTACTGAGCCTCTACATAACGGTCATATGCAGCCTGCCATGCTGCAACAACGTCTTGCAGTCCCATGCTGTCCATTGCAGAAACATAATCGTCCCACTCATCTTCGATGCCGCCATCTGTAAGCCAGTGAGCAGTCTTTTCTTCTGTCAATGCCTTTAAATCACTTAAATAGTCATTAATTGTATTTGTTTCTTCTTCTGTAAACACAACAGAAGGATAATACTCTGTAGAATCTACATACTGGAACCAGAAATCACGTATGTCATCAATTCTTTGCTGAGCACGATCCTCAAGATAATAGTAAGTACCATAATCCTCTGTCAGCTGCTCTGTAGGTCCTAACAACTCATTCTTTGACTTCAGCTCACCTGCTGTCTCACCATCCTTTAAATCTCTCATCGTGTAGCAGCCCTTCTCATCTGGCTCCTCGTTCCAATAGGAACCAATTGCACCATAAATTGCCTGCATACTGTTAATCGGATCATACATCTGATCTACCCACTTTAATAACAGTTCTGGATTCTTACATGCGCTTGTAACAGAGAAATTCTTATGGTTAGTTGTTCCACACTCATTTAAGTTTACATGATGAGTTCCGTCCGGGCCATCAAGAATCGGGAGATACTCATAACTTTCTGCTCTCTCATTTCCAACAACTTCCGGAATTTCCCACCAGGTAAATACACCCAGTCTTGCATCCTCGCCATTGCCCTTTGCAATATACTGGCTGGAATCCTGAGAGAATACTTCAATATCAATCAGACCTTCCTCAAACCACTTATGGAAGTAAGCGATTGCATTCTTATAGTTTTCGCTAGTTGCCTGATAATATACCTTTCCATTATCAATAGCTCTGTGATCCTCGTTATAATCGGTAAAACCAAATCCTGCAAACAGTGTTGTCATTCCAGCACACCAATTGTTTGCCATAAAGGACATCGGAATCTCATCAGTTGCATCACCATTTCCATTGCAGTCATTTTCCTTAAATGCAACAAGTACATCGTGGAGTTCATCGAGTGTTGTCGGCATTTCCATTCCAACCTTCTCCAGCCAATCCTTATTGATAGAAGTAAACTGCGGGATAGCACCAATTCCAATATAAGTTCCATCATCATCAATGTAACCCATCTCAGAAATACCTGGAAGTCCATAGATATGACCGTCTGGCATAGTTGCTGTAGCAAGAAGCTCTGGTCTCTTCTCTGCCAATGCAGTCAGATTTGGCATTGTCTCCTCATTGATATAATCCTCAAGCGGAATCAGAACACCATAGCTACCATAATTAATCAGCTCATAGTCTGTTAATTCTGCTGCCATAAATGCATCTGGCATATCAACACCTGCATTTAAAATCAGGTTCTTCTTCTCAGTCAGCGTATCTCCTGATACACAGTTCCAATCAATAGTTACGCCCATTGCTTCATTCATCTGCTGTACAAGCGGCTTCTCACTATTGTCTGGTGATAATGCGCTGACACCTGCAAAGATGTTGAATGTTGTCTGTTCAGATTCACCTGCAAATGCCATCTGAGGAACCAGCATTGCTGCTGCCATGGTAAGTGCCATCATTTTGTTTGCCTTTTTCATTACAAAGTCCTCCTTAAAAAATATATATTGTTTATTTTATTGTAACCTTTTTATTATAACCTTTTATTATATTGGCATTTGGACAAATCAGCCCTTTACAGCTCCTGCCATAAAGCCTTTTTCAAAATATTTCTGTACAAACGGATATGCAATCAGCATCGGAACAGAGCCTACTACAATTGATGCAAACTTAATTAACTCTGTCAGCTTATTTGCTTCCGCATAACCACCATCCATATTTCCCATCATGCTGGCCATCGCCTGACTTTGAATCAAAATCTGACGAAGAACAAGCTGCAGTGGATATCTGCTTTTTTCCTGCATGTAAATAAGTGCTGTAAACCAGTCATTCCAATAAGCAACCATTGTAAAGATAACCATTACTGCGATAATAGGCTTTGCAAGCGGAAGTGCAATCTTTACAAAAGTACGGATATTTCCACTTCCATCAATAGATGCAGCCTCATATAACTCCTGCGGAATGCTTGTCTCAAAGAATGTTCTTGTTACAATAACATTGTAAACAGATACACCGCCAGGAAGAATAAGTGCCCAAACACTATTAAGCATATGCATCTTTGATACAACCAGGTAAGTCGGAATCAATCCACCGCCAACATACATTGTAATAACATAGAAGATCATGATTGCGCGTCGAAATGGAAGCGTCTTTTTTGACATACAATAGCCTGTTGTCAATACAAGTGCAACAGATACAACTGTTCCAAGAACAGTATAATAAATACTATTCAGATAGCCGCCTGCAATTGAGTTTTCTTTAAATACTCTCTTGTAACCCTCAAATGTGATCTTCGAAGGCAATAAGAATGTTTTTCCTGCATAAACCTCATATGGATCAGAGATTGACGCAATTAATACATAATACAGCGGATACGCTACTAAAATAACAAGAATCAATAAAAACGCACCATTGATAATGTCAAATGTCTTCTCGGAAGATTTCTTTTTTATTTTCATATTGCTTGCCATATCTTATTCCCCCTTTTAAATAAAGCTCACATCTGACAGGCGTTTACATACTGTATTCACCACAACCAGCAACACTATATTAACAACAGTATTAAACAATCCAACTGCTGTTGAAAAGCTGTACATTGCCTTCAAAAGACCCTGCTCATATACATAAGTTGCGATAATTTCTGATGTTGCCTTGTTTAAGCTTGTCTGAAGCAGATATGCCTTTTCAAATCCGACATTCATCAAGTTTCCAAACGACATAATCAGCTGAATTACAATAACAGGTACAAGTTCAGGAATGTCAATATAGAAGATTCTCTGAAGCGGTGTCGCACCATCCACTCTTGCAGCTTCATGTAATGACGCATCTACGCTTGATAATGTTGCAATGTAAATGATTGTTCCCCAACCTGCATCCTGCCATACACTAGATGAAATGTAGATGGTACGAAATGCAGTTGCAGAGTCAATTAAGTTAGTTGCTTTTCCGCCGAATGCCTGAATGATTGTACTGATCAGTCCTCCATATGGAGAAAGGAAAATACGAAGCATACCACACAGGATCATTGTTGAAATAAAATGAGGTGCATAGAGTATCGTCTGCGAAACACGCTGGAACTTTTTCCACTTCACCTGATTGATTAAAAGTGCCAGTATGATCGGAATTGGAAATGTCCACAAAATACTGTAAAGACTCAGCAATACCGTATTTTTGATCATTCGTATGCTGTTATAATTGTTAAAGAAACGCTCAAACCATTTCAATCCTACCCATGGACTTCCAAAAAAGCCTCCAACTGGATTGTAATCACGGAAAGCAATCTGTACACCATACATTGGAACATATTTAAAAATAATTGTCAAAATGATGCCTGGAAGCAGCAGCACATAAAACTCCCAATGTTTTGCGATTTGCTTCCACAGATTTTTCTTCGGAACAGGCACTGCTCCTTGTTTTGCCTTCTTCATGCTCTTCCCTTCTTTCTTTTACTTTGAGTGTTACTTGAAACGTTTCATGTTTGTATTTTCATTATAGTTATGTTTTTTCATATTGTCAACTATTTTCCTTGTATTTTTCTCATTTATGTGCAGTATATTCAATTTTATTATCTTGCTTTTGTGCATATGCAACAATATAACGTTTCATATTTTTGTGGTATACTATTTATAAATAAATTATGATATACTATTCATTAATATAACGTTTCAGGAGGATCTTTATGGCAAAAACAAACGCGCCCACTATGAAAGACGTCGCAAAGGAGGCTGGAGTTTCACTTGGCACCGTTTCTAAAGTTATTAACGGAATTACTGTGCGCGAGGAATATAAAAAGAAAGTGGAAGCTGCCATTGCCAGCCTCCACTATGAAATAAATACCTATGCACGAGGATTAAAAACAAAAAAAACAGGACTAGTTGCCGTGATTATTCCCAACATGCTGAATCCTTTTTTTGCTGCCTTTACCGATTACATTGAGGATGCCTTATATAAAAAAGGCTTAAAAACAATGCTTTGCTGCTCAGATGGTATTCCTGAAAAGGAGATTACTTATTTAAATCTGGCAACGCAAAACAAAGTTGACGGAATTGTTGCACTGACCTACTCAGATATTGGAAATTTTATCAATCCTGATATTCCGATTGTTGTCTTCGACCGCTTCTTTGAAAATCGCAACATTCCTCGAGTTGGGTCAGATAATTATAATGGCAGCATGATGGCTATTGAAAAGCTGCTTGAGCTTGGCTGTCGCCATCCAGTATACATTCGTTTTCATTCTATCTTTCCTGGAGAATCTGACAAGCGAAAAGATGGCTATTTGGCTGCCTGCAAAAAATTTCATATAATTCCCGACTTTCTTGACATGGAAGATTGTGATAATTTCATTGATATGATGAAGCAATTTATTGATAAGCATAAAAAATCAGATGGCTCTCTTTCCTTTGACGGAGTTTTCTGTCATACAGATTATCACGGTTATCTATTCAAGAAGCTTTTGCAAAAGGAAGGATACCGTGTCCCAGAAGATGTACAGCTTATTGGTTTTGACGGTATCCGCAAATTTGGTGGGTTAAAAGAAGATCTTTTTGTCTCCTCAATGTGCCAACCACTGCCGCAGCTTGCCGCAAAATGTGTAGAAATTATCACAACAAAGGATCGTTCTATGATCCCTAGCCTGACACTTCTTCCAGTGACTTTCGAGGATGGCGGCACAACACAATCACTCAAAAAAGGTTAAGGTAACGCCTATGCTGAAATGGTTCATGCTAACTGTCTATATAACCCTCTGCTGCTACGTTATGTGGTCATTTTGCAGATGGACAAAAAAGATATATCTTCCAAAGCGCCGCGCCTTTAACATTATTGTGTGCGGACTAATATTAATCTTTGCTGCCAGCATTTTTTTAGGGAAATTTCTTCCTGAAAATGATTATCAGCTTTTGATTTTGCGATTCAGCAATTATTGGATTGGCTTCTTAATTTATCTGACTTTCTTTATTCTCACAGCTGATCTTTTTTTGCTGCTTCTAAAGCTTGCTTTACGTTATATAAAATCAAGCAAGCATCTTTTGTCTTCTGTATTTCTTCGCACTATACTTGGCTTTCTTGTCATTTTACTTAGTATCAGCTTTACCGTATATGGATGCTTTCACGCAAAGATGCTGACTAGGGCCCACTATAAAGCTACTATTCAAAAAAGTGCCGGCAATCTGACAGATTTACGAATGATTTTACTTGGAGATTTTCATCTTGGCTACAGTGTTGGCTGCTCCCAGATTGAGGACATGGTTAATACAATTAATTCCGAGAATGCTGATATTGTTGTTATTGCAGGAGATATTTTTGATAATAACTTCGATGCTCTTGATAATCCAGAGCGCCTTGAAATGCTCCTGTCACAGATAAACAGCACCTACGGAACATATGCCGTATTTGGAAACCATGATGTGACAGAGACATTGATTGCCGGTTTTCCAATTTCTTCAAAAAATGCACCGCGCGATCCTCGCATGTATGAATTTCTTGAAAAAAGTAATATTAGCGTGCTTGAGGATGAGACAGCAATAATAGACAACAGCTTTTATCTTACTGGACGTCTTGATGAAAAACGCACCGGAAATGGAACAAAAAAACGTGCTTCTCTTGATGAACTCACAAAGAATCTTGATCCATCTATGCCGCTTTTTGTGATAAGCCATGAACCTGATCATCTGTCTGATTACAATGCGCACGGTGTTGATATAGTTCTTTCTGGTCACACACATGCCGGCCAGTTTTTCCCACTGACGATTGTTCAACCGTTTGTGTGGGAAAATTACTGGGGCATGAAAATGATTGACAGCATGTACAGCTTTGTCACTTCCGGCATTGGTGTCTACGGACCCGACATGCGCGTTGGAACAAATAGCGAAGTTATGGTAATTGATGTTCATTTTGAATAAAAAATCATTTGCTATTTTCTCCTATGTATACTATGATGGATATTAAGTATACACAGGAGGATTTTTTATGTCGGCAGAATTTCTTGATTTTATTCTTGAAGTGGTCATTTCATATCTTGTTCCCATCCTAGAACTGATCGGCGTCTTTATTGTCGCCTATGGAACGATAAAATCATTTATCAAATTTATACGTTCTGGTCTCAATTCCGATGATACAAGAGTAAAGATTGATCTGGCTGAAACACTGGCGCTGTCTCTGGAATTTAAAATGGCAGGAGAGATTTTAAAAACAGTTGTCTCCCATACAATTGAGGAACTGAGTATTCTTGGAGCCGTAATTGTACTGCGTGCGCTTTTAACATTCCTGATCCATTGGGAACTGAAAATGGAACGCCAGACAGAGCATGCCGAGCGCGAACATGCTAAAATTCAGGAAAAAACAAAGTAAAATTAGAAAAAGCTCTCCTAGCTTATTTTGAAGCTAGGAGAGCTTTTTCCAATTTATTCGCTGATTATTTCTACATCAATCTGTCCATAATATGGGCTGTCCTCATCCTGCAGTACAACTACTGTCTCCACATGATCAAGCTGCATCAGCTGCAGTTTATTTTGTTCTGCATCTGTGTATCCATCTGGCACTTCCTTTGGAACTGTCAGTGTAAACTGATATTGTGTACTTCCGTCTGCAAGAACAGTGGATGTTATCGTAAGCACAGCTTTTACCTCAAATAAAAACGATTTTAAGCTTGGTGCTGCTGCGCGCAAAATGACATTCTTTCGCTCAATCTTTGCCTCTTGCACTGGTGCTGGTGATTCCTCCTCCATCGTCTGCTGTATCTCTGGCAGTGATGTTTCTGATGATGGCAAAAGTGTTGTCGCTTCTGGCGTTTGCAGTGGTGTTGTACTTTCCTGCTCTTGTGTCTGCGTTGTTTCTTCTGAGGATATGCTTTCTTTAGAAGTCGCCTCTATAGTTGTGGAAGGCTCACTAGACGCACTTTCTGTTGTTGCCTTCTCACTTGAAGTTTCCTCGATAGAACTCTCTTCGGTAGAGCTTTCTTCGATAGATTTTTCTTCTGTCGATTTTTCCTCAATAGTTTCTTCCTCTTTTGCTTCACAAACTGTCAGTTTTTCCAACAAACTGCTTCCATATGATGCTTCCCATGCAACAGGATCCTTTATCCAATCCTCTGCCCTCCAATAAAAGGTAATCTCTTTTGTCTCACCATCTTGACAATTAAAGAAAAGTGTCGCATCAAAACCTGCTGCCTTTTCCCAGTCGCTGTTTAAGCTCCAGGAAATTTCATTTGTCTTTGCCAATATCTCTGACACAGGCTGATTAGTTTGATCTAAAAGCGTATACGATTTCTCTTTCTCACCTGCCAAACCAGTAAACTTTGGCGCTGTCAAATGACCAAGGCTTGTATTTTTTGAAAGTACAAATGTCTTATTATCACCGTCATGTGCGCTTGCACTAATCTTTGACCAATCACTTATGCCAATCTCATCCATCGATGCAAAGCAAATGGAAAGATCGTATAAAAGATATGGCTCGTTTCCATTGACTTGCTCAGTATAAGGCACTGCATAACCGTCTTCTGGTAAATAGACACTGTATTTCTTTTGAACACCATCTGCATCATATTTCCAATAAACAGGAAGCAAACGATATGTGCATGTTTGTTTTCCTTCCCTTGTAACACGCTGCTGCATAGTCTGAACAAGATATTCACTAATTCCAGTTCCTTGTGCAAAACAATATGCAAAACCTGTATTGTCACATTGCTCTACATTGGCATCAGAAAAAGTATCCTCCATCTTTTCTTTTTCTTTCTGTGTCTTTTTAAATTCATCTGTACCTTTATCTCGATAAAGGCTTGTCACATCTGAATCTAACCACTGCTTTTGTTCACCCTCTGCAGTCGTTGTCTCTGCAAGTGCCTGCACACTCATTACAGCACAATCTGAGTCTGCTATGTAAGCCTCTCCAAGCGGTGATGCTCCATCTGTCACAAACACTTCAAACCTGGCAGAAAGAATATCTCCATTTTCATCTGTCGTGTTCGTCTGCTTTAGCCATGCATATACAAGCACCTTTTCCTGCTTACTTTCACATGAAACATAATATGGAATAAGATATGTATAGATACCATTTGAACGGTCTGTATACATCTCATATACACCAATAAGACCACCCTGTGTATCATTTTGCTCCATCGTGTAGCCGCCTGACTTTGTTGAAAGCATACTGCGAACATAAAAACCTGCCTGACTGTCATCCTTTACAATTTCAAATGAAAAGGCATCGCGATAAAAAAGTGTATCTCTTGTCATTTGCCTTGATTTAAGCAGTGACAGCACATTGATCTTATAGCCTGCACATCCTTCTTCATTCGCATCCACATCAAAATAAATGCTTCCCTGCCATGCAGATGCCTTTCTTCCAGAATCCTTCCAGTTTCCATTTTCGTCCAGATCAAAAATCGGGTACAAAAATTCCTGCTTTTTGTCTGAAATAAAAAGCTCTGGTGCTGCAAGAGGTTCTGGCTCTGGCGGTGTCTCTGACTCAGATTCGCTTTCTGACTCAGACTCACTTTCCGACTCTGATTCACTTTCTGTCTCAGTCTCTGATGGCTTTTCAGATTCACTTTCTGATTCACTTTCTGTTTCAGTCTCTGGCTCTGATTCGTCTTCTTTAATACGCACAGAAAGTGTACTTGTTGATGGTCTGCTTATTGTAAATCCATTTTTGTCTGTAATGCCTTCTCTTTTTACCTGCACAGTCAGGCTTACACAGTCTTCTGGCACACTGACATGACACGAATATGAAGTTTCTTCATCTGAAGCTATTTCTTCTTTTGATAGTAAAAGTGTCTCCTCGTTTGTCTTCGATAAAGCTGTAACGTTAACTTCATATGATGTACCCTCATACTTTGGTTTCTCACTTTCAGCATCCCACATGACAAGCGCGCCATTTGAAGCATCAATCTCGTCATCATCTGTTGTCTTTTTATTTACGCTAATCAATACAGGAAGTGTAATTTCGCTTTCTTCTTGAGTAAGTTCATAGCGCCAAACACCGTACAGACTCTGGTCAGATGATGAGTGCTGCATTAATGCGCTATTTTTCAAAAGAGGTGAATAATAAAGTCTGTAGCCATCATCTTCTGCTAAAATCGCATAGCCGTCCATAACTTTTCCTGACTGAATCAGACTGTCACCTGATGAAAACGCAGGATCTTCTGGCGCAGCAGACACTCCATCATTTGTCACTTGCGCTGCAAGAAGCTCTGACGCACTCCAACTTTCGCTTCCATTTGCCTGACACACAATATGACCAAGCTCAACCTGACCTGACATTAAGGTAACAGGATATGCAACAACTGTCATTTCAGTACAGTCAGCTGTATCAAAATGCATCTGCTCCATCTTGTCTGTGCTGCATTTCTTTATTGATGCCTGATACTGAACCGGCACCTGAAGTTCTTCATCAACAGCCTCTAACGCTGTTTGAATCTCCATTTCCTTCTTTTGTGCATGACCTGCCAAAATCTGATACAAAGATGCATCCTTGTTTTTAAAACCAGAATACATTCTGTCTGGCTTTAATGAAGCATCAAATACCGCTTCGTTTTCACATACAGTATTTGCACTCAGCACATCAAATGTTTTTTCTGAATAGGTAGAGCTCTTATAACCTTGACACGACACACGACAATTAATAGTAATCGCCTCTTCACTTGTAACTGCAATATGTCCTGTCTCTTCCCATCCAAACTTTACAGATGATGATTGACTTTTTTCTTCATCTGAATCGGCTGATGAATACACAGCTGTCACTGTTAACTCTCTGTCGCCAGCAGTAATTGACGTAAAATCATCCTTGTTGTCAATTACAATCTCATACAAAGCTGTCTTATCTTCATTATCTGACACACTAGTGTTTTCGCTGCAAAGCCTCAGATGATATGACAAAGCTGGCAGCTGTATTCTTTCGTCTGCCGCCTGCGCAGTACTCCACTCAGACGTTCCCTCTTTATTGACGGCTCTTACATGAAATACAACAGCGTCAACCTTTTGTCCTTCTAATTCATCTGGCAGTTCTAAGAAATTATCTGTTATCTCTCCATTCTTACTTCCAATTTTAATCCGCTTTAAAAGACCGTTTTCCAGAACAGGCTGATTATTACTGTCTCTTTCATATGTTTCATACTCAGCTTCATACTCATAGTATTCGGCAAAAAGACCTGGCCAAAAACGAATCATCCATGATCCGTTCTCCTTTGTAAATGTGATTCCGCCTGGAATACCAGGCTTTGGCTCTGACTTATCGAATACTGTAAGATCTGTCAACTCACTGCTTAGCTTTTCCCATACACGTATACGTATATTTTCGCTGTCCTCATCTGTCTTTGCTTCTTCTGTATTTAAAAGAAGAGGTGAGACAGACAAGCTTCCTGCAAAAGCTGTCCACTTTGTGTAAATTTCCGCCTGATCTTCTTCTGTAAGTTCACCTTCTTTATAAACATACAGCTCAGTTCCGATACCTGGTGTTTTTTGCTCCTTTTCTGACTTATTATCATTTGTATTTTCTTTTTGGTCTTCCTGGTCTTCGTTATTGTTTGAATCATCTGATTCGCAGGCAACCTTTACGCCTTCTTTGTTCCAGATTCCTGCTGCCTCGATGCTTCCTAGTGCCACGTCACATCCATCTGTCACACCTGTCACTATGATTTTGAGCGCACTTGCCTCTACTGCGTCAGGTGCTTTCACAGAAACTGTACCACCATCATCAGCATCCTTGCCTGCTGCCTGCAAACCTGCGGCAAGTTCCTTCCAGACACCGTCCTCTGCATCTGCGTACAGCACATCAAACTTATATGTCCCTTCATTAAGCCATGTAAGCGTCACATCGGACAGCTTGCATGTGCCATTCAAAAAAGCCGTATAAATAGGACAGCGCTGCTCTTTTATATCAAATGAGGATGATGGAAAAACTGGAACATCTTCCGACTGATGTTTAATCAGATTTTGAAGCTGTTTTTCTGATGCTTCCACAAATGGATACTCTCTGTAAGAGCCAGTTGCATCTGTCTCGCCTATTGTAAGTGAAATATCACATATATCAGCTAGTAGCGCATCTTCAAGTTTTTCTCCTCCTGATATGAAATACAGGCAGTTTTCACTTTCATTTGCATCTGCTGCAATTGGATAAACGTTTTCACTCACGCCGACACAATCAGTCAGATTTGCCGTTAAATTACTCGTAATGCCATATGACTCGTTGTCAGATGAAATTATCGGTGCATAATTCTGACAGCGCATCAGCACCAGATTTTCACATTCTGCTGTTGTGATTCCTGCTGCCACAGATGCCTCTATTACTCCTGTGTTAACACAGTCTTCCAATAAAACTTTTTCTTTTGTCTGTGCCACAATTCCTGCGGCTGTCCCGTCTGCCGTAACCTTTGCATGATTGACAAGCTTTGAAAGCGTCTCGTCTTCCTCTTTCATTGGAAGTGATGCTGCAAAAATACCAGCTGCAAAATCCTTTGCTTCAATACTTCCTGCAACTGTCAGATTTTCCAGTGTTCCGCCGTTATAAGCACAAACTGCCGCCGTATTCTGATCACCAGTAACTGACACATGATCAAGAAAAAGATCATGAATCGTGCCTAAATTCTCCAGTACAAATGCGGTACCAGCGCCCTGCGGATACCAGCGGTTTGAACTTCCTGTTCCTGCATTTGCTGTATCTGACAATGTAAGATAATCAATCGTATAAACTTCATCACCGTCCTTAGAGCCAAGACTGCTGCCCTCTCTAAGCTGTGTAATCATAGGAAATGCTGTGTCTGCCTCTTTTACCGGAAGTCCGTTTTGATAGACCATTCCCTTCGCCAAAATTGAATCTGACTCTTGTAATGTCTCATCAATCTCATCATCCTCTTCTTTTTCATAGCCCCAGGCAAAGTCTCTTGAAACGATATATGTATTTTCGTTTTTTTCATCTTCCTTTGCTGCATAGACAGATGCATCCGTAATCATTTCTGCAAAACGGATGTTATAAAGATGTCTTGCGTTTTGAATTTCATACGACGTACCATCTTCTTCATCAGTATCTTCGCCGTCCTCACGTGCAAAATACATAAGCTCGGAATTGCTTTGTCTGCGCCCTGTAATTTGATATCCTGATCCGCCGCCCTGCACGATACAGCTGATTTCATCAACACCATATCGTTCCAATCCAAAACGATGCAGACTAAGTGTATTCATAAGCTCACCTGGCTCGTCTGTTCTTCTGTATGTCTCATAGGCAGCCTGTGTTGCGCTTAAATCAACTGCATCAAGCACTAGCGTGACATTTAGCTCCTCATCTATATATGCAAGAAATGGATATGTGCCAAGCTTTTCTTCTTTTTTGTCTGCAAAACTCGTCACTTCTGCAGCAACCACCTTTAACTCATCCTCTGCCGACTCAGATGGTATACTGTAATAATAGCCTTCTTCTGTTTTCTGTCCGCTTAAAGATGCGTTATTAAAAGAAATCTCAAGAAGCTCCTCATTCGTCTTTGCATCACATATCATCACCTGATAATTCATCAGGGAAACTGCCGTCTCTCCCTCTGAAAGCTTCCATGTCAGATTAAGAGTCTCTTCATTATGTAATGATGCATTTAAAACCTTAACTTTAGTTGCTGTATCAGCTGCCTTTGACAAGGAGTCTGCTCCGTAATATCCAAAGCAAAGGCCTGTAGAATTGTCACTTCCGCTTCCCTTTCTGTTTTCTTTGGAGCGGTTTACAATATTTGCCATCGTGCTTGTACAGCCCGTGTAGGAAAGTGCTTCCACGCGATCACTATACAAAACAGAGTAGACAAGTCCGTCTCGTGCATCAAACTCCACACTCACACAGCCATTTGCCAGCAATGTTTTGTCATAAAGGTAAGCATCAAAAATATCATACAAAAGCGTATGTGAAGCATCAGCACTGCCATTTTTGTAGGCTTTATAATCAGCTGGCGTTCCTGTCACATAGTACAAGTTCGAAGTGGTCTGTCCATCATCGTTTTTCCAGATCGTTGATACATTTACCACTTGTCCGTTTTCATCAGTAATTGGAACCAAAAGCTTGTTTTGTCTTACAATTGCCTGTGCAAAGGTTTGTGCTTCCTTATCAAACGCCTCAAGATGCTTATCAGTGCTATACTGTGTCATGCCTGACTGCGCCGCTAAAAACAGCGTACGGGCATAGTGTTCCTGACGCTGCCATACCGACCACTTCTGGTAATAAAAAATGCCTGCTGCCGATGCGCCAAGCAATATGCCAACAAGCACCATCGTCACCATAAGCTCTACCAGTGTAAAGCCTCCCTTGCTTTCTTTGATTCGCTGTAAGATATTTCTGATCAAAATCAAACCTCCCAAGCTGTATTATCATGTCAAGCGGATATTCGCAATCCGCTTCGCTACTTGCTCATAACCAAATAACTGCTTAAAATATACACTGCTCCAGCTCTCTTTTATCCTGTGCGTATTTGAGCGCTGTTTTTTTCTCAATCAGCCCACGTGAAACAAGCTTTGCCAGATCATAGTCAAGCGTATGCATACCTGCTGCTGCGCCTGACTGCATTACGCTTCCAAGCTGATGCGTTTTTCCTTCACGTATCTGACTTAGCACTGCATCTGTTCCTGTTAGAACTTCTGTTGCCGCTATTCGGCCGCCGTCTATAAGCGGAACAAGGCACTGCGTCACAACACCCTTTAATACGCCTGCCAGCTGAATACGAATCTGATTTTGTGCCTGTACCGGACACACATCTATAATACGGTCTACTGTCTTAGCTGCTCCTGTCGTATGAAGTGTTGACAGCACAAGATGACCAGTCTCTGCTGCCGTAACAGCTGCTGAAATCGTCTCGTAATCACGCATCTCTCCGACAAGAATAACATCTGGATCCTCTCGAAGTGCAGAGCGAAGTGCTCCCGCAAAGGAACAAACATCCTTTCCCACCTCTCTTTGATGAATCACAGCCTGATCCTGTTCGTACACATATTCAATCGGATCTTCAATCGTTAAAATATGATCTGCACGTGTGTGATTGATATAATCAACCATTGCCGCAAGCGTTGTTGACTTTCCTGAACCAGTAGGTCCTGTCACTAAAATTAATCCTCTAGGCTCATTTGCGAGATTTTGAAGCACTGGCGGCAGATGAAGCTGAGATAGTGTAGGCACTTTTGCGTTAAGCAGACGAATTGCTGCCGCGAGGCGTCCTTGCTGACAAAATACATTGACTCTCTGACGGTTTCCATCTGATGTTTCAAGTGCAAAATCTGCATCCTCTCCACGCCAGATGCTTTCCTGTCTTTCTTTTGTAAGAAGAGACAAAATAAGCTTTCGCGTCATCTCATCTGACAGCTCTAAGTCACTCTTTATGAGCTTTCCATCAATGCGAAGATACACTGCCTGTCCTTCGCTTATATGAATATCAGAGGCACGCTGGCTTCTGGCCTCACGTATCATTTTTTCTATCATATACAGCTCCTTTAAATATAGTATGCCACCTTCTTAAGCTCCTCGACAGTAGTTGTACCATCCGCTACAAGCTTAAGAGCCTCATCAGTTAGCGACTCCATGCCAAGATAATGCGTCGCATAGCTTCTAAGCTCCTCCATAGGAGTTCTCTGTGTAATCATTCTTCGCATCTGATTGTCCACGCAGAGAATCTCATGGATTGCACGTCTTCCGACATATCCAGTATGGCTGCAGCTGTTACATCCCTGTGCGCGGCGCACGCGCGTAATCTTTGGCCCTATAAAAGCTTTTTCCTGCTCTGTCGGCTCATCCCAGTAACCACACTCCGGACAGACAACACGTACAAGACGCTGTGCCACTAAACCGACTAGTGAGTTTGCAACCATATATGGCTCAACTCCCATATCAATCAGACGAATAATTGACGACACTGCATCATTTGTATGAAGTGTTGAAAATACAAGATGACCCGTAATTGCAGCACGTACTGAAATGGCTGCCGTCTCCTCGTCTCTTGTCTCTCCGACCATAATAATATCCGGATCTTGACGAAGAAGAGAACGCAGTCCGCGCTCAAATGTCAGCCCCGCAACAGTATTTACCTGGCACTGATTGACACGCGGAATATTCCACTCTACCGGATCCTCAATTGTTGCGATATTCACCTTGCGGTTACTAAGCTTTTGAAGTGCCATATAAAGTGTTGTTGTTTTTCCGGAACCTGTCGGACCTGTAATGTAGATCATGCCATTTGGTGCCTCAAGCATTTTGCTAAACTGTTCAAAATGTGCCTGATTCATGCCAAACGTCTCGGCATCTGCCACCATATTTCCAGAAGCTAAAAGACGAAGCACGGCCTTTTCTCCAAATACAGTCGGAATCACTGATGTACGAATATTTACATCACGGTTTGCGATTCTTGTCCGAAAATGACCGTCCTGCGGAAGTCTTTTCTCTGCAATATCCATCTGTCCTAAAATCTTTACGCGGGCAATCAGATTTTGATGAAGACTCTTTTGCAGCACGACATAATCAAGAAGCTGACCATCTACACGTATTCTGACAGATGTTTTCTCCTCAAACGGCTCAATATGAATATCAGACGCATTCATGCTAAATGCGCGTGCAAGCAAGTTGTCAAGAAGCTTAATAACCGGTGCATCAGAATCTCCCTCATCAGCATCAACCTCAAGTGCCTGCTCACGTTCTCTTGCCATCTCATTTGCTGAGCTGGCGGCCTTTTTTGCCTCGATTTCTGAATAATAGTATTCAATTGCCTGATTTAAAGGCAAAAGCTCTGTCAGCCAAATTTCAAGGTTCATGCCAGTAGTCTGGCGAATATCCTCAATTCCATAATAATCAAGAGGATCATTCAATACAATTGTAAGATTATTATCCTGGTACTGCACAGCAAGCATATGATATTTCTTTGCAAGCTGGACTGGTATCATTGCTACCGCCTCTGTCTGTACCATAATTCTATCAATCTTTACATAGCGCTGTCCAAGACGCGCTGAAAGTGCTTCTAACTGCTGGTGCTCTGTGATAAAGCCAAGCTTAATCAATGCCTCACCAAGACGAATGCCTTTATTATTTTTCTGATACTCTAGTGCCTCATCAAGCTCGTCCTGATTGATGTAGCCGGCCTGAAGTAACACATCACCAATTCGTATATTTTTTTCATTTGCCATCGCTGCTGCCTCGTGTCATATAAATCATCATGCTGACCTCCAGACGCTTTCCTGCCTGAAGAACATCCTGTCCATTATTTGTTGTCTTAACTGCTGCATCACTTATTGAAAAAGATACTATTCTGACCCCTTCCTTTTCTGAAAGCTGATCTAAAACAGCAAGTGCCTGATTTTTTGTGCCTATCGCCGTATAATCTGCCTGAGCACTGTAGACATACTCTGTCTTTGTATCTATCTCATCCTTCTTTGAGTCTGCAGATTCATTAATACCTGTCTGTGTCTGTTTAGCCTGTTCATTTTTCTTCAAAAGCGCCATACGTTCACTTAAGCTGTAAGGTGTAATCTCATCAAGCTGTCCGGCGCGAAGCGTCGAATCCTGCATAATCATCCCCTCACTCACAAACACATCTGTCAGATAACGATTAAGTTCTTCATTAGTCTGATATGGAAAGAAATGACTTTCTAATTCTGCCAGCTGCTTTTTTTGCTCCTCATCACGTTTTTCATCCACCGGAAGAGCCGCTATATGTACCTGCATCTGAAGCTGCTGCATTTCTAACTCCTCCTGCTGCACTTCCAGCTTATCAAGGCAATCCATCTGCGGCTTCACACCAAACCAGTAAAAGCAAAAAACTGCTGCACAGACTGCCAGACCTGCTAATAAATTTTTATCTCGTTTTGTCACTGTAAAATCAATTTTCATCTGCGGCCTGCCTTCCTGCATGTTCACTTAAAATACAGACAACCTTCACGGTATAACCATCCTGTGCCTGATTCTGCGTATATCCTGTAAAATATACGCTCTGGAAAATATCAAGTGTCTTCCATATCTCAATAACTTCTGAAACATCGGTAACTTCTGGTGCTACTGCGTCAAACTGCAGCTCTCCTGTTGCACAATTGTATCCTGTTATTGTAATTAATACTTTATCCGGACAGCAATCCTCAAGCGTTTTGAACACATCACTTGTCACAAGAGGATACGAATATATATTGGCTTTTGCATTTTCCATATCAAAAATCATATTGTCCTGCTTTTTAACCTGAGCTCCAAGCTTTTGTGCACTCTTATCAGTTGCCTGATTCGTTTCATCCTCTAAAAACGCTTCCAGCTTAGCAATTGTTTTTTGATATTCTTTTTCACTATGCTTTAAAACACCAAGCACATGTCCGGCTGCCAGAAATGCTGCTATCACAAGTGCCGCCGTTATTCTTTGCTTCTTTCTTTTTTTTAGCTGCTCTGGACCATTTAACAGCCGATAGTAAAAATCAATCCTTCGATCTGGAATCGCTTTTATCTTTCTTATCTTTTCTGTCTGATGCTTCTCCATTTTCTCCACCTTTCGCAGCTTTTACAAAAGCAGATTTCCGATTCCATAAATGTAAGATGACGGCTCTGCATTAATTTCTCCGTGATCACTTACTGCTGTTTTTACAAACGAAATTCCTTGAATCATACCTGGTGCCTTCGCCCTGATGCCATACTCCTGCATATATGTATCAAGCTCTTTTACCACGTCATCACTACCTCCTGCTATACCAGCCAGATATATACTGTCTAGTGTATAGCTGCTGTGACGCTGTCTGTAAAACTGACGTATTCCGTCTGCGATCTGTCCCAATTCCTCGATCCATTCAGCGCTTCCCTGATCATTTAACATACGGTTTCTTCGGCTGTAAATATAATTTCCATTTTCAAATAATACACTGATCGTAGTGCTTCCCTGTACCAGCATAAACACGCATGTCTCATAGGCAAACATTCCTGTTGCCGTCACTGCTCTTAAAAGACATCCAAGACCAATGCTGATTCGTTTTACCTTCAGCTTAAGATCAGAAAACAAGGATAAATAGCTTTCAATTACACTTTTTTCCAATGCTGCGCAAAAAATATGATTCATCTCATATGGACTATTCTTTGGGAACGGGAAATAATCGGTTACAAGATCAGTCTTCTCTCCGTCTGCAAACTCCTTATTAATGCAGGAAATCAGCTCCTTATCCTTCATATAAGGAACTTCAAGCATTTTTGTCATAATCTTTCCTGAATCAATTACAAGGCAAATTCCTTTTCTTGGAAGTGAATAACGATTCCAAATCTGTTCAAGTCTCTCCTGTAATCGCTGTTCTCCTGTAATGATACCATTCATAATCGTCCCCTCTGGGACTGCCAGACTATATACTTTTTTAATCTTTGCCTTTGATTTTGACCCTGTTCCGGCCACGATTTCTATTCGTTCATTTGAAATATATACTGAAAGCTCCATCCTCTTTTCTCCTTACATCGTTCCACTTGCCTCAATCTCTGCATACATATTTAACAGCGGAAGCATCACAGCAATCATAATCATTCCGACAATTACTGCCATCACAATAATCATTGCCGGTTCCAAAAAGCTAATCAGACGTGATATTGCCTGCTCAGATTCATACTCAAAATTGTCAGCCGCTGAGATAAGCATGGTATCAAGACTTCCTGTCTCCTCACCAATCGCTACATTTCCTGCCAGCTTTTTATGAAAGCCATCAATATGTGCCAGAGCATCTGACAAGGACTCTCCACGCCTCACCATAGCAATTGTTTCATCAAATTGAGATTCCAGATAACTATTTCCAATCGTATCTTTGCTCACCTGAAGCGCTGTCACAATAGGCAGACCGCTTGTGTAAAGAGAACAAAGTGTTCTTGCAAAACGCGCTGTATAAATCGTCTGAATCAAAATGCCAATTTTAGGAATCTTTAACTTAATTCGATCCACCTCTAAACGAATCTTTGGAAGCTCCAACACTGCTTTTGCAATCACATATAAAACAGCAATGCCAAACAATACCCACAGCCAATTTCTCTGCATAAAACCAGATGCAGCCATCAATGCCACTGTCACAGCTGGCAGCTCCAAATTAGCAAACACATCCATAAATTTTGGCATAATATAGCAAAATAAAATCATGACAACCACAACAATTACTCCGCACAAAATCTTTGGATACAGCGTAGCGCTCTTAATCTTTGCACTTAAACGATACTCCTTTTGATAATGCTCTGCCATTCTAAGTGCTGTCTGATCCATACGGCCTGACTCCTGTGCTGCGCGAAACATATTTATGAGCAGCTCTGGAAAGGCATCTCCCTGATCCTTCATCGTATCAGCAAATGAATTTCCACGGCGGACACTTCGAATCATGTTTTCATATATTGCCTTTTGTTTTGGCTTAATCGTCTCCTCTGCCTGCATCAGATTAAGAGCCCTCACAAGCGGAACACCTGCGCCAAGCAAAGTTCCAAGCTGCCTACAGAACTCAGAAAGCTGCCTTGGATTAAGACGATATGTATTTTTTTTCTTCTTTTGTGCCAGACGGCAGGAAATCAAAAACAGATTTTCTCCCCTTAAAAGCTCGTAAAGTGCAGCCTCATCAGCTGCCATAAGCTGCCCTTTTTTCTTCTTTCCTGCGACATCCTTCGCCGTATATTGATACTTTGGCATAAGTCCCCCCTTTTAAAAAATTATGGATAGATACCAGGAAAGCAGCCATTCTCCCACAAATAAAGTCAGCGCTGTCCCTGCGCACAAAAACGGGCCAAATGCAAAATGCTCTTTTGCACCCTTTTTCTTTGACAAGAGAAGTCCGATTCCATAAATACCTCCTGAAAATACGGCAAGCATAAACGCAGTCAGACTCATTTTCCAGCCAAGAAAAAATCCGATCACCGCCATCAGCTTAATATCTCCGCCGCCAAATGCTCCAGGCACAGCAAGCGTTATCGCAAATAGCGGCAGACTGACTGAAAAAAATCCAATCAGCCGTTCTATTAATGTGACATCTGGAAATGCAAATACAGCCATCGCCGCTGGCACTATACAGGCAATAACAAGACCATTTGGAATCTCCATTGTCTGCTGATCAATCTGCGCAATGATTAATAAAAGTGTCAGCAAAGAAAATACAGTCACAACACAAAGGTTGATCTCATGCCAGTAGCCATTCCAGCCTCCAAAACATAATAAACTAAGCTCTGCGACTGCCATTCCCATTGCTTCCGTAACTGGATATCTAGCCGGAATCCGACACCTGCACTGTCGGCATTTTCCTCTAAGAAGCAGCCAGCTGACTACCGGAATCATATCATACCAGGCAAGTGTATAACCACAAGATGGACAATACGATCTTCCCTTTACAAACGAGATTTTTCTCGGAAGTCTGTCTGCAACAACATCTGCAAATGAAAATATACAGCCCCCCATCAGTATGAAGGGAAGGCTGTATATCAATTCAATCCATGTCATTTTGCCACTTACTCGATTTTGATCGTTCCATCTGTAATCGTGCAGGTCTTTTTTATTCCGCTGTCGGTTACACTGACAGAAATAACCTTTCCAGCCTCAACTGTAATTGCATAGTTTCCACTTCCATACTGCGTCAAAAGACCGCCAGAAAGAGAATCTACATCTGCAAGATTCTTATCGTCTGAAAGGATATCTGTAGTATTGCCGTTTGCATACTGTTCGCTCGCTACTGTCTGAGCTGCCAGATAAATGCTTCTTGTGTTTGCTGTCAGTGTCTTTTCCTTTGCCTTGTCGATATAGCCATTTAATGCACCTAACATCAGAGATGCCAAAATACCGATAATAACAAGCACTACGATAATTTCAACAAGTGTAAAACCCTTTTTGTTTTCCTTAGCTTTCTTTAATTTCTCTGCAAATGATCTCATTTTGCTCCTCCTGACTTAATCAATCGTAAAATCCTGATCGTTTTCATCTACATCCTTTGCATGCTCATTTAAAGAAGACCAATTGTCTGATACAACAATTGCACCCTTATCAATGATTTCCATCTTTGCCGTAGCAGATGAATTATACGCTGTATTCGGTGCCAGGTACTGAGCTGTAATATCACCCGTCCAACATGCAACACCTATGACATTGCACTGAGAATCATACTCAACTACACAGCCTGTATCAGAACCAACATCTGGATTTTGCTTTACGCCTGAAAGCTCCTGCACCTGTGTACGCGGACGATACGCCGTCTTTCCTGAATAAACCTCAGATCCAACTGTATTAGCCGCTAATACTACACTTCTGCAGTCAGCAAGCACTTCCTTTTCCTTTGCCTTGTCTATGTAGCCATTCAGTGCACCTAACATCAAAGACGCCAAAATTGCAATGATAACCAGCACGACGATCATCTCAACCAGAGTAAAACCGCCCTGGTTCTTTTTGCATTGTAAAAACCGCTCTTTTATCTTCCCCATAGATTTTTCGACCTTCACCTTTCCAATTCTTTCTTACATCAGAATAGCATGATATGGATTATTTTTCAAGTTGTTTTCCCATTACAACTTATGGCTATTACTGCTCATATGTATCACGAAGGCTTCTTATCTTGAGTGTTTTTCGCACATTATCTGCGCTAAGCACCTTTCCTGACAGAACATCTTCCTTTCGTATGCAGATTGTTTTTGTCTCTTCCGATGTTAAGTCAAAACAATTATCGGAGAAAATAACATCATCTTCTATTTCTAACCATACAAACGGTGCAAAACAGTCTGCACTTATCTGTATTTCAATAGTGCCATCCTTTTCTGTTACAGAAGTCTCGATCTGCGGCTGCAAAAGATCCATTTTAATTGCTCCTCTGAAATACAAAAATCAGTTTCAAAGACATAATCCTTTGCTAGAAGTTCTCTTGCTTCATATTCATTTTCACGGTAATACGGATCCTGCATTTTGCCTGCCTCTAAAAGACCAGACAAAACTGTTCCTGGCACACTCACTGGTGTCCACTCATCGCTGTTTGCCTTGGCAAAACGCCAGCCTTCCTGTAAATTAACACGCTCCATCGTCATTCCTCCCAATTATAAGTTTCGATTTTGTAAAAAGGCAGCGATTTTCCAGCACATATCTCTGCGCTGAAAAACCGCTGCTTAAACTTATCTGAATAGTATCAGATTTTAATGACTTTTATAGTAGTTGATCAGGCAGCCATCAAGAATAATCTGTCTCTCATCATCTGTAAGCGGCTTAATCTCAAGCTCAAAGCTCTCAAGTGCGTTATCCTTGACAGCATAAGCTGTTACCTTCGGCTGCTTTTCCTTAACAGCATCGCGAATACCTGGAACAAAAATGTAATCCAGATTTGCAAATGGAAGCTTCTCTGGCTCGAAGATAAATGGAATCATACCCCAGTTAATCAAATTCGAACGATAACGCTTTGTTGCATACTCCTGTGCAATATTAGCAAGACCTCCAAGTACGCGCTGGCATGATGCTGCCTGCTCTCTCGCAGAACCATCTCCAGGCTTTACTGCATAAATTACAGAACCAATCTCTGTCTCGCTTGCCTTTACATCTGGGAACAGCTTATGAATCTCATTAAATGCAGCTGCTACCTCATCATCTGCCTGACATGGACACTTTCCATCCTCACGTGCTTCTTCTGCTGCACGAACCTTCTTAGCACGTCCAACATACTCTGGATCCTTTCTGGAAAGCGTGAACTCAGCAAGACCAAGAGGATTGGAACGGAATGATGATGTTTCACCAGACGGAATCAGTTCATCCGTTGTCGTTACAGGATCGTGGATCTCAGATACAACCTTTAATAAGATATTATCGGTCAGCGGTACCATTGACGGCCAATCCTTGATATTTGGTCCAAACTGAATTTCTACAGATGGATCTGCCTTTCCTACACCATTATAAACACGCTTCTCGTAGATATGACTGTCAAAATAGTACTTTGGCTTTGTAAAGTTCACATCAATATCAGTTGCTGCTGTCAGTCGGCCCTTATTAAGTGCTGTCGCTGCAATTGAACGTGCATCCATAAGTGCAACTGATGCGATCTGTCCGTTGTTGACCTTTGAACCCTCACGATTCGGGAAGTTTCTTGTTGAGTGACGAATTGAAAATGCATTATTTGCCGGAACATCACCTGCACCAAAGCATGGTCCACAGAATGCGGTTCTAACAGTTGCGCCAGTTTCCATGATCTTTGCAATGCTGCCGTTTCTAATTAATTCCATGTAAACAGGCTGAGATGCCGGATATACACTTAATGAGAAACGTCCGTCACCAATGCTCTGTCCATCTAACATGTCGGCAACATCACACAGATTTTCAAAACCACCACCTGCACATCCTGCGATAACACCCTGATCAACATACATCTTGCCGTCTCTTACCTTGTCACGCAGCGTAAATGGAACTTTATTTCCAAGACTCACTGCCGCACGCTTCTCTACATCGGCCAGAATATCATCAAGATTAGCATTCAGCTCATCAATCGTATATGCATTGCTTGGGTGGAATGGCATTGCGATCATCGGACGAACTGCTGACAGATCAACACATACAACACCGTCGTAATATGCCACTTCTCCCGGATTTAACTCTCTATACTCCTCTGGACGTCTGTGTATCTCATAGAAATCCTGTACCTTCTCATCCGTCTTCCAGATAGATGAAAGACATGTAGTCTCAGTAGTCATAACATCGACACCTATACGGTAATCAACAGACAGATTGTCAACACCAGGTCCGATAAACTCCATTACCTTATTTTTTACATAGCCGTTTGCAAATACAGCCTTGATGATTGCCAATGCGATATCCTGCGGGCCAACACCCTTTACAGGCTTTCCTGTCAGATAAATTGCAACAACCTGAGGCATATCAATATCGTAAGTACGGCCAAGAAGCTGCTTTACAAGCTCTGGTCCTCCCTCACCACATGCCATTGTTCCAAGTGCACCATAGCGTGTATGGCTATCAGAACCAAGAATCATCTTGCCACAGCCTGCAAGCATTTCTCTTGCATACTGATGAATAACTGCTAAATGCGGAGGTACATAGACACCGCCGTATTTTTGTGCACAGGAAAGGCCAAACATATGGTCATCCTCGTTGATGGTTCCGCCTACCGCACAAAGACTGTTATGGCAGTTAGTTAAAACATACGGAACTGGAAATTTTTCAAGTCCGCTGGCTCTTGCTGTCTGGATAATTCCAACAAAGGTAATGTCATGTGAAGTAAGACGATCAAACTTCACTTTTAAATGCTCGTCGTCCCCTGATGTGTTATGCGCCTGCAGAATCTTATATGCCATCGTCTGCTTTGCCGCTTCCTCTTTTGAAATTGTACGGCCTGTCTTTGCCGCTACTTGCACTGCCGCATCTGCATTGTCTGCGATCAGCTCTTTTCCGTCAATCAGGTATGCACCACTTTCAAATAATTGAACCATACTGTATGTACCTCCATGCTGTCTTGTGCGTATCTAAGCCAGGCAAAAACCTAACTTAAATTCCATTATAGTTTACTATAAAAGATTTTGCAACCTGATACTATTTTAATTTTACTTGTAATTTTCTTACAGATTAGCTATAATGACAGTAATAGTGAAACGTCCTCTAATAGTGAAAGAAAGGAATCAAAAATCATGAAGTTTATCACAATCGGCGAACTTTTAATGCGTCTTTCCCCTCCGGATTATGAGAAGATCCGCACTACCAGCTCTTACGTTGTCAATTTTGGCGGTGCTGAGGCAAATGTTGCTGTCTCCTTAGCAAACCTTGGCGTTGATACTACTGTATTTACTGTCCTTCCGGACAATGATATCGGACGAAGCGCAGTCCGCTCTTTAAAGGCAAATGATGTACATACATCCCCTATTATCTTCGGCGGCGAGCGCATGGGCGTTTATTTCCTTGAGGAAGGAATCGGTGTGCGTTCCTCTAAAGTAATTTATGACCGCAAGCATTCCGCCTTTGCAGAATATGACTATACTACTGTTGACTTTAAGGCTTTGCTTGAAGGCTATGACTGGCTTCACTTAAGCGGAATCACACCGGCACTTTCTAACAGCTGCCAAATCTTAATCGAAGCTGCAATCTACGCTGCAAGACAGCTCGGCATGACAATCAGCTTTGACTGCAATTACCGCAGTATGCTGTGGAGCTTCGACGAGGCAAGAGATATCATCAGCCGCTACCTTCCATATGTCGATGTACTTATTGGTATTGAACCACTTCATCTGCAGGATGAAAATGGCCATGATTTAAAGGATGGCATGTCCATGCAGCCTGATTACGAGGAGCAAGACCGCATCTTCCAGGCAATGGCAGACCGCTATCATTTCAAAGCAATTGCAAGACATGTTCGCTACACCCACTCAAGCAGCGAAAACTCTTTAAAGGCTTATCTGTATTATAATGGACAGACATACGAAAGCAAGCTTTTCCGCTTCCAGATTCTTGACCGTGTAGGCGGCGGCGATGCCTTCTCATCTGGCCTTATTTATGCTCTCATGAACAATTATAAGCCAAGAGACGTTGTCAACTTTGCGGTTGCTTCCTCTGTTATGAAACACTCCATCCATGGCGATACAAATATCACTGATGTTGAGAGTATCCAGAGACTTATGAACCAGAGCTTTGATGTACAAAGATAAATAAAATAGAATAAAAGTACAATATGAAGAGGGAGACACAATATATTTTGTATCTCCCCTTTCCATCTATATTGATTATTTATAATTCTTATTTACGAGAAGGTATTCTCCTGCTTTTCCACCTTCCCACTCTTCATGATAATAGGCAACTCCATTTCCAAAATAAACAAATCTGCAATCGTTGCCGCGAGCAATCTCAATTGCTTCTTTTATCGAAAAAAAGCCACATTGATCTGGTGTTATCACATACCCTTTTGAAGTTCCTCCTGATTGCTGAATCACCTTTTGCAATTCTGCATTGCCTTGGACGTCCAATGCTTTAAATAAATTCTGATTTAAATAGGTTCCAAAAAAGAAACGTGAAAGGCCATCTGACCTTTTTCGTGGGCTTTCTAACTCCCACAAGGTTCGTTCCTTTCGATTTGAAATAATAAATAAATCAACCATTTCTTTCTCTATTTTTAAATCAATTTCTTTCTCATCCATCTTCGTTTTCCTTTAATAAAAATGGAAAAAATGCGTTCCCCAATTTATAATCTTGAACATCGGAGTCTCAAGCTCCTTTTTAGCTTCCTTCAATAGCTGCGGTATATCCAGATTCTGAGGACATTTCTTTGTACAGGCACCACAGCCAACACATTTTGCAGCATTTGTTGTCTCTTTTCTAAATGTCGTCATCTGAATATAGCGCCAGCGCGCATGACTGTCCTCTGACAGCTGATTATAGCACTGAAAAACAGCTGGAATATCTACTCCCTTCGGACATGGGCAGCAATAATTGCATCCTGTACAGCCTACCTTTACACTATTTTTGATATCGTTTTTCACATCCTCAATCAGCTGTCTCTCATCATCGGTCAGGCAACCTGGCAATGCCAGTGATGCAGTTTTACAATTCTCATTTACCATCTCCATTGAATTCATGCCAGATAACACACATGTTACCTGTGGCTGATCGTAAAGCCATCGAAGTGCAAGCGAAGCAGCTGACTCATTTACATCAGACTTTGCAATGCGCTTTTTTGCTGTCTCTGGAAGCATTCCAACAAGGCGACCTCCGCGAAGAGGCTCCATGATAATCACTGGAAGTCCTTTTTCTGCCGCGTATAAAAGACCCTTTTTTCCGGCCTGAATGTTTTCATCCAAATAGTTATACTGAATCTGACAAAAATCCCAATCAAATACATCTACAACTGGCTTAAAATTCTCGGTATTGCCGTGATAGGAAAAACCGATATTTCGAATCTTTCCGCTGACCATTTTCTCCTTGATCCAATCCTCAAGCCCCATCGCTTTTAAGCGGTTCCAAGAAGCTAAATCATTCAGCATATGCATCAGATAATAATCAATATGATCGGTCTGCAAAAGTTCCAGCTCCTGATTAAAGATTTTTTCTGCCTGCGCAACTGATCTCACCATATACTGCGGAAGCTTCGTTGCGATATAGATCTGATCTCTGCAATTGTTCTCAGCCAGAATGCGTCCAAGCACTTTTTCATTATTTTTATAGACATATGCAGTATCAAAGTAGTTTATACCCTGTCTGATGGCCTCCATCACCTGATCATTTGCCTTTTGAAAATATTCTCCTGTTCCACTTCCCTCAAATCGCATACATCCAAATCCTAGTAAAGAGATGTCATTGCCTTTTCTATCCTTTCGATACTGCATTCTGTTTTCCTTTCCTTAATATATGATAAAGCTATTCACGCCGATCACCGCGTTAAATGTTCATCTTCCACAGCTAGACTTGCATATCTGGCAAAGCCTTTGCATCTGACACCTTCGCAATTTAAATTGAAACCAACGTAATCCAATATCTCTGCTCCACCACACCGTCTTCTTCAAACTCAGACTCCAACACACCACCGTTATTTATAATTGATTTTGCTGATCCAATATTGGTCTTATCGCAGGTCATTAGCACCTTGTTAATGCCAAGTTCTTTGCATTTTTCAAGAGCCAGACCAATCATCGCTGTCGCATAACCTTTTCTTCTCTCACTCGGACGAATCCCATCGCCAATATGCCCACCACTCTTATAAAGACTTTCGTTTAAATAATGGCGAATATTCACAGCACCGACAAAAATATTGCGGTCGATATCCAAACAAAAATAGACAGAGTCCGGCACAAGACCAGGCTTTTCACCTTCTTTTGTCTCCAGATTTTCCAAATAGTACTCAAAATCATGGTAATCATTCTTTCGAATTGCATATGGAGAGAAGTCCTTTTCGACTGCCAGCCACTCATCCATCATATCTGTCAGCTGCTTCTTATATTCAGCAGTCAGCTTTACTAGTTTAATATTCACTACCATTTTCCTCCAAACTTCAACTCTATTTTTCATGACAGCTCACTTAACGAACCCTTTCCGATACGTCAACTCGAGTCTGGCACTTTTTTCACTACTATAATACAAATGCTATCTTACCGCAAGCCCAAATCGTTGTTCCTAGATGGATAAGTTTGATCTTTATATTATAATTTGGTTTCAAATCATTTTTCATCTTTTATACTCGATAAAATCCCTAATATATCCAATTTTATCTTTTATACTAGATAAAATTGTAATATTTGCTTGTTTTATCTAGTATACTAGTGATATGATATACTCACTATTATATGAAAGGAGCCTCTTTTATGATTAAACGTGAATTATATATGAAACGCATCCGACCATTTATCGGAAGCGATTTAGTCAAGGTTATGACTGGTATCCGTCGCTGTGGAAAATCCGTTATGCTAGAACTAATAAAAGACGAATTAAAAGCATCCGGTGTTGATTCGTCCCAATTTATCTCAATTAACTTTGAGGATATGAGATACACCTACCTGCAAACTGCACAGGCTCTGCATGATGAAATCACAAAGCTTGCTTCTTCCATTGATGGAAAAGTCTACCTTTTCTTTGATGAAATTCAAGAAGTAACAGATTGGGAAAAATGCATTAATTCTCTACGAATCACGCTTGACTGCGACGTTTACATTACAGGTTCGAATGCCAAACTGTTGTCCGGCGAACTTGCTACCTATCTTGGTGGCCGATATGTTGAATTTATTATTTATCCTTTTTCATTTGCAGAATTTCTTGAATTGTACCATCTCACTGCACCAGATGAATCAATTTCAAGCTGTTTTCAAAAATATCTTGTATCGGGTGGTATGCCATACTTGTCTAACCTTCGTTATGCCGAGGAACCATCCATTCAATATTTAACAGATCTTTTTAACTCAGTTCAGTTAAAAGATATTGTCAAAAGAAACAAGGTTCGCGATGTTGATCTGCTAGAGCGAATCACAGCTTATATTATGTCAAACATAGGGACACCATTTTCTGCTTCCTCTTTGGTGAAATTCTTAAAAAATGAGAAACGTTCTGTCTCTGCAGATACCATTCTCAATTATTTAAAATATTGTTGTGATGCCTACCTATTTTATCAGGTAAAACGTCAGGATCTTCAAGGAAAACAGCTTTTATCTTCAAATGAAAAGTATTATATCGCAGATCACGGTATTCGAGAAGCCGTCTTCGGCGGCAACATGCGCGATATCAATCTAATTCTTGAAAATATCATTTACATGGAACTACTGCGCCGTGGCTACACCGTCACAGTTGGAAAAGAGGGAAACAAAGAAGTCGATTTCGTATGTGACAAGCGTGGAGAGCGCCTCTATATTCAAGTAACCTACCTACTCGCATCACCCGAAACCATTCAGCGTGAATTTGGCGTGTATGATAACATTCGAGACAATTTTCCAAAGTATGTCGTATCTCTCGATGAATTTGATATGAGCAGAAATGGAATCAAGCACCGCAATATTCGCGACTTTCTACTAGAAGATTCTTGGGCATGATTTAGAACACAGGCGCTTTAATCCTCGTCCATTCAATGACCGAGTCATTCATCATCTGATACTTGCAATCTTCGAGTTGTACTGATATACTGTATCTTATCAGGGGCGCAATCTCCCCTGAGGTCAGTTCACGAAACTCCAGTTTATCCGTGCCTGACTCTAATTGTCAAGAAAGGTGGTTTTAAGATACTTTTATGAAGAAAACACTTGGTATTATCGGTGCCGAGCAGCAGGAAATTGATCTTTTGCTTGAGCATCTTTCACTTGAAAAGACCGTCAAAAAGGCCGGACTGTCTTTCTTTTGCGGTACCATCCATGAGTATCCTGTTGTTATCGTAAAGGCCGGAATCGGAAAGGTGAATGCAGCAGCCTGCACACAGATGTTAATTGATCTGTTTGATGTAAAGATGATCGTAAACACAGGTGCTGCCGGATCCTTAGATTCCCGCATCAATATTGGCGATATTGTTGTCTCCACTGAGGTGATCCAGCATGATCTCGACGTTACAGATCTTGGCTATAAGCCAGGTGATGTTCCAGGTACTGGAAAGGTATTTACCTCTGACAAACTGCTCCATGATCTGGCTGTTTCCTGCAGCCATGAGGCAAATCCAGATGTTACAGTCTATGAGGGCTTAATCCTAACTGGAGACCAGTTTATTTCCGGACAGGAAAAGAAAAATTGGCTTATTGACACCTTCCATGGTCTTTGTGCTGAGATGGAAGGCGGTGCAATTGCCCATGTTGCTTCTTTAAATGAAGTTCCATTTTTGATCATTCGTTCAATCTCCGACAAGGCAGACGGAAGCGCAACTATGGATTACACCCAGTTTTCCAAGATGGCATCATATCACTCTGCACGCCTCGTTGAAGCATTGATTGAAAAACTGTTGGCACTATAATTATTTTACTTGAATCATCACCCCTACTTGGGTGCATACTATTTAGCGAAAGGAGTTTTACTATGTCCGTTTTAACTATTACAAAAAGCAATTTTGAAGAAACCGTTTTAAAGTCTGACAAGCCAGTACTGCTTGATTTCTGGGCTTCCTGGTGCGGTCCGTGCCGTATGCAGGGTCCGATTATTGATCAGCTTGCCGCTTCTCATTCCAACGTCGTATTTGGAAAGGTAAATGTAGATGAGGAGCCAGATCTTGCTTCCGAGTATGGCATCACCTCTATCCCAACTCTGATTATCTTTAGAGATGGCAGAGTGATTGATCAGGTAACAGGTGTTACCTCTAAGGCTTCTATTGAGCGGATGCTTGGCCTGTAATCCTGCATTATTTTAAAATAAGATAATAATAGGATTTTTGACTCCCCCGTTTTTTATAAGACGGGGGAGTTCACATGTTTAATTTGAAAGGCTATACATATCTATGAGAAATAAGCACGTTTTACACATGGTTCAGGCAGCACTGATCGCCGCCATGTATGTCGTTTTAACTTGGGTTGCCAATCTTTTAAGACTCGCAAATGGTGTTATTCAGGTTCGATTCTCTGAGGCACTGACCATTTTACCATTTTTTACACCAGCAGCAATTCCAGGACTTTTTGTTGGCTGCATCATCAGTAACACCATCACCGGATCTGCAATCTGGGATATTTTGTTTGGCTCACTTGCCACACTGATCGGTGCTTTCTTTACTTATAAGCTGCGCCATATCAGCAAATGGCTGGCACCTCTGCCGCCAATTTTAGCCAATATCCTTGTTGTTCCGCAGGTTCTTCGCATCGTCTATGGTGCACCAGACTCCATCTGGTACTTAACAGCTACAGTTGGCATAGGTGAGGTAATCTCCTGCGGCATACTTGGAATGCTTCTTTTGTTTGCACTGCAAAAGAATGCCAATCAGATTTTTCAATCATAATCACAAAAGCCACACTCAGTAAATGGGTGCGGCTTTTTTAATTACATCATTTCTTTTAATTCATCTGGTGTAAAGACATACTTAGAATTGCAGAACTGACAGCAGGTCTCAATATTCTCTCCTGCATCAATCATTTCCTGAATGTCTGATTTTTTAATGCTTGCGATTCCTCGTGCAAAACGCTCCTTACTGCATCCACATTTAAATGAGACAGCCAATCGATCAAGAACAGCAAGTTCCATATCGCCAAGAAGCTCCTGCAAAATATCTTCCGGTGTTTTTCCACTGTCGAGCATTGCCGTTACTGAAGATACTTTTGCCAAACGCTTTTCTAGTGCAGAAATGGTTTCTTCTGATGCATCTGGCATAAGCTGAATAATAAATCCTCCTGCCTGACGTACAGTATTGTCCTTATTCATAAGCACGCCTAATCCAACGCTAGATGGTGTCTGCTCGGAGACAGCAAAATAATATGTCAAATCCTCGGCAATCTCTCCGCTTACAAGATCTGTCTGTCCCACATACGGATCCTTCAGACCAATATCTTTGATTACGCTTAGCACACCCTTTCCAATAGCACCTGCTACATCAAGTTTTCCAATAGAATTTGCCTGAATAAGTACAACCGGATTTTGCGCATATCCCTTTACATGGCCATGAGAATCAGCTGTTACTGTCAAAGAACCAATTGGGCCATCACCCTGAATCTTAACAGTCAGAAGCTCTTTATCTCCCTTCAGCATGCTGCCCATCATGACAGCTGCTGTCATTGTACGTCCTAAAGCTGCGGTAACAACCGGACTTGTATTATGTGCATTTCTTGCATATTCTGTAAGATCTCTTGTGGTTGCGGCAAACGCACGGATCTGACCATTTGCAGCAGTCGCACGAATCATATAGTCACTCATGTTTCTTCCTCTTTTCTTTATAAGTTTTGCAGCGGTGTTTTTCCCTTTTCGCGTGCTATTATGTACACACGATCGGTATCTTTCGTTGCAGGTGCACCATTTTTATCAATTGCAGAAAGAAATATCATGCCCGACTCTTCAATTGCACAGCGCACCTCATCAATAGAAAACGCACGCTGCTCATGATATTCGTCAAAACGTTCATAACGATTATCCTCTTCCTGCACAAACAGCGTCAGCGCATAGCTGTTGATTCGTTTTTCTTCATCATAATCATTATCCCAAATAAAGCTTACCTCTTCATCTGCATCACAAAAACTCTGACAGCCAATACTCTTAAAATAATGGTCAGTCTTTAGATCAAATAAAAATATGCCATTTGGATCCAGATAATTATTGACAAGACGGCACACATTAACAAGATCATCGTATTCAGTCAAGTAATTCATTGTGTCACACAAGCTAATTACCGCGCGCACAGTTCCGTAAAGCTCAAACTCTCTCATATCCTGATTCAGATATAAAATAGATCTTCCACTTTGCTCACGCTTTTCAACAGCCTCTGCCAGCATTTCTTCTGAATTATCCACACCGATCATGTCAAATCCCTTCGCATCAAACATCTCGGTTAACGTTCCTGTTCCACAGCCTAGCTCTAGCATCAAACCATCCTCAATGCCAAATTTTTTAAGCTGATCGGTTACAAAATTGCACCACTCCTCGTATGGAATTTCCTCCATCATACGATCATAGACAAGTGCAAATGCATGATATGCGTTCATAAATTCCCACGCCTTTCTTTTTTCTCCTCCACAACGGTTCAATAACTTATTATACCTGATTTGAAGCTAATTTACAAGATTTTGACATCATCCAATAAAATAGAATACAAAATACTAGTGCAAAAGCAACACCAAACACGTTCTGTATCACACGCAAACTTACTGCACCCTTAAGTCCATAAGTCTGCGCAGCAATTGCAAGTGCGCCAAACGTATTAAATACTGCCTGCCATCCATATTTTACTGAAAATCCAACTCCGATTCCTCCGATAATTCCAATATATGCGTATATCGATGGCGGAAGCAGATAATACAATGCAACAAAGCAGATTACACCAGCAACGTTTCCAATAATTCTTTTTCTGACTCTATACTGCATATCCTCCATGAAAGGTACTATTGCTGACATAGCTGCAATACCCGCCCACATTGCTCTCGGCATTTTACATACCTGTGCAATAAAAAGCACTGTTGGCACACAAAGTATCTGGCACAGCTGCCATTTTGTTCTTGAGGATGTAATGTTAAATTCTCTTATAATATCTTTAATTGTTCTCTTATAAGTTCTATTTTTATGATTTCTGAAAAATACAAGACAGGTAAGCAATGCTCCTACCACCATTGCTGCTAATCTCATCTGATAACTTTTTCCTGTCACGTCATATCCATATAAAAGCAAATACCCCAAAACTAAAGTGGACTGATTAAACATAAATGGATTGTGACATCCAAAAATAATAAACACTGCAAGTGCTGCTATATTCAAAAGTATACCCAACACAGGTGACACATGATTAGCCAAATGTGGAAATACTGCCATAATTACAAAGAACAATACAAGTAATATCGTTGACTGTCCTGTATGGATTCCCAAATCTGCATTTCTAAATACCATAAGGCATAATAAAACTACTACACCTACAATACTATTTTCATTGCCAAACAAAATGCTAAAAACAGTAACAAAACCAAAGCAAAATATCATTGTGAGCGCAATCTTTACAAGATATACAAGTGTATGATATGCCTTCTCCCTCCTTGTCTCACTTGTCTTAAGCATCTTTTTTGATCCTGCCTGATTTAACTGCAATTCCTGATAAAACGTCATATCTTTCCTCCTAGTATTTTATAATTATTGTAATGGGAGCTGCACAACAAACCTGCATCCTCCATATTCGCGATTTTGTGCTTCAATCGTTCCGCCTGCACTGTCAATAATTCGCTTTACAAGTGCAAGACCAAGACCATTTCCTTCTGCCTTATGGGAACCATCTGCCTGATAAAACTTATCAAATATCCTGTTTTTTATTTCCTCGTCAATTCCAGGGCCTTCATCTTCCAAAATAAATTTTACCTGATCATTTTCCTGTTTTAAAAACATCGTAATTATTCCCTGATTAGGACTAAACTTAATGGCATTATCCAAAAGATTTATCCAGACATGCATAAAAAGTCCTTCATTTCCTACATATTTAACAGCCTCCATCTCTACCTGAAATCCAATTTCCTTCTGTGTCCACTTTGATTCTAGAGAAAGTAGTGCCTGTCTAATCTGCTCATCAAGACGATATTTTGTCTTTTTCATTGGAATATTCTGATTTTCCAGCTTAGACAGCAGAAGAATATTTCCAACAAGACAAGACAATCTCTGAGTATTAAACAGGATTTTCTCTACATATTCATTTTGTTCATTCGAAAGCTCCTCACCCTGAAGCAGCATCGTATAACCTTCAATCGCATTTATAGGTGTTTTAAATTCATGTGAAACATTAGAAACAAAATCCATCTGCAGTATGTGTGTCGCACGAAGCTCTTTTGTCATCACATTAAAACTATTATATGATTGTGCCACCTCTGCAATACGGCTACTTGTTTCTAATTGTTTATCAAAATCTCCTTGCGAAACGTCCTTCATTGCCTCGCTAAGCTTTGTGATCGGCTCTAAAACCTTTCTATTTAAAAGTGCTGTAATTAAACCTGCAATCATTGTATTAAAAATCAACAGCCAGACAATCGCAGGAATATTTTCCGGCATTTCCAGAAAATGCTTTAAAAACGCAAAAAGTAATGCTGAAATTATCATCGAACAGGCCAATGCCAGCCAAATAATGCCTGTCAGATATGTGCGAATTTTAAATTCCTTCTCTTTTCTTTTTTTCATGATTTCTTTACCACCTTATATCCAATGCCTCGCATCGTCACAATTTCAAAATCAGAGTTTTCCTTAAATCGCTCTCTAATTCTTCCAATATGAACTTCAATCGTATGTGGATCAGCCTCTGTTTCCACTCCCCAGACATCGTCCATCAGTTGCTGTTTTGTAAATGTACGTCCTGGCGATGCTGCCAATTTGTACAAAAGCAGAAATTCCTTTTTCGGAAGCACCTGAATTTCTGAACCCATTTTAACAGTCATTTGATCATAATCAAATTCTGTAGAGCCAATTATAATTTTATGTGCACTAAGGATCTGTGCACGCCTCAGCAAAGCCCCAACTCGTAAAACCATCTCATTTACATTAACTGGCTTTACCATATAATCATCACTTCCTGACAAAAATCCCTGACGCATATCATCAAACGTACCTTTTGCCGTAATCATCAGCACTGGAATCTGATATCCTGCTGCCCGTAGCCTAGAAACAAGCTCATACCCATCCATTACAGGCATCATAATATCAGAAATGATCAGATCGATGTACGCTGTGTCAAGCGTTTCCAATGCCTGCATGCCATCTGACGCGCATTTAACCTGATATCCATTTTTTTCAAGTACTTTTTGAAACAATTGACTCAATTCCTTATCATCTTCTACAATTAAAATATTAAACATATATCCTCCATAATTAAAACAAAAATCGTACCCATCCAAGCAAATGCTGTACTAAGAAAATCTTTATTTGTTTCTTTTTTGTTAATGCAATTGGCTCCACATGATATGGATTATTGTATGTTCCGTCTTCCAACACCTGTCTTGACATTTTTTCATACGTCATCATACCTTCCTCAAGCTGTTTGTTAATTTCACTGCTTCGTATAACTAACATAAGCTCTGTATCAAGATATGCACTTCTCATATCCATATTAAAAGAACCTATCACTGATAAATTATCATCAATCAAAATACTCTTTCCATGATATGAGAAACCACCTTCATACTCCCAAATATCAATCCCTGTATCTACGATTTTATCCCTGTTTACTGCATAATCTGCTGAACCAAACGGATTCCCATTATTTGCAGCAGAATTTGTCATGACAGAAAATTCCGAAACGTTCTTCGTAACATCTGCCCATGTATTATACATCATTTCATTGCAAATGATATACGGTGTATGAATTTTTACCCTTTCTTTCGCATTTTTCATAAGTTCCCCTAGCGTATACCAAACCACAGGCTCTTTTGCACCTGTATGGATAGGATTTGACACCAGAGTAATCTTTTCTGTCTCAAAGGTTTCATCTGTATAATCACTGTCAAAAATACGCTCTTTATACTCTGCAGCATATTCTTTATATTCTTCTTCCATTCTTAAGGCTGCTTTCTTCACAGAAGCCTTATCTGCCAATTTTTTATCTTCATGAAAATAAGCACAGTCATCCTGTTTCCATATATTTTCAAAATAATCCAGCAATTGGCTAACAGAATTTTCCTTCTGTGGATTCTCGCATATAACAAGGACATCTCTGTCATAATTTTTATATTTTTCAAAATCACCAAGAAAATAATTATACGTATTTCTTCCACCAAGAATATATATACTTCCATCTGCTATCAAATATTTATCATGCATCCTTCCCATCATTTTCCATGGTGTTAATGGATTTGCCCGATTATAAATCTTCACTTCAATATTTTCATGAGAAGATAACGCATAAAAATAAGGATTCCATTCCATAGCAGTCCAGCTTTCAAAGCCATCTGCTAGTATGCGAACTTTAATGCCTCTGTTTGCAGCCTCAAGAAGAGCTCCCATAATCAGCTTTCCGCTCTCATCAGAGTGAAATGCAAAAGTAGATAAAATAATCTCTTCCCTTGCATTTTGTATCAAACGGATTCTCTGTAAAAGAGCTTCATTGTTTTCTTCTATAATCGTGGCTCGTTCTGGGTTCTCACTAATCTGATTCCAATTTTTAATTTCCTCTTGAACTGCTGTTTTTGTTTCAGAAGATACTTTAGGCTGTTTTTTATATGCAGTGTAAATCCCAATTGCTTCATAAAAAATAATGACAAGAATCACTGCCAGTATACAAAAAATAATTTTTTGGATTTTACGCTGTTTGCTCATAGTATATTATCTTCCTTTCTTAATTGCTGCCTGTAGCATACAAATGCAAGCTCAATTAAACCTCAACAGAGGCTGACTTTTCCCAAAAACACTTTATTTTATTTACAAAAACAAAAAAATCCAGTATACTCATTGTATGGTGAATCTACATTGACATGATCTCTCACAAAGGAAAGGAAACAATATGATTTTATCCTATATCCGAAAAAATCAGTGTAAGCGCCTTTTTTACCCGCTGATGCTGCTCGGTGTTGTCATTTTTCTTGTATGGCGCTCGCCTGTCACTGAATATGTGACAAAACGCACCATCAGCAATGCCATGCTTATCAATGATTCCATGGCAAAAAAGGTTTTGTATGCGAAAATTAAAACAGGAACTCTCTATTACAGCGGCGAGGACTGTCTGGCAGGCGGTGAGCTCGTTGGACATTATTACTACGAGCTTATAGGCGGAAGCTGTCATTTTTATCTCATCCGCGCTGTGGCCGGCTATCCAGCTTCCAAAACACTTGAAGGACAGACTATTATAGGGCGCGTTGATGCTTTTGAACCCGAAATTCTAAATCCGCTCACACAAAAGCTTGCTGAAGATATTTCATGGGATGCAAAATCCCTTAAAAGCGTTTGCCAGAAATATTTTGTCAACCAGACTGCCTATCTAAACAGGCGTGAAATTGTGCTTATGGTTGTCCTTCTTTTGGTGTTTGTCTTAATGATTGTGGTTTTTATTCGCACATTTTTATATATCATAAATCCACGTCTAACAAAAACCTACCGAAATCTGGAGCACTATGGCAATCCTGAGAAAATTTTAAGTGATGTGGAAAAACAAATTCGTCGAAGGATTCTTCTGCAGACAAAGACACTTATTCTAACGCCTCGCTATCTTGTTGAGCTCTCTGATGATATATGTGCCATTATCCCACTTCCGGAAGTATTATGGATCTATGATCATGCTGCTATGCGCCGGACCATAAAGGGACGCCAGTTAAGCTATACAATCCATGTTGTCACCATGAAGGGTGAGGAATATACACTGACTGGAAAATCACACCGTGAAGTCAGCGCTATATATCACGAGCTAAATACTCGTTATCCGAATTTTTTCTTCGGTTATTCAAAAGAACATCAGGAAATGGTTCAATATGTATTGCATGAAATGAAAAACGAAAAAACATAAGAAATCTGTATATAAAATGAATCAGAGGACATAATAAAAATGTCAGAAATCTAGCGGCATTTTAAATGCCGCAGTCAGCTGACAGGCGGTTATGATTCCCCCCTCTAAACCGCAAAGCTTACAAATGATATCATTTATTATTTATCCTCCCCTTTCAAAGAAGAGCCTGCGCAGATGCACAGGCTCTTTCTTCTATTAATACCAACGAATTGCTCCAATGCTTCGCAGTTCTCGCAATTTCTAAACACCAGATTCGCTGATTTACTTCGAGATTGCTTCAAATGCTTCCTGAAGATCATAAATAATATCATCAATATTTTCTGTACCAATTGAAAGACGAATGGTGTTTGGCTTGATTCCCTGCTCTGCCTGTTCAGCCTCGTTTAACTCAGCATGTGTAGTAGATGCCGGATGAATAACAAGAGACTTTACATCTGCTACATTTGCAAGCAGTGAGAACAGCTTCAGCTGATCAATAAACTCTTGTGCTTCCTTTGCGCCGCCCCTAATCTCAAATGTAAAGATAGAGCCGCCTCCATTTGGGAAATACTTCTTATAAAGAGCCTGCTGCTCTGGGTCTTCTGATACTGACGGATGATTTACTTTTTCTACAAGCGGCTGTTTCTTTAAGAAATCTACAACCTTAAGTGCATTCTCTACATGTCTCTCTACACGAAGGGACAATGTCTCGAGTCCTTGCAGGAAGATAAATGCATGGAACGGTGAAAGAGTTGCACCTGTATCACGAAGTAAAATAGCACGGATTCTTGTAACAAATGCTGCAGGACCTGCTGCATCTGCAAAGCTAATTCCATGATAGCTTGGATCTGGCTGTGTCAGCTGTGGGAACTTTCCTGATGCTTTCCAGTCAAATGTTCCTCCATCTACAATGACACCTCCGATGGTAGTTCCATGACCACCGATAAACTTTGTTGCGGAGTGTACTACTACGTCTGCACCATACTCGATTGGTCTTACAAGATACGGTGTTGCAAATGTATTATCAATAACAAGCGGAATCTGATGCTTGTGCGCAATCTTTGCAATTTTCTCAATATCAACAACCTCTGAGTTTGGATTTCCCAGTGTCTCAATAAAAACCAGTTTTGTATTCTCCTTGATAGCACCCTCAATCTCTTCATAATTAAATGGATCTACGAATGTTGTGTTGATACCATATGATACAAATGTATGTGCCAACAAATTGTAGGTACCACCATAGATATTTTTTGCTGCAACCACATGATCACCTGCAAATGCCAGATTCTGGATTGCATATGCAACAGCTGCTGCGCCAGATCCAACTGCAAGTGCTGCAACACCACCCTCAAGGCTGGCAATTCTCTTCTCAAATACATCCTCAGTCGGATTAGTCAGTCTTCCGTAAATGTTGCCGGCATCCTTTAATGCAAAACGGTCAGCTGCATGCTGAGAGTTATGAAATACATAGGAAGATGTCTGATAAATCGGAACGGCTCTTGCATCTGTTACTGGATCAGCTTCCTCCTGTCCTACGTGAAGCTGCAGTGTCTCAAACTTTAATTTTCTTTCCTTTAATGTACTCATATTTAAATCCTCGCTTTCAGGTGGTGTTTTTTTGTTTCACTGTCTGTATTATAGCGAAGGCGCCTGTCTTTGTCTAATACACAAAAACAAGCGCCTGTTATTGGATTTTCCTATAACCATTAAGAATTATGAAAATGGTTTTTCATTATTTCAGCACCAGCTTCTTGTATTTTGCAAGCTCATTAACATAAAGCTGCGCCAGTTCACTTAACTGAATGCTTTTTCTCTTCACATATCCGATTGTCATGACCTCTGTTTCCTTAAGCGGAACTGCCGCATAGTCACTTCCGTTTAACTCCTCACAAATAATACCTGAACACAAAGTATAACCATTTAAGCCAACCATCAAGTTCAGCATACTTGCTCGGTCATCTACCTGAATTGTCTGTTTATACTCGTAGGTACTAAAAACCTCCTCTGCAAAATAGAAGGAATTTGTCTTTCCCTGATCAAATGTAAGACAAGGATACTTTTCAAGCTCCTGTAAGCTAACACTAGACTTTGATGCAATCGGATTTTTCTTCCACACATATACATAAGTATTGCAGTCAAACAGTGGGATAAACTCAAGCTCACTCTCATGAATCAGCTTCATCAAAATCTTCCTATTAAAATCACTCATATAAAGAATACCAATCTCGCTGATAAAATCCTTTACATGCTCAATAACAGTTCCCGTCTTTGTCTCATGAATTGCAAACGCATAATCGTCCATACCAAATTCCTTTACCATCTCAACAAATGCTTTAACGGCAAAGGTATAATGCTGCATGGAAACGGCAAAGCGCTTCTTTGTTTGTGTCTTCTCTACGTATCGCTGCTCCATCAAACGATACTGCTCAACAACTTGTCTGGCGTAGCCTAAAAATTCATTTCCCTCCGTTGTCACAAGGATGCCTCTGTTGGTTCGTCCGAATATACGGATTCCAATCTCTCTCTCAAGTTCCTTTACTGCCTCTGAAAGACTCGGCTGAGAAATAAATAATTTTGCTGCTGCCTGATTCATTGATCCACAGTCCGCGACGGCAATCGCATATCGTAATTGCTGTAATGTCATTGCTACCGTCTCCTCATGTTTTGGCGGGTCTCAAGGTCACAACTTCTAGTGCAAGCACGATCCGCTTGTGACTTTTCGCCCCTGTATCATATACAGAAAAAGGCCCTGCTCTCTGCAGGGCCAAAAGGGAATAAAAAGGGGAGGGATGCCGATTACTTCATCGGCTATGAAAAAGATATATGAATGTCCAGTTGATTTCTCAACTGTGCCTACATAATAACCGATAAATGTGTTCAATTTTTGTCCAAACTTTTAACGATTTGTGAATGGACGGCCTTTTTTCCACTTTTTTTTCATTTTCCGCAGAGTTTTACTATTGCAAGCGCAAAAATTTCCGCACTCATCACAAGCTGATCAATAATAACGAACTCATCTGGTCCATGCATATGGTTATCTACAGATGGATCTGCACATCCACATGCCACACCATTTTCAATATGATGCACATAGGTTCCTCCACCTATTGCAAGTGGCTCTCTCACTTCACCAGTCACATCTGTATAAGTCTCAAGTAAGGTTTTTACAAGTTCAGAATCCTTTGGAACATAATGAGGCGGATTCAGCGGTGAATCATTTGGCTCAAAGCCGGCATCTGAAAGCTTCTTTTGAACAACATTCTTTGTATTTTCCTCTGTTGCACTGTTGCATGCACGGCAATCAAAGGTTCCACTCATCTTTGTATCATTTAATTCAAACAAATCAAGTGTCAGGGTTGTCTTTCCTGAAATTTCATCCTCAAGGTTCACACCAAGTCCTCCTCCGCAGTAATCACCGTGTGGGAACAGAGTAGTTACATTGTGAAGCAATGTCTTTGTCTTGCTTTCTGCAAGCGGTAGGGATGAAAGCAGCTTAAGAAGTGCAGTCAATGCATTGTTTCCATCCATTGGACTTGCCGCATGTGCAGATACACCATCTGCATGAATCATAAGAGCACCATCTTCAGCCAAAGAAACAGTAAACTTCACACCTGTCTCATCTTCAGCTTCTTTTACATATTTATTTAGATCATCTGCTGTCATTCCTTCAACAACGGCATCTGCCTTTGCTGGAACAACATTTACCTTAATTCCACTGACAGCACTTCTTACTCTAGGAAGACCTTCCTCTAGTGAAACTTCTGCTGTAAATGTAGTGTGAAGGCTTCCCTTCTCTAAAAATACAAGTGGAAAATCAGCATCCGGTGAAATTGTCATCGGTGCATGAGTATTCTTTCCAAAATAGTAGGCAATATCAGAACTTCCACACTCTTCATCAGATCCTAAAATCAAACGAACATCCTTATCTAACTCAAATCCAAGGTCACGCACTGCCTTCATTGCATAGAGTGCCGCAACAGCTGGTCCCTTATCGTCAGATGTTCCGCGTCCGTACATCTTTCCATCCTCAACTATAGGCTCAAACGGTGTTGTCTTTGTCCATCCGTCTCCGCCTGGAACAACATCAAGATGTGCCAGAATATCAAGTCCAAGCTCCTTTCCATTGATTACTGTGTCAATCGCATAATTATCCCAGTTTTTTCCTAAAAAGCCGTGCTTCTCAAAAAGAGATAATCCTGCATGAAGTGCCTCTGCTGCACCCTCGCCATATGGCTTTCCCGGCAGCGCCTCTGCACGAGCACTGTCTACTTTGATCAATGTCTTAATGTCTTCAACCATCTCGTCGCGATGTACGCTAAGATACTCATGAATCTTTTCCTGTACTGTCATAATCTTTCACCTTTCTATATTTGCTATTGGTAGCGTTATGCTACTATGATACCCCTAGCCGCGCAAAATTGCAATGCTATTTTGCATAGCTAGAAATAGTTTCAAAAAAGCAAAAAAAACACTTGCAAACGTTTTATAACCTGCTATAATGTGCTGGAAAAACGTCAAAATCAACTTTAAAAAAGGAGCATAAGAAGTATGGCAAAAAATGCAACAAGGGAGATGACATCTGGAAGCCCGCTCAAATTAATTTTAAGCTTTGCAGTTCCGCTGCTGCTTGGCATGCTGTTTCAGCAATTCTACAGTATGGTTGATACTATTATTGTAGGAAAAAGTTTGGGCGTTGATCAGTTGGCCGGTGTCGGATCGACAGGAGCAATCAACTTTATGATAATTGGATTTTGCAACGGTGTCTGCAGCGGATTTGCTATCCCAATAGCACAAAGCTTTGGCGCAAAGGACTACAAGCGACTGCGAAAATTTGTCGCAAACGCAGCCTGGCTGTCCATCGCATTCGCAGCTATTATGACAGTTGTCGTCTGTGTACTATGCAGACAAATTCTTTCCTGGATGGATACACCAGAAAATATTTTCGAATATGCTTATAGCTACATATTTATCATTTTCCTTGGAATACCTGCCACATATCTTTATAACTTGCTGTCAGGTATTATACGTTCTCTCGGAGACAGCCGCACACCAGTTATATTTCTGGTTATCTCAGCCACGTTAAATATTCTTTTTGACCTGCTGGCAATTCTTGTTCTGCATATGGGAGTGGCAGGCGCTGCATGGGCTACTGTTCTTTCCCAGTTGATTTCCGGTATTTTATGTTTCTTATATATGAGAAAGCAGTATGATATTCTCAAATTTGAAAAGGATGAGATGAAATTTGAGGGGCGTCAGGCGATCATACTTTGCAACATGGGCATTCCAATGGGTCTGCAGTACTCCATTACAGCAATCGGAAGTGTTATCTTACAGACTGCAGTAAACTCACTTGGTTCTCAGGCCGTAGCCGCAGTTACAGCTGCCGGCCGTATATCTGGCTTTAGCTGCTGCCCGTTTGATGCACTTGGCTCTACAATGGCAACATATGCCGGTCAAAATGTCGGCGCTGGAAAGCTTGATCGTGTTGGAAAAGGCTTGAAATCCGCAAGCTTCATAGGCGGCATCTATGCCATTATTGCTTTCTTTGTATTATCATTATTTGGAAGACAAATTGCACTTCTGTTTGTATCGGCAGATGAAATTGCCATTCTTGATCATGTTAAGCAGTTTTTAGTTTTCAACACGGCTTTCTACATTCCGCTTTGTCTCGTCAATACTGTGAGATTTTGCATACAGGGAATGGGCTATTCCCGATTGGCAATTTTAGCAGGTGTCTGTGAGATGGTTGGACGAATTATTGCCAGTCTTGTTCTTGTACCACTCATTGGCTTTGTTGGCATATGTCTTGCCAGTCCAATTGCATGGATCATGGCAGATCTGTTTCTCGTTCCAGCATACTGTCATACAATAAATCGAATGAAAAAAATATTAGCTTCTTAAATTTAAAGCAGCTAATCAAAAAATACCCCTCGACAGGCTGCTTATGTGTGCAGACTGATCGAAGGGTATTTTTTATTAACGTACTGCCTTAAGCAGTGCATTTAGCAAAAAATTATTATTATAAAGAAATGTCAGCAGTGTACTCTGTGTAATCATTGAAAGTGCCTCGCGTCCCCAATCTTGTGCTGCAAACGCCGTCACAACAATTCCGCCGATCCATATTATAATCAACGCAGTACAAAGCCCGCAAATGGCGCCTGCAATACAGTCAATCTGATGCAAAACAGGCAGTCTCACAATTCCTGCTAAAACCATTGTTACAATACGAAGCAAAATCCATACAACAACAAAACTGATAATACAGCAAACAGCCTCAAATGCCAAATCTGTGAGCCATCCCGTAATATAGGCTGCTATATTTTGAATGCCACGCTGCTCATAAACTGCCTTGCTGTTGCTTTGCTCTAAAGATTTTGTCAGAACATCTGGCAGATTCAGACTATCAATGACCTTATCTGTCATCTGCGCCTGTCCTGCCTGAATCTCTTGTGTCTTTTCTTCCACAAATGAACTAACACTAGTCTCTATTGCTGCATAAATCCCTGTCTGGTCTTTCACAAAATCAGACACAGGCTCGCGGACAAACAGCATGATTACCAAGCTTACAAAAAAGGACGCAAATGAAAGAACTGTTTTTACAAGTCCTCTTTTTGCACCAGCCAGTGTCGCAAGTGCAATCAATACGATTACCGCTATCACAAGCCAATTCATAGAATCACACCTTTCTTTTTTCAGCCGACTTCAAAATCCTTATCACGCAAAATCAGACAGCCTCTCTTGTCATATTTGCTCTGGAAGAGCTTGCGCATAGATTTTTTCTCGGCCTTCTCAATTGCATTATTTACAATCATCTCAACAATACGCTTTTTATTGCGCTCCTGATTACCTGCAATTACTTTTAAGCGCTCCATCAGTGCCAGCTCACCTGATTTATCAAACACACTGTCCTCTCTATCTGCATATCCTCTTGCATACTCAAGAAGCTCAGTAACAGAATATGTCTCACGGACAAATTGGGCCGTAACTACCTGTGCAAGCTGTGGGTAATCAATAAGCAGATGACGAATTGAGGCCGGTGTATCGATGAATACAACAAGCAAGCTTCTGTCAGTTGGATCAATGATCTTACAAAATTCATTGATGACACGCTCATTCATGTCTGCCGCATCTTCAATAAGAATTGTCTTTCCAAGCAGCTTGTCAATTGACTTAACAAGTCCCTTCTGATTCAGCTTCTGACCTGTAATTTTCACAACAGATCTCGGAACTGCACGTGAAGAGCGTTCTGCCAGTTCCTCTAAATATTCAAGTGCCAGTTCAATATCATCCTCATCTGGCATCGCCTGAATAGCAAAATGCCATACACGTGACATATCCTCCGGATTGACAATTGGAAGTCCGCTGTTTGCTGTCATATCTGGTTGACGGCTCTCAGCAGATTCTTCCTGAGCATCTTTCTCTTCTGGTTCTTCCTCAAATTCTTCTTGAGGTTCTTCCTCTTCTGGTTCTTCCTGAATCTCCTCCTGAGTCTCTGCTTCTTCTGGATCTTTTTCAAATTCTTCTTGAATTTCCTCCTGAGTCTCTTCTTCCTCTGGCTCTTTCTCAAGTTCTTCCTGAACTACTTCCTGAGTCTCTTCCTCTTCTGGCTCTTTTTCAGGTTCTTCTTGAACTTCTTCCTCTGGCTCTACTTCCACCGTTTCTGCCACTGGTGCTGCCCACTCAGAAATCTGAGGTTCTTCTTCTGGCTTATATGCTTCAAACCAAACAGCCTCATCAGTGTTTTCACTATCTGAGGTTTTCTCTGAAGTTTCGGTGTTTGCTGTTTCAACGTCTGAGGTTTCGTTTTCTGAAGTCTCGTCATCTAAAACTTCACTTTCTGTAGTTTCGTCCTCTGAAATCTCATCCTGCATATAGGAAATATCCTCAGACACCTGCAGTTTTTCTTTCTCTTCAACATCTGAAGGAATTTCAGAAACCAGCTCCAAATCCTTCTCCCCGGCAAGCTGCTGCACCTGCTGTACCTGCTTTGCCAACTCATCCTGCAGCTCGTTCTGGGCATCCTCCTGCTTTGCACGCTGAATTACTGCCATAATTTCGTTCATGTCACTCGTAACAACACTTTGTCTGGCATGTTCTAATCTTTGTTCCTTCTTTAAGCGTTCTACTGCCTCAAGTTCCTCTTCACGCTGCTTACGAAGCTTTTCTTCACGCTCTAGCAAAGCCTTCTGCTCATCCTCTCGCGCTTTAGCCTCTTTTTTAGCTGCCTCCTGCTCTGCCTGATATGCCTTTTCCTGCTCTTCCTGCCACTTTGAAATTTTTTCCTGTGCGGCAGCTTTTTTAGCCAACTCTGCCTGTGATTCTTTCTTTTCCTGCTCTTCTTGCTTTTTCTGAAGCTTTTCGTTTTCTTCCTGTGCCTTTTTGTCTGCAAACTTCTGAACCTTTTCCTTTTGCGCCGGTGTTAACGGTGCAAACTGACTCTTAAGAGAAAGTGCCTTTTCTACATATTTTCCAAGGCCAAACCAAAGAATAATATCATCACACAGTTGGATACACTTATCCTTCTCATTATTCATCGCATATAAAACAGCCAGCTCATAAGCCCATTTCTCATCAAAATCCTCTCTCTTATAAGCTTCCAGAATTTTGATTTTTTCATCAAGAGTCGCCTTCTGATAACGTGCCATCTTATATAAAAGAATATATCTTCCCTGATCGTTTGGTGCTATACGGCAAAACTCCTCGAAATAATTTTTTGCATCATCATAGCTGTCTGCCTTCAATGCAAGCTCCGTTAGGCGATACACGATACGGCGTCCCATCGCTGCATACTCATATGCCTGCTGCAAAATATCGATTGCCTTTTCATACTCTCCTACTGCCGTATAGACATCGGCTGCCAGTGTCAGCATTTTTACGTCGCGGATTTTTGTCCAGTCGATCGTATCGCACAGCTTTGCAGCCTCGCCATACTCTTTTCTGGCTGCAACCTGTCTGATATGCTCTGTTTTTAACTGATATTCGTATTTATCCATTTTGTCACCATTTCCTGCAACTATAATTCCACACGTCCATCAAGTGCACGTGTTAATGTCACTTCATCTATATATTCCAAATCACCGCCTACAGGCACACCACTTGCAATACGTGTTACCTTAATGCCAGCTGGCTTGATTAATTTGCTTATATACATCGCTGTTGCTTCTCCTTCCAGACTGGAATTTGTCGCAATAATCACCTCTCGCACATCTTCGCGCTGCAGTCGCACCAGCAATTCCTTTATTTTAATGTCTCCCGGTCCTATTCCAAGCATAGGAGAAATTGCCCCGTGAAGAACATGATACACACCATCAAATTTTCCTGTTTTCTCATAAGCTGCCAGATCTCTGGAAGTTTCCACCACCATAATCACCGACTTGTCTCTCTTTGCACTGCTACAGATCGGACATAGCTCCTGATCTGTCAGTGTAAAGCACTCCTTGCAATAGCGGATATTGCTGCGCGCATTCACCATCGACTGCGCCAGCTGTTCCACCTGCTCTTTTGGCATATTAATAATATGAAATGCCAGACGCTGAGCTGATTTTGCTCCAATCCCAGGCAGTCTGGACAATTCTTCAATCAATTGATTTACTGTTTTGCTGTAAAAATCCATCAGAACGGAAAGCCTCCGCCAAGACCACCAAGGCTGCCGCCTAAACCACCTGCTAATTTGCCCATTGACTGAGAAGAAGCCTCATCAACCTGACGCATAGCCTCATTTACAGCTGCTACGATCAGATCCTGCAATGTCTCGATATCATCTGGATCAACAGCCTCTTCTGCCAACTCAACATTTGTTACTTCTCTTTTGCCAGAAACAGTAACCTTAACAACACCGCCGCCTACACTTGCAGTAAATTCCTTTTCCTCAAGCTCCTTCTGCTGCTCCTCCATCTGGCGCTGCATTCTCTGTGCCTGCTTCATTAAATTGTTCATATTGCCCGGCATACCGCCTGGGAATCCACCTCTTTTTGCCATGTCTTTACTTTTCCTTTCAACTATTATTCAATAAATTTAATTATTCATCTTCAACACCAATTTCCATATTGATTCCCTCAATATGGCTGCCTCTTGTGATACGCGGCATCGCCTCGCCTGCCTCAAGAAGCTTCGCGGTAATTAAAAATTCCTTCTGATACTGCTTATTTAACATCTGCCGAAGCTCTTCCATACGTTCCTGTCGAAGCATCAGTTCATAGTTAAATTTGTTTGTGAATACAATGCACAAGCCCTTTGCCTTATCATAGCTGATGCTTGTTCCCATCAAAATTGAATTCATAAATCCCGACTGCATATGAGAAAGCTTCTTCCACTCACTGCTTACCTTTTGATAGTCCTCATATTCAGCTTCGCTTAGTTCAATAGTCTGCACTGCTTTTTGCATAACAGGCTGCTTTGCATCACCTTCAAAATAAGAATCAAAAATGCTTCCCGACTGCTGTGGTTCTGTATTTTTCACAAAACTGCCAGAAGCAATTTTCTCCTCAATTTGATCCAGTCTCACACGAAGGCTCTCTATATCGTCCTCCATCTGCGGCTGCATCATCTTAATAATTGCCATCTCAATAAGTACTCGTTTTGAAACAGCAAATTTGAGCTGATTTGAAAGCTCAGAACATATCCGGATATTTCTCATCAGCACACTAAGCGCCACCATCTTTGATTCTTCTCGAAGCGCCTCATAATTTTCTTTTGTCATCTCAAGTGCCTGCGCACTCTGGTCTGCTGTCTGCACTAGCATAAGATTTCGCAGATACCAGATAAAGTCTGTGACAAATTGGCTAAGATCGCGCCCCTGTGAACTGATTTCATCCATCAGCTGCACGCATCCTGGCACATCACATCGTATAATCAGGCGAAGCAGCTTAGAAAATACCTGTGTATCTACTGCACCGAGTACATCTAGCACCTTCTCATACGTCAGCCTCTGACCATAATAAAATGAAATACATTGTTCCAAAAGACTTAATGCATCTCGCATCGCTCCATCAGCTGCTTTTGCTACGTAGCGAACTGCATCCTCATCTGCCTCGACACCTTCTGCCTTAAGCAGATTGGAAACCTGATCTGCTATTACATTATTTCCAATTCGCCTGAAATCATATCGCTGACATCTCGACAAAACCGTGATAGGTATTTTATTTGCCTCTGTCGTTGCTAAAATAAAAATCACATATGCCGGCGGCTCCTCAAGCGTTTTTAAAAGCGCATTAAAAGCCCCCGCCGACAGCATATGCACCTCATCTATAATATAGACGCGATATTTTCCCTCTGTCGGCGAGTATTGAACCTGATCACGAATCTCTCTGATATTATCGACACCGTTATTTGAAGCCGCATCAATTTCAGCAACATTGACTGAGCGACCCTCAAGTATCGACCGGCACACCGCACATTCATTGCACGGGCTTCCATCCACAGGATGCTCACAGTTGACGGCACGCGCCATGATCTTTGCAATCGTGGTTTTTCCTGTTCCTCTCGTACCACAGAACAGATAGGCATGGCCTACGCGGTCTGAAATAATCTGATTTTTTAAAGTCCGTACAATGTGCTCCTGTCCTCTTACATCTTCAAATCGGGCAGGACGCCATTTGCGGTATAATGCTGTATATGCCATTTACAATTAATCTCCAAATGAAATTCCCATAAGCTTTGCTTCCTGAACCATCTCATCATCTGGCTGGATCATCTTAAGCTTTCCTGCAACATCTGCTAACGGAATCTTTGCGATATGGTTGTTCTTCATACCTACCAGATAGCCAAAATCTCCGTCTAAGATCATCTTACCTGCTGCTGCACCAAGTCTGGTTGAAAGTATACGGTCATAAGGACATGGACTTCCACCTCTTTGCATATGACCTGGAACTGCTACACGCACCTCCTGTCCAGTCAGCTCAGAAATCTTAGCACCGATCTCATAGGAGATAGATGGATACTGACGCGTTGCAATATATTTCTTATATTCTTTCTTGGAAAGTGCAGCCTGTTCTTTTGAAATTGCACCCTCAGCAACAGCAATGATTGAGAAACGCTTTCCTTCCTTAGCACGCTTATTTACAGCTGCCGCTACCTTATTGATATCATATGGGATCTCAGGAACAAGAATAATATCAGCTCCGCCTGCAATACCTGCATGAAGCGTCAGCCAACCTACCTTATGACCCATAACCTCTACGATAAATACGCGGCCGTGTGAAGCTGCAGTTGTATGGATACAGTCAATAGTCTGTGTAGCCAGATTAATAGCACTCTGAAAACCAAAGGTAACATCAGTTCCCCACAGATCGTTATCAATTGTTTTAGGAAGTCCGATTACGTTAAGTCCTTCCTGACGGAGAAGATTTGACGTCTTCTGGCTGCCATTTCCACCTAATACCACGAGACAGTCAAGCTTAAGCTTCTTGTAGGTATTCTTCATTGCCTCTACCTTATCAAGACCATTCTCATCCGGGACACGCATAAGCTTAAACGGCTGTCTGCTCGTTCCTAAAATTGTGCCGCCGGTTGTCAGAATTCCTGAAAAATCCTTTGATTTCATAACGCGGTAATCCTCATAAATCAGGCCGCGGTATCCTTCAATGAAACCAATGATTTCAACATCCTTTCTCTGATTATATAATGTCTTTGCAACACCTCTCATGGTTGCATTCAGGCTCTGGCAGTCTCCGCCGCTGGTTAACATTCCAACTCTCATCGTATCTTCCTCCTTATAATTTAGGATTTCAGCTATATCAATGGCAAAACTAACCCATCGTAATTTTTATTATACAAAAAAAGAGCTGTCGATGCAACAGACAACTCCTAAAAAACTCTTTTTCTTTTGCTATATCACTTTTTTTGCGCATCCCGGCTTCGAATGCCACCCCCAGACGTTACCTCTGCAGCCTGCTCGGCTCAGGCACCCTCACGGCACACAAGAGATTCTGCTTAATGCTGCTTCGTTCCCGACCTGACATGGTTCACAGAGTCTTGTTGCGTAAGACCCAAACTTCAACGCCACTTACAGAGGGCAGCTCTACAAGTGAAACACCCTCAGCCGGGATATGACCCCCACTATAGCGGATTGAAGGTACAAGGCACCGCTACCGCCCCGGCTGCGCATCCATAATTGTATCGGATATTTCTTCGTTTGTCAAGGGGCGTTTCTTCTTTTTTACCCTGATGCGTTTAAAAAACTCTGACAATATCTGTGAGCATTCCTGTTCCAAAACACCCTTTGTAATCGGAATCTGATGATTAAACTGCTGCATATCAAGCAAATTTAAAATGGAGCCTGCACAACCTGCCTTTGCATTCATTGCTCCGATCACCACACGATCTAGCCGTGCCTGTACTGCTGCTCCGGCACACATCTGGCATGGCTCAAGCGTCACGTACATCGTACATCCCTCCAGACGCCAATCTCCTAGCTTTTTCGATGCTTTTTTCATAGCCGCCAGCTCTGCATGACCAAGCACCGAGCTTTCTATATTTCTCCTGTTATAGCCTCTGGCAATGACTTTTCCATCATAAACGATCACGCAGCCAATTGGAACTTCATCAATAGCCGCTGCCTTTTTGGCCTGTGTAAGAGCCTGACGCATAAATTTTCGGTCTTCCTTTTCTCTAAGCCTTATCTGTTCTTCCAAAAGCTGCCCGTTATCTATCGCCATCGTTTTTCCTTTCTTCTGTTTTTTGATCTGTTTTCCTTTTTAACCAAATGCATGGTTCACCGTTTCCTGCTTATTTGCAGCTGTCTTCTTTGCTGTCTTCCCTTCACCCTGATCATCTGCTGGAAATACAATCGGCACACACCAGTAACCAAAGTCTCCTATTGACGCTTTTTTTGATTTGACAGAGCGAAAACAAAAAAATCCAAACATCTGCGCCATAAGTTCCTCACTCTTTTCATAATTGCCAGGCACCCAAAGCTCGTAACGTCCTTGTGTCACTCTGGCAAATACAATATAGCGATGCTTAACAAAACTATACATCAAAAAACCATTGCTACTTAACATCCAATTAGGACGAGGAAGACGGCCAATATCTGCAGGCATTACCTTTAAACAAACTACTGTATCACCCGGCAGTGTCTCAATATGCGGATATGCTGCACTTAACTGCTCCCAAACAGCAGCCGCCTTATCTTGTCTCTGCTCTATTTTGTCAGTTTCTTCGCTGTCATCCTCACAGCAAACTTCCATCGTCTGAAACTCTTCCTGAGGCTGATTTTCCAAAACCTGTTCAGTTTCAGACTGTGCTGTTTGTTTTTCTCGATCCTTTTCAAACAAAGAAAAACCAAAATACTGATCATCCCATACAGTCGCATAGGCATTTGAAAATGGCTTCTGTCTTGCTGCTACAAGTCCGCTAAGCTGCTCAAATCTAATCTCACTTCCTGCAAGATAAACACCGTTATTGATGTACTGGAGCTGTCCTTTTCCATTTTTTACAACCATACGGCCAAGCGGCACACAATCGCATCCATCCTTTGTCCTGTAAAAGCCAAATACATGCAAAATTTCAGCCTGCTCATTATTTTTTACAGACAGGAAAATACGCTGTATATCTCCTCTGATTTCTATCTTTGCAAACCCGCAGTTTTCTTTTTTCTGATCTCCCTCATATGCAAAAAGATATGAGAGAAAGCGCTGATACTGTGCCATATTGATACCTTCCTTTCCTTATATGTATTCTAAATAAGTACATATGAAAGAAAGATATCTTTTAGAACAATTTAATTCGCGTCTTTTGACAATGCATCAGAAAGTGCTGCAAACTGCTCAAGTGTCAGCGTTTCTCCACGCACATTCGCTGTTAAACCAATACTTTCAAGCACAGTTGCAAGCTCTTCCTTTGATTTATTTAACCCACCTACGTTATATAAACCATTTACCAATGTTTTTCTTCTCTGATTAAAAGATGCACGTATAATATCAAACATCAGCTTTTCATTTTTTACTGCCACTGGTTTTTTATGACTTGTCAGACGGATAACAGCACTTCCGACATTTGGTCTTGGCATAAAGCAGTTTGGCGGAACATTTGCCACGATATATGGTTCTGCATAAAACTGTACAGCAAGAGACAGTGCACCATAATCCTTTCCGCCAGGAAGTGCCTGCATACGCTGTGCGACCTCTTTCTGTACCATAACAGTCACACTTTCCATAGGTACATGACTCTCAAACAATCCCATTAAAATTGGTGTGGTAATATAATATGGAAGATTTGCAACTACCTTGATGCGTTTTCCCTCACACTTTTCTTCCACAAGCTTGTTAATATCAAGCTTAAGAACATCATTATGAATTACTGTAACATTATCATATGCAGACAGCGTATCCTGTAAAATTGGTATCAGATTGTCATCGATTTCAACTGCAAATACATGCTTTGCAGATTCACACAGATATTGGGTCAGTGTTCCAATTCCTGGTCCGATCTCAAGTACATAATCCTCTGGTGTAATCTCTGCTGCACGCACAATCTTATCAAGCACATGCGTATCAATCAGAAAGTTCTGACCAAATTTCTTTGCAAAACGGAACTGGTATTTCTGTAATACCTCTATTGTATTTTTCGGATTTCCTAATTCAGCCACAGTTTTCCTCCAATCGGTACAGTCTTTTGGCATTTTCAAGCGTTGTCGTAATAACAGTTTCCTCAGACACCTGCTTGATCTGTGCCAGTTGCTTTACTACTTCTTTTAAATACATTGAATTATTGCGTTTTCCGCGATACGGAACAGGTGCCAGATATGGACTATCTGTCTCAAGTACAATCGAAGAAAGCGGAATTTCTGATGCCACTTCCTTAATTACCCTGGCATTCTTAAAGGTAAGCACACCTCCTATTCCAATGAAAAATCCCATCGAAACATATTCCTTTGCCATAGGAGCTGCATATGAATAGCAATGAATTACACCAGTATTTCCTGCCTTAGCAGCCTCTATCATTATATCCATAGTGTCCTTTGCTGCTTCTCTGCTGTGTATAATAACAGGCAGATCAACCTCTCTTGCAAGTTCAAGCTGTCGCTCAAACCATTTTTTCTGAACTTCTCTTGGTGAATTGTCCCAATAATAGTCAAGTCCGATCTCACCAATTGCCACGACCTTTTTTTCCTGTGCAAGACTTCGCAGCGTTTCAATATCTTCCTCTGTCATATCAGCTGTGCTGTCTGGATGAACACCAACGGCAGCATATATCTGCGGCCACTTTTTTGAAAGAGCAACCGCACTTTTTGAGGATTTTACAGACGCACCAACGTCCGTGATACAACAAATGCCGGAGGAGAAAATCTCCCCCAGCAATGTATCGCGATCCTCATCAAATGCATCATCATCATAATGCGCATGAGTATCAAAAATCATTTTATATTCCTCTCTGTTACAATCCGAAAAATTTATTCGATTGTCTCTGCAATCTCTGCTGCCGGTGCTTCCTGCACATCAGCTGCTGGTGTATCTGGCTGAGCCGGCGTATCTGGCTGAGCTGGTGTATCTGGCTGAGCCGGTGTATCTGGCTGAGCCGGTGTATCTGGCTGAGCTGGTGTATCTGGCTGGGCCGGTGTATCTGGCTGGGCCGGTGTATCTGGCTGAGCCGGTGTATCTGGCTGAGCCGGTGTATCTGGCTCTGTCGGCACTGTATCTGGCTGCGCTGGTGTATCTGGCTCTGTTGGCTGCGTTGGTGCCGGCTTTGGCTGTGTCGGCTGCGTCGGTGCCGGCTTTGGCTGCGTTGGCTGCGTCGGTGCCGGCTTTGGCTGCGTCGGCTGCGGCTTTGGCTGTGTCGGCTGCGGCTTTGGCTGTGTTGGCTGTGGCTTTGGCTGCGTCGGTGCCGGTGACGTAGATGGCTGTGTTTGTACTGCTGTTGTAGTTGTCGTTGTCTCCTCTGCAGTAGTTGCCTTTGTTTTTTCCTCAGTTGTCTTTTCTTCAGTTGTTTCTTCTTCTGTACTTGTTTCTGCCTCAGAAGAAGTTTCCTCTTCTGTACTTGTCTCTTCCTCTGTAGAAGTCTCTTCCTCTGTTGTCTCCTGCGCAGTGCTTGTCTGCTCCTCAGTTGTCTGAACAATTGTCTGTGGAAGCTTCTTTTTATCCTGCTTTGTTGCAGTAAGCATCTTTGCTGTCGCAATGCCCACAACCACAATACCAGCAAGACAAATTAAAATCATTCCTCCAAGGATTTTATTTGCAATCGACTTTTTCTTTACCGGCTTCTCATCTGATTGGTCTGAAAAATAGGCTTCATTATTTTCATTATCATACGGACCACTTTCCGCCTCATATCCATCATCATACTGTTCTTCCTCGTAAGAACCATCATCGTACTCATCATCCTGATAAGTATCATCATACTGTTCCTCCTCGTAAGAACCATCATCCTGATAATCACTATCATCGTACTCATCTGATGACAGCTCATCATACTCCTGTAAATCTCTGCGCTTAAAAACAGTGCCTACGCTAGTAGCCACCAGACTCTTGCCACAAATCGGGCATACTCTGGTTCCTTCCTCAAGCTTCGCACCACATTTTGGACATATCATCCTCTGATTCCTTTCTGATTATCCTTATTTTGTAATTTCTGCAAATTCATCAGCTTTTCACTGTTCCAGCTGATTTAATGCATTCTCCACGCGTGCATAGCATGCCTGCACACCTGGCCACATAACCTTTGCCTGCTCCATATCACCCGCTCTTAAAGCCTCTGTGATATCATAGCTTACTTCAAACAACGACTTAAAACCCAGGTTTGCACAAATTCCTTTAAGTGTATGTGCCGCACGAAATGCAGTCTCAACATCGCCTGTTTCCATTGCCTGTGTTAACTGACTCATGCTTGGATCCTTCTTAAACATTAATGCAAATTTTTGTATTCTTGCTTCGTTCATGAGGCGCTTGAGAACGTCTTCATAATCTCCACCCATTGCCTCATAGCACTCTTTTATTGTCATGCTCTCTCCAATCTATTAATGTAACTATAGTTTCCATTTTCATTTTGTATTCTACTCTATCATTTATAAAATTTCAACATGTTTTCGTTGCTTCCTACAAATAATTAAGTTTCAACAATTTTACTTGGATTATCTCTCATAATACGACTTGTGTAAAGTCGCCCCATATGCTTCTTTAAATATTCACAGCACTCCTCCATATGAGAGGCACGTCCTCTCAAATTGTGGGCATCGCTTGCAACATAATGAAGCATATCCTCCTGCATTAGCTTTTTACAAAAACGCTGTGCACCAAGTCCATTTCTTCCAATCACAGCATCTGCATTGACCTGCATCTCGCACCCCATTTCGATAAGATCTGCGATAAAATCAAAATCTTTTCTCAGCGCTCGATAACGCTCAATATGTGCAATAATCGGATAATAACCTGCTGTCAAAAGGGCATCAGCTCGTTCTTTTATAAAAGCTCTTGTACTGCTGCTTGAAAACTCAGTAAGTACATAGCGTGAATCTGCAAGTGTTGGACGAAGATCTCTATCTAATGTCTCTACCATCTCCATATTGGCATGAAACTCACAGCCCAAATACAGACGGATATTCCTATTTCTTGTTTCATCAACAAGCGTATCATACGCGTTCCAAATATCCTCCATATCCGGTTCAAACATTTCTTTTCGAAAATGCGGTGTCAAAATAATTGTCTCAACACCAGCTTCTATTTCCTTTTCAATCATTGAAAGGGCCATGTCCATATCCTTCGCTCCATCGTCCACCCCCGGCAGAATATGGCAGTGAATATCGTACAAATCTCTCATAAATCACTTTCCTTATCTATTGCTTTCCCTTACATTTCAACGTTATTCTAGCATTTGTTAAGTGCCCTTGTCAACCGCTGAAAATTAGAAGAAATCATTCTTATAAAAGGGTCGGAATAAGGTGATAAATGTGCCAAAAGTGATTGTTTTTTACACATGACTTTTGTATAATAATGCTGCAATTTGAGACTGGCAAAAATCGGCAGGCCAAATAATAAAAATAAATGAATGGAGGTTTCATTATGTTAGTAAACACAAAAGCAAGAGTCGGTGTATTTTCTATCGCATTAGGCGCATACCTTCCGCAGTTCCCATCATTAGTACCGGAGTTCGAGTCACAGTATGCAGCATTCAAAAAAACTCTTCCAGATACCGTAGAGGTTATTGACGGCGGAATGGTTACCACAAAGGAGCAGGCTATGGAAGCCGGAGATAAGTTCCGTGCAGCAGATGTTGATCTGGTATTTCTCCAGATGCTGACCTACGCTACCTCCTACAACATGCTTCCGGCAATCCGTGATCTTGATGTTCCGGTTGTTTTAGTAAATGTTCAGAAGTTAAAGGCATTAGATTATGAGCATACCGATATCGCATCCTGGCTTGGTGAAGGCTATGCATGCGGCGCTGTAGGTGAGGCAGTTGCAGACCTTGAAAGAGCCGGAAAAAGACATGCTGTTATCACTGGTGTTGTTGAGGGCGGTGATCCTGGTGTTCAGGCAGAAATCGAAGACTGGTGTAAAGCAGCTCAGGTAAGAAGAAGATTCCGTGACACAAACATTGCACAGATTGGAAGACCATATCCTGGTATGATGGATCTTTACATTGATGAGACAAATCTGTATAACAGAATGTTCTTATACACAAAGCAGTTTGACTGGGAAAAAATGTGGGCTATCGCAGATGATATTACTGACGAGGATGCGATCCGCGCAAAGGCTCAGGATATTCTGGATACCTTCGAGATTGAGGGCGGCGGCACCATCGAGAAGGTTTGGGATATGGCAAAATATGTTGTTGCTTTTGAGAAATGGGTTAAGGATGAGCACCTTGGACTGATCGCATCTCACTATGACGGATTTGCACAGGGCAAGGCTGGTGTTCTTGACAGTATGCTTATTCCGGCATTCTCTATGTTAATCAAGCAGGGAACTGCATGTGCCGTAGAGGGTGACATGAAGGTTGCCATGGCAATGAGTATCTTAAAAACAATTTCTGGAACAGGACAGCTTTCTGAAATGTACTCCATCGACTTTAACGATGACATCTGTATCATTGGTCACTCTGGAAGCGGCGATGCTGATATCTCTGCAAAGAAGCCAACCATGAAGATCGTTAAGGTATTCCACGGAAAGACAGGCGGCGGCTATCTGACACAGTTCTATCCACATACTGGTCCTGTTACCTACCTGGCAATCACACAAGATGCTGATGGTCACTTCAAGTTTGTTGTAGCAGAAGGTGTAAACGAGGACGGACCGATCCTTTCCTTTGGTGATACTAACATGAGAACACGCTTCACCTGCGGTGCAAGAGAATTTGTAAATCGTTGGAGCGAAGCTGGCCCAACTCATCATATGGCAGCAGCAACTGGAAGACATATTGATACCATCTTGAAGGTAGCAAAGATCTTAAATGTTCCTGTTGAAATTGTAACTAGATAATTACAATTCAAAAATTTACACTTGCATTTTTTGCAATACAAGAATATAATGAAACCCGTAACGGGGAGCTTGCCATTTTGCAGGCTGAGAGTAGACGAAATGCGTCTTGACCCATAACCTGATTTGGATAATGCCAACGTAGGGATATACTATACGTGTTTTTCTTGTACAAAAAAAACATGCGGATATGTCTTTTACAGGCATATCCGCATTTTTGGTATAGTGGAATTTTTTCTGCTATTCCTTATAAAAAGGAGCGAGAATATGCTGAAAGAATGTTTCGACAACGTAAGAAAATCAGTACCGCTTGTACACAACATCACAAACTATGTGACTGTCAATGATGTAGCCAATATCATTTTGGCATGCGGTGCAAGCCCAATCATGTCCGATGAACCAGATGATGTTACGGACATTACCTCCATATGCAGCAGCTTAAACATCAACATTGGTACGCTGCATAAATCCAGCATTGAAGCAATGTATCTAGCTGGAAAAAGAGCAAACGAACTTGGTCATCCTATCCTTTTAGATCCAGTAGGTGCCGGTGCTTCTGCACTTCGCACAAATACTGCCGTTGGTCTTATGGAACAATTGCAGCTGACTGTAATCCGCGGAAACATCTCCGAAATCAAGACACTTGCCAATGGAAATGGCACAACAAAGGGTGTTGACGCTGATGTTACTGATAAAGTCACAGATGATACCTTGGATGAGGCTATTCTATTTGTTAAAAAATTCGCTGCGCAAAGCAAAGCAATTATCGCTGTTACCGGTGCTATTGATCTTGTCAGCGATGGTACACGCTGCTACGTGATTAGAAATGGCCGTCCAGAGATGGGACAGATTACTGGAACTGGCTGTCAGCTTTCTGGTCTTATGACCGCCTTTGTCGCTGCTAATCCATCTAATCAGCTTGACGCCGCTGCTGCTGCTGTCTGCGCAATGGGTCTTGCAGGTGAGATCGGCTACAGCCACATGAAAGACGGCGATGGCAACTCAACTTACAGAAACCGCATTATTGATGCTATTTACAACATGGACGGTGATTCATTAGAGAAGGGAGCTAAATATGAAGTGCGCTGATAAAGACCTTCTTTTATATGCTGTCACTGATCGCTACTGGCTTGGCGAGCGAACTCTTCACGATGTCGTTAAGGAAAGTCTTGACGGCGGCGTTACATTTGTACAGCTTCGCGAAAAGCATTTAGACCAGGCTCATTTTCTTGAGGAAGCAAAAGATTTAAAGATGCTTTGCAAAGCATACAATGTTCCTTTTGTGATTAATGACAACGTTGATATAGCACTTGAAATGGATGCTGACGGCGTGCATGTCGGACAAAGCGATATGGAAGCTGGCGATGTGCGTGCCAAGCTTGGTCCTGACAAAATTATCGGCGTGTCAGCGCAGACTGTTGAACAGGCAGTTCTGGCAGAAAAACGCGGAGCTGATTATCTTGGTGTTGGCGCTGTTTTTCCTACCAGTTCCAAGGATGATGCAACAGAGGTTTCCTATGAGACATTAAAAGCTATCTGTCAGGCAGTCTCCATTCCCGTCATTGCAATCGGCGGCATTACAAAAGACAATGTGGCAGAATTATCTGGCAGCGGCATCTGCGGAATTGCCGTTATCAGTGCCATTTATGGTCAAAAAAATATAAAGGATGCAGCTGCGAACCTTAAAATGGCAGTTAAAAAAATAATCGATTAACACCATTATGCGGTCTGTTGGGGGCACCACCTCAGATCGCACTACAAAACGTTAATGAAAAAGGAGAATTTTATTATGAAAACAGCATTAACGATCGCAGGAAGTGACTCCTGCGGAGGCGCCGGCATTCAGGCAGATATCAAAACAATGATGGCAAATGGCGTATACGCTATGAGCGCCATCACTGCTTTGACTGCACAAAATACAACCGGCGTGACTTCTATTTTAAATGCAGATTCTAAATTTTTAGGAGAAGAGCTTGACGCAGTTTTTACTGACATTTATCCAGATGCTGTAAAAATTGGCATGGTTTCAGAAAGTGATCTGATCCGCATAATTGCATCAAAGCTTCGTCAATACAATGCCAAAAACATTGTTGTAGATCCTGTTATGGTGGCTACAAGCGGCGCAAAGCTTATCAGCGACGATGCCATTGATACGCTAAAGCAGGAATTATTTTCACTTGCTGATGTGCTTACGCCAAATATTCCAGAGGCCGAGGTTCTGACTGGACGAACTATCTCTAATGCCGAGGAAATGATTGATGCAGCAAAGATGATTTCAGAAACATACAACTGCGCAGTATTATGCAAGGGTGGGCACACCATAAATGATGCCAACGATCTTTTATATGTAAACAATACTTATCGCTGGTTTTACGGAAAGCGTATTCAAAATCCTAATACACATGGCACTGGATGCACATTGTCCTCCGCAATCGCATCAAATCTTGCAAAGGGATTTGATCTCGAGACATCTGTATGCCGCGCAAAGGACTATATCTCTGGCGCATTATCTGCAATGCTTGACCTTGGAAAAGGAAGCGGTCCTATGGATCACGGCTTTGCAATCGATAATATTTACACAAAGGAGGCTGACATCTAATTATGGAAAAGAAAACTTCTCTATTTGAAAATGGTTTAATCTGGTTTGGTGCCGGTGTTTCGATTGCAGAAATTCTGACAGGTACCTACTTCGCTCCTCTTGGCATGGCAAAGGGTCTCGCTGCAATTTTAATTGGTCATATAATTGGATGTGTTTTATTATTTTTATCAGGTGTTATTGGCGGAACACTTAGAAAAAGCGCAATGGAAACAGTAAAAGACAGTTTCGGCATTCATGGTGGTCAGCTATTCGCAATTTTAAATGTACTTCAGCTTGCCGGATGGACTGCAATTATGATTTATGACGGTGCACTGGCTGCACAGGGAATTTTCCAGGCTGGTCAATGGATCTGGTGTCTTTTGATTGGTGTTTTAATTATTGTCTGGATCCTGATTGGAATCACCAATCTTGGAAAATTCAATACAGTCGCAATGGCTGCCCTCTTTATTCTGACACTTATCTTAGCAAAAGTAATTTTCTTTAACGGATCTGCCTCTGTAGTTCAAGATGAAGCAATGTCATTTGGCGCTGCTGTAGAACTTGCTGTCGCAATGCCTCTTTCATGGCTTCCGCTTATCAGTGACTACACACGCGAAGCAAAACAGCCAGTTAAAGCAACTGCTGTCAGCGCGATTGTATATGGTATCGTAAGCTGCTTTATGTATCTGATCGGTATGGGTGCTTCTATTTTTACTGGTGAGAGCGACATTGCTCAGATTATGGTAAAAGCCGGGCTTGGCGCTGCCGGTCTTCTGATTGTTGTATTTTCTACTGTAACAACAACATTTCTTGATGCCTACTCCGCAGGTATTTCAAGTGAATCTATTGTATCTGGAATAAAGGGAAATTATGTAGCTATTGCCATAACTATTATTGGAACTATCGCGGCTATTGTATACCCGATGGATGATATCACTAATTTCCTCTATCTGATCGGATCTGTTTTTGCTCCGATGATTGCTATTCAGATTGCAGACTTCTACATTTTAAAGAGAAAATCTTCTGATGAACTGTTTAAGTGGCGCAATCTGTTTATCTGGCTGATTGGTTTTATCCTGTACCGTATTCTTATGCGTATAGATATCGTGTGCGGAAATACACTGCCTGATATGCTGATTACAATCGCACTTTGCCTGATTGCTGCAAAAATAGTAAAAGAAAAAAATTAAAATTTTAGGGAGGCAATTATGAAGCAAAATTATAATGCACTCATTTTAAAATCAGTTAAAATCACTGCCGGCGCAATTTTAGCCATTCTTTTTGCCTCCTGTCTAAACTTAAAGTACAGCGCTACAGCTGGCATTATCACAATTTTAAGCATTCAAAATACAAAAAAGGAAACCATACAGACTGCACTTGCAAGAGGCGAAGCCTTTTGCTGTGCACTGTTAGTTTCCTTTTTATGTTATAATTTTTTCGGCTATACAACGGCAGCTTTTGGCATCTATCTATTAATATTCACAACACTTTGCCTCGCAATGAAGTGGTCATCAGCAATCGCCATGGATTCTGTTCTCATTACACATTTTTTAGCTGAAAAAACAATGAATATTCCAATGATTGCAAATGAGATCAGTCTGTTTTTAATCGGTGCTGGAATTGGAGTCCTTCTTAATCTTAGTCTTCGTCCAAAGGAAAATGCATGGAAAGATAAAATGGCAGAGGCAGATGAGTCCATTCGTGCCATTATCCAAAGAATGGCAGAACGCATCAGAACACTAGATCGTACAAACTACGATGGTTCCTGCTTTCTTTTGCTTGACAAACAGCTAGGTAACGCAAAAAGCCTTGCACTCACAAACATGGATAATACACTTGGCACACCGTCCTGCGCCGAACTTGACTATGTACAAATGCGCGAATTTCAAAGTCAGGTGCTTCGTCAAATATATAACAGCATTCAAATGATTGCATATCTTCCAGACCAAGCTCCAATCATAGCTGATTTTTTTGAAAGAATCAGTAAAGAATATGCAAAAACAAATGATGTGAAATCACTTCTTGATACACTTCATGAATTGATTCTTTCCATGAAAAATGAAAAACTCCCCACAAAACGTGAGGAGTTTGAAAGCCGAGCTGTTCTTTTCTATATTTTAAAGCAGCTTGAAGAATTTCTTATTTTAAAACGAAATTTTGTAGAGCGCTGGCACTAATTTTTATCATTTGGAATCAGCCATAACCGTTTTGCAGCCGTCTTTGCTTCGCTTCTTCGGCTTACATCAAGCTTTGTCAAAATATGGCTCACATGTGTTTTAACAGTTGGAAGCTTTATATCCATAATTTGCCCAATCTGTGCATTGCTTTTGTCTGCACAGATAAGACGAAGAATCTGAAGCTCTGTTGCTGTAAGTTCATTTTCCATTGACAGATGCGGCTGCAAAAAATCAGGATAAAATGATGCCTCTACTCTTACATCTTTTATCAGTCGCGCAAACCATTCATCATCATTTTTATACTCTGTCTGTTCAAGCAGTGAAAGCACTGCGGCTCCATATACACTTATAGTTCGTATAAAACCAAACTCCTGCGCCGTATCAAGCGCTGAATTTAATTTTTCCTTCCAAAGTGAATCCTTTTTTCTGTACAATGCAATCGCCTCTAGCACATTAATATGAATCCCATCTATATACCTTGAACAGTCCTTACAATATGACTCCAATGGTGCGAGTGTCAAAAGTGCTGCATCTGGCATTCCGAGTGCAAGCTCTGCCATCGCCTGTGTAAGATATTGATAACGCTTTAAAACATTTAAATGAAGCGGATCTTTTGGTGCCTTCTCCCGATACCACACCTGTACACGCTCGAGATCATCCATATGAAGCCAAATACGGCAGAGTACTGCATCTATATTATGGAAGAAACGCGTATGACCATTTTCCTCAAAACGCTCTCGAATCATCTGTACTGTCCGAAGCGCATCCTCTGCACGTCCTAATGCAATCTGGCTGCGCGCCAATAAACCAACAATTGCAAACTCAATATCCGGCGTTCCCTTTTTTTGTACCTCTCCAAGCTGAGAAACAAGCAAAAGAATACGCCCTGAAATATCCTCTCCCTTTTCAAATTTACTCTCTGCAATTGCACAGTCTGCCAGACCTACTCCGTCCTTTCCCAAAACAGCCTCTACTGGAATGCGCATTGTCTGATAAAGAAGATCATCTATTTTGCTCCACGGTGAGAAATCCTTACCTCCATTCATAATACTTGGAAGCGTGCTTGTCACTGAAAATGGCGGAAGTTTCACTTCTCTATTAGTAATCAATCTAAATACAGATGGAATAATCTGAATCATTTTGTCAGTTTTTCTCTGAGGAAGCGAAATATCCAGCCATGCAATTCGACTTTTGATCTGACGAAGCACAGCATCCTGCTTTTTACACTTTGCTGCAAATTGTTCCAGCTCATGATACCAGCGCTCCGAATTCTCATAATCTGTATTCAGAGCGCATAGCATACTCATTCCCTGCATCAGTGACGGTGATTCTAAGATTTCTGACTCCGGCAAACTGCGGTAATATTTTTCCATCTCACTATAATGTCCCATTCCAGGATGACGCTCTCCGTTTCGAATCAAAATTTCCGACACCTTTGAGTGATCTTTTCCTCTGCTGTAACAATCAAGCGCCTTTTCATAATCTCCATTTAACTCATAATACATGCCGCCTCTCACAAGCACTGCATTTTTCTTTTGCGAACTATATTTGCGCTCAAGCTCCCATAAAAGGAAATCACGAAATTGCGGCCAAAAACGAAATTTATGGATTCCATCATAAAGAAGCATTGTTGTGTTTTTCTGAATCCAGTCTAACAGTTCGCCCGTATTCGGATCACCGCTGACCATTCTCGCCAGCTCATAATCAAAATTATCAAATGACGCCAATTCAAGCAGGAGACGGCGTATTGGCAAATCAAAGCGATGGTAAATTGCTGCCTCAAAATAAAGAAACACCTCATGATATACTTCCTTTATAATGTCTGAATTATATACACGCTGACCATCTGCATGATTGATACATTGAAGTGTAGCAGCAACACCTAAAGGATATCCTATTGACTCTTTAAGCATTTCATTAATTTCACTATCTGTCAGCTTAATATTATATTTAAAAAGCATCTGCCGAATATCATCTCTGTCAAACAAAAAATCACGTACACCAATAACTATCATATCACCAGTATACTGAAATGCCCTAAACACACCTGGCGCAACACCACGCGACAGCAGCACAAATTTTTTCTGCGGATTATCACGAATTAATTCATTTAATTTTTGTAAATCCTCATTCTCCTGAAATTGCTGAAGATCATCAATCATCACAATGTCGCGATTTAATTTGATCTCTGGCAGTATTCCATCTGTCTCCAAGCCACTTATTAATTCAATTTTTTTTCCGCGCAGAAGTTCAAAAGCCACCGTGGTTTTTCCAAATCCACATGGTGCACCAAAGTACAAAATGCGTCCATGATCCATAAACTCATCAAATTTAGTTTTTATTGTCTTTTTTATAATCACATATCTATCCACAGAATCCTCCTCTCTTTTTAGTTAATAGTTACGGTTTTTATAGCCAACTTTAATTTAAATTATATCGTTTTTATAAAAAAAGTAAATCATCCTAAAGTATTAAAAATGACAAAAAGGCTGATCCACTTTCGCGAATCAGCCTCCTGGGTGTGTGTCAAATATGGGAAACCAGCGTAATTAATCTGCAAGCTCAGTAGAAATTTCCTCGGAAGGCTCCTCATAAGATGCAATGCTGGTGTAGTACAGCGAAGCAACATTTTTCACAACATCGCGAAGTGATACAAAGCTTTCAGGTGATGTAAACTCAGCAAATTCTCCATCAGTAATGGAAGCAATACCAAGCTGAACACCAATTGCATCCTCACCTTCTGCCGTTGCTGAAAGATCAAGCAGTACTGCAGATACGCCATCTGCGGAATCAATAGAAAGTGTACCCTCAAAAGCAGCATACTCTAATGCTGATGAAAGAAGCTCAGCAAATGAAATATCAGAAGACTCATCTGATCCCATAGAAAACTCTTCCTCAACACCAGCAAGTAACGCATCTACCAGTTCAGAAACAAGTGCAACACTATCTTCCTCTGAAAGCTCAGGATCAGCTTCTCTAAATCCCTCTGCTGCTGCCAGTATGTAATCAGAAACAAATTCAAGTCCTTCTATGTCTTCTTCTGCGGATTCACCATCTGTTCCTTCTACAGATGCCATTGCCTCATCAATACTCTGAGCGATTGTAAGAAGAGTATCATTGTTGATTGCGATCTGGACACCAGTATCAGTTTCAACAGTCTCTAAATCTGCCAGATTATCAGTAATTGCTGTCAAAATTGTATCAAGCTGACCATCATCTGATGCTGTCGGAGCAGGTATTTCAATCCAAGACTCTGTAATTCCTACCATAGAAAGCAGCTCAGTCATACTGTCATCTGCTGTAAGCTCACTATATATGTTTACAATCTCTTCTACATTTAAATAAACATCCTCACCACATACACGAAGCACATCATCAAAACCATAAACAACAGGTTCTTCTGTGCCCATCATTGATGCTGGGAGAGTAACTGATACAGAAAAAGAGCTGTCTCCACTTTCATTATAAACAGCTGTGATATCAGCACTCAGCGTTTCTCCATCCTGTGTAAGAGAAAATGAAATCATATCGCCATAAGTTACAGGTGTCTGTGCTGCCTCGTCTGCAAAGATTACACCTGCCGGGCTCATCGCAAGGATACCACTCATCATCGCTGCTAACGTTCTTCTCATCTTCATAAAGAAATCCTCCAATCAAATTAACTAGTACTAGTTATTTTTTGTTTTTACTGTACTTTTCATTATAGAGAACTTCTAAAAAATGTAAATCATACCAAAGTATGATATCACATTTTTTCCAAAAACGCATATTGACTCATATACAATTCCTTATAATAGCCATCCTTTGCCATCAGCTCATCATGCGTACCCTTCTCCAAGATATTTCCCTGGTCAATATACATGATACAGCTTGAGCTTTTAATAGTTGACAGACGATGGGCAATAATAAAGGAAGTTCTGCCCTTTAATAATTCCTGAAGACCCTGCTGTAAAAGTAACTCTGTCTCTGTATCTATGCTTGATGTTGCCTCATCGAGAATCAAAATCTTAGGATCGGCAAGCAGCGCTCTCGCGAAGGAAATAAGCTGTCTTTGTCCTGCCGACAGACGACTTCCGCGCTCATTTACCTGAGTCTGGTAGCCATTTTCCATACTCATAATAAAGTCATGCGCACAAACTGTCTTCGCTGCTCTTATTACATCTTCATCGCTTGCTTCCCTGTTTCCATAGCGGATGTTATCCATTATTGTTCCTGAGAAAATAAAGCTGTCCTGCATCATAACGCCCATCTGTTTTCTCAGTGATTTGATCGTCACACTGTTAATATCAATTCCATCAATTAAAATCTTTCCAGAATCGATATTGTAGAAGCGGCTGATCAGATTTACAATTGTTGATTTTCCTGCTCCTGTCGGACCTACGATTGCAAAACTGTCTCCTACGTTTGCCTTAAAATTTACATCATTTAAGATACGTACACCTGGCTCATAAGAAAATACAACATGAGAAAACTCTACCTCACCCTTAATCGGCGGCATTTCCACGGCGCCAGGAGCGTCCTTTACATTAACTGGCTCATCAATAGTCTCAAAAATACGCTCCAGATATGAGATTGCTGTCAAGAGTGAATTATAAAAGGAAGCCAGAGTATTGATCGGATTCCAGAACTGGCTGATATAAATTGTAAGTGCCGTCAGAGCACCGACACTAATTATATCATTTCCACCCATAATCCAGTGAATACCAACCCAATATACAGCTGCCGTCGCAAGGATTGATATAAACTGAACAGTCGGTCCAATCATAAAGTTATACTTGATAACGCTCATCCATGCCTTTCGATAGCTTCCGCTTAAATTATTGAATATGCCAAGATTCTTATCTTCTCTTACAAATGCCTGTGTAACACGCACACCATTGATGCTCTCTGCAATATAGGCATTCAAATTTGACTGCTTATTGCTTGCAAGCTGCCATCCGCGGCGCTGCTTTTTCTTTACAAAAAGCACGATTGCAAGAAGAATAGGAAGACCGCACATACAAATTAAAGTAAGCGGTACGCTATAATAAAACATAAAACCTAAGATAAAAAACAGTGAGCAGCAGTCTGTTATTGTATTTACAATACCATTTGACAGAAGATCACTTATATTGTTTACATAGTTGACAATACGCACCTGAATCTTTCCATGCGGACGGCTGTCATAATAAGAAAATGGCAGCTCCTCCAGATGAATAAACAATTCTCTTCTTAACTCATGAATTATGCCCTGACCAATCTGAGATGTCCACTTAATCTTTATGCGAAGAATATAAGCTGTTGCCAGAATTATCAAAGCTGCAAGTGCCGCCATCAAAAGAATTCCCTTTTTGTCATGATTTGGAATGTAAATATCCATTACGCGCTGCATAAGCACAGGAATAACCATGCCAAGTGCAGATGAAAACAGCATCAGCATTATTGTCATAATCAGCTTTTTTCTATAATGGCCTACATAACTAAATAATCGCTTAATCTGCTTCATGTCAAATTTAGTTTCGAGTGTCTCATCCACGTCATATTTATTTCGTGCCATTATGCCTCACCCCTTCCCTTTTCTGCGCGAACCTTCTTAAAGCGGTCAAACTCACCATATTGATGATGAAATACAGTTGAATAATAGCCCTTTTTAGCAAGCAGCTGTTCATGTGTTCCTCTCTCGACAAGGCGGCCATTATCAAGTACAAGAATCTGATCTGCATGTATAATAGAAGATATACGATGAGCAATGATAAATACAGTGCGCTCATCCGAGATTTTCTTTAATTCATTCTGAATCATGCTCTCCGTTTCCATATCAATTGCAGAGGTTGTATCATCAAGAATAATTATTGACGGATCCTTTAAAATTGCGCGTGCAAGCGAAATTCGCTGTTTCTGTCCGCCTGACAGACCAACGCCGCGCTCACCAATAATTGTATCATATCCTTCTGGCATCTCCCTGATAAATTCGTCAGCATTTGCAATCTTTGCAGCTGCCTGCACCTGCTCAAACGTACAGTCTGGATTTCCATAAGCGATATTTCCCTCAATTGTATCTGAGAACAAAAAGACATCCTGCATCGCAATTCCGATATTTCCGCGAAGCGTCTGGAGATTCAAATTTCTAACATCAATATCATCAACAAGCACGCGTCCCTGATTAACATCATAAAAACGGCAAATCAAATTGATAAGTGATGACTTTCCAGAACCAGTCGCACCGATTATACCAACGGTCTGGCCTGGCTCTACATGAAAGCTGATATCCTTTAACACAGTATCATCATTTGTATAATAATTTACATGATCAAAGGTAACACTGCCCTTTAGCTTTCTTTTTTCTACAACATGCTCTGGCTGCTTGATATCTGGCTCAGTTGTATAAACCTTATAGATTTTTTCAATTGCGGTAAGAAAGCGCTGCAAATCATTGATGATCCATCCTGCCTGACGAAGCGGACTGTTAAGCATCCATAAATAACCGTTAACAGTTACCATGTTTCCTATAGTCATCTCTCCGTCAATTACCATAAAACCACCCATGATCATAAGGATAATAGTCAGACACTGAGAAAGAATCTCAAACATCGGAATATATTTCATCCAGATCGATGCGGCATTTAACTGTGCATCACGATATCCATCATTCTCGCGGTCGAACTTTTCAAGCTCATAATCTTCCTTTGCAAATGCCTTTACAACACGGTTTCCTGCGATTGTCTCCTGTGCAAATGCATTCAAACTAGAGAAACAGTCACGCACCCTGTCAAAGGCCGGCTTAATATGACGTCTCTGGCTCAGTGTCACTGCCAATGTAAACGGAAGTACAATCAACATACAAAGTGCCATTTTAACATTAACAGAAAAGATCATCACAAGTGCCATCAAAAATACAAGGATATTCTCAAAGCTAAAATAAATAACATGAGAAACCATGTGACGCACTGCATCCATATCTCCGGTCTGTCTGGACATAAGATCTCCTGTGCGGTTTTTGTTGAAGAAGTTAAAATCTTCCTTCATCAGCTTACGATATGCTTCTTCCCTCATATCGTAGACAAGTCCCTGACTGGATGACTCAAAACACATTAAAAATATGAAGCGCAGCAGCGATCGAACAAGCGTCACTCCAATCATAATAAGCAGCAAAATGCCAAGCTTTTCATAATGCTGCCCCTCAATAACTTCATCCACAATCATACCAGAAATCTGTGGGTTGATCAAAACAAGCAGTGATGTGATAAACACTAAGATCAAGCCTACGATCATTCTTACGCGGTATTTTTTTAAAAAAGATAAAAACCAGCGTATGTATCCCATATTTCTCTCCTCCTTTTTGTAGTTTTTACAGTTCACGCGTCATGCTAGATCTGGACAAATTTCATGCTTGCATAGAAATTTGACAGATCAGCAGGACGAAGTGGACGCCCGTTCATGAACAAAACAAAGTTGCGCGCAAACTTGTTTGCGGTTAGCAACGACGCACGGAACGTGCGGTTTTGCGAATGGGTGTCCAGTGAACTGTAACACCGTTCTTTCATGTTACTCTAATATTTTTAAAATAAAATGTACTTTTCTTGAAAATTGATGTATAATAATCAAATCAAGCTTTATCATTTCTAGGCATTTTTATTTTTAAGGAGGTTTACTTTACTGTGTGTGATACGTACGACATTACTTACTCTGACTTAAATCCAACTTTATATTTCGCCGGTAAACGCACGGTGACAGAATCGAATTTTTCTCATACGCATGATGCACCCGAACTCTTTATAGTGTTATCTGGTGATCTGGCAATCTGGATGGATGGAACTACCACTCCACTTACAGCCGGTGATATTGTCTGTGTACCTTCGCACATACCGCACCGTACACTGCCGACAGTGCATGATAATCCTGCAATTTTATTCTTTACTTCATTTTCAAACTTCCACTTTAAGGGAATGGAACCAAACTGTCTTGATTTTCCTGGCGGCTCATCTGTACTTCACACGGACGGTCTTGTCCGTCAGGATATCACAAATCTGTGTCTTCGTATGATATCTGAGCGCTACAGCAATCAGGTCGGTCAGTACTTTATGCAAAAGGCATATTTGACACAGCTTCTTATGACAATCATCCGTCAGATCACTGTTCCGCCAAAACAAAGCTGTTCTCCTGTCACTTTTGAGACACACCATAAAACATATGTGGTGAGCGAGATCCGCCAATATCTGAGCAGTCATTATGCTGAAAAGATTTCACTTGATCTGATTGCCCGGAATATGTATTTAAGCTCTGCTTACATATCAAAAATTTTCAAAGAAGAGACTGGTGAAGCTCCAATCAACTATCTGATTAAAATGCGCTTAGAGCGCGCCCGCATTCAACTTGAATCTGATAACGGACAAAGCATAAAAGCCATCTCAAACAGCGTTGGCTACGATGATGTTTACTATTTTAGTAAGCTTTTCAAGAAATATTATGGCATGTCTCCAGTTCACTACAGGAGTAAATACAAAAAAGTAGTGTAAATAAAGACCAGTGTGACAGGTACGCGTGGCGTTTAAGCCATCGTACCTGTCACACTGGTCTTGTTTTTTATAATCCAATCCAGCTTCTTAATACTCTAAAGTTTGCCGGTCCCTGATTAAAGAGAAGGTCTAACAGATTAGCTTCACTATAGTTTTCACCCTGATTAGCAACCATTGTTGACTCAAGCTCTGTGATCTGCAAATAGTCAATCGCTGCAGCTGCATATTTTCCAGGATTCTTTAAAACCATCTGATACACACTAGAACCGTAGCTGCTTCCGCCTGCTTCTCCAAAATAAGTTGTGCAAAGATCTGTTACCTCTGCTTCACCCCAGCCGCCTGCATGTACTGAAATATCAGCAACACCATACAGTGCATACGTCATTCTCGTCGACGCAATCAGGTAATTTCTTAAATTATCATCTAATCGATCATCATTTAAATAAGCTCGAATAATACCGAACTCAGTCCAACCATTTACAAAGCCATTGCATACAAGATTTTTCTTAAGCGCGCTTGAAGATGCGCTGACTGTATCATATGCGTATGCATCATCAGGTGCCTGCTTTGTAAAGCTTGCTGCGCCTACCTGAAGCGTTGAATCAACACCTATTAAGTCATTCATAACCTGATAATTACCGTTTGCTTCATTTGCCAATGTCTCACGGAAATCGCCCCAGGCTCCATCTACACCACTATACTTTTGCAGCAGATAATTGTAGTAATCACCACCGCCCTCAACACTGCAAAGTGCAACATCAGCAGTGGCCGCTGCCACACTGTCATACTGCTCGCCATCCATCTCAACATTCAACGCGTCAAGCAATGCATCATATGTCTTTGCCTGTACCTCTGTCAGATGTGTTCTGTCATACGTCTGCAGCTCCGCAAGTGTTCTTGTAAGATTCTCACTCTCACGCTTTAAATAATTGCTGTTTTGTGCTACAGCCTCATTCAGATTGGTGATAAATTCATCAAAGTCAGACTGCTCTATCGCATGATTGCTGTCATCATCCTCATTGCCAGCCTGAGAATTATCACTTTCTGCTCCAGTCTGCGCCTCTCCTGACTGCTGTTTGTCTGCATCTACCTGCTCACCAGTCTGTGCTTCACCATTTACATCGCCTGTTTCCTTTGGCTCATTAGAAGTTTCTTTTGTTTCATTTTCTTTCGTTCCAGCTTCCTTTGTTCCCTGCTCTGCCACGCTCTTTGTCTGACCTAGTGACATCGCAATACCGCCTGCTGTCAATCCGGCAACCAAGACTACTACCATTACAACTGGCAGCCACAAACGCATCATCATGATTCTGTGCTTCTGCTTTCTAATCCTTTTTCTATCTTCTGAATTCATACAACAATCCAGCCTTTCTCTTTTTCTAAATTCTTTACTGTGCTGCTTTTACCTGACACAAAGCGACACAGTAACCTATAATCACAGTATAGCATGATTTTTCAATACAGACAATTGCTTTTCTCACGTTTTTCTTGCAATCTTTCGTTCCTGGTGGTATCATAAATTATATCTGTGCTGCATTTTCCAGCCCTTTGTAAATTCGAGCTGTACAAATAGCATCACTGTGAAAAAACAGACCGCTTTTGCGGCAGAAAGTGAGAAAAACACCATGAAGAAACCGTATTACATCACCACGGCCATTGCTTACACTTCCGGCAAGCCGCACATTGGAAACACCTACGAGATCGTGCTGGCAGATTCCATTGCCAGATTCAAGCGAATGCAGGGCTATGATGTGCGCTTTCAGACAGGTACGGATGAGCATGGTCAGAAGATCGAGTTGAAAGCTGCTGAGGCTGGAAAAACACCAAAGCAGTTTGTTGATGAGGTGGCAGGCGAGATCAAGAAGACCTTTGACCTGATGAACACATCCTATGATAAATTTATCCGTACTACTGACGACTACCATGAAAAGCAGGTTCAGAAGATCTTTAAGAAGCTTTATGACAAGGGTGATATTTACAAGAGTGAGTACGAAGGTATGTACTGTACTCCGTGTGAATCCTTCTTCACAGCTTCTCAGTTAGTTGACGGCAAATGCCCGGACTGCGGACGCCCATGTACACCAGCTAAGGAAGAAGCTTATTTCTTCCGTATGAGCAAGTATGCAGATAAGCTTATTTCTTATATTAATGAGCATCCAGATTTCATCCAGCCTGAATCCAGAAAGAATGAGATGATGAACAATTTCCTTCTTCCGGGACTTCAAGATCTGTGCGTTTCCCGTACCTCCTTTAAGTGGGGTATTCCGGTAGACTTCGATCCAAAGCATGTTGTTTACGTATGGATTGATGCACTTAGCAACTATATCACTGGACTTGGCTTTGATCTTGACGGAAACAGCGATCCGATGTTTGAAAAGTATTGGCCGGCTGACCTTCATCTGATTGGAAAGGATATTCTTCGTTTCCACACCATCTACTGGCCGATCATGCTGATGGCTCTTGATCTGCCGCTTCCAAAGCAGGTATTTGGCCATCCATGGCTGCTTCAGGGCGATGGCAAGATGAGTAAGTCAAAGGGAAATGTAATCTATGCAGACGAGCTTGTTCATTTCTTTGGTGTTGATGCTGTTCGTTATTTTGTTCTCCATGAGATGCCATTTGAAAACGATGGTGTCATCTCTTGGGATCTGATGATTGAGCGTATGAACTCTGACCTTGCAAATACACTCGGTAATCTTGTAAATCGTACCATTTCTATGACAAATAAGTATTTTGGCGGTGTTGCCGTAAACTATGGTGTAAGCGATCCTGTTGATGAATCCTTATTTGAGGTTGTTACCTCCACCGCTTCTAAAGTTACAGCCCGCATGGATAAGCTTCGCGTTGCTGATGCAATTACAGATATCTTTACTCTGTTCAAGCGCTGCAACAAGTATATTGATGAGACAGCTCCGTGGGTACTGGCAAAGGATGAATCAAAGAAAGAACGTCTGTCTACCGTTATGTACAACTTGATCGACAGCATCTTAATCGGTGCTTCCTTACTTGAGCCATTCATGCCAGAGACTGCAAAGAAGATTGCTGATTCCTTAAATGCACCGCTTCGTACAATGGATCAGGTTTCCACAATGGGCACCTACCCATCTGGAAATAAGGTAACAGATCAGCCGCAGATTCTTTTTGCACGTGTTGATGCAGAAAAGATGATGGAAGAAGTTAATGCACTTATGGAGTCCAAGAAGGCTGCTGTCAAGGACGCTTCCGAAGAAACTGCTGAAGATGAAAAAGAAGATGAGGCTGTTATCGACATCGAGCCAAAGGAAGAAATCACATACGAAGATTTCTCAAAAATGCAGTTCCAGGTAGGTGAGATTATCTACTGCGAGGCAGTAAAGAAGTCCAAAAAACTTCTGTGCTCTCAGGTAAAGATAGGATCTCAGGTAAAGCAGATTGTTTCCGGTATCAAAGCTCACTACACACCAGAAGAAATGGTTGGCAAGAAGGTTATGGTTCTTGTAAACTTAAAGCCGGCAAAGCTTGCAGGTGTTTTATCTGAAGGTATGCTGTTATGTGCAGAGGATGCAGATGGAAATCTTGCACTGATGACACCAGAGAAGAAAATGCCAGCTGGCGCTGAGATTTGCTAAATCAGTTCACACGTCACACTAAAAGCCAGGGTGACAGGTACGATGGCTCCGTACCTGTCACCTGGCTTTTTATTTCATTACTGAGCCACCAGGGACAATAAAAATGCCACTGCCCCTGTCCCTCTGGTTAAATTGTCGTTCCATTCTTGCTATTTCCAGAATCCTTTGTTCCGCATAAGTAAAGAATTGAGAAAAAGAAGAACAGAAATAATTATGATTTTTACCATTAGAATCCTGATACCAATCTCGTTTACAGCCTCCAAAACAGAGCGGATAAAAACGACATGAAGAACATTCAGAAGGATGTTTTGTACCTTCTTCCAAAAAATGTGTTTCTATTTCAAATTTTGCGTATTCTGCTAAAGAAGCTTCTCCTAATTTTCCGATCTTCCATTCATTCAGACAATAGAAATCACATGGATACAATGTTCCATCCCCTTCCACCACAAAATATGCCCCACAGCTTCCGCTGGTTGCACACGTCCCGGCAGGCAGTCCCATTGCAAGATGAATATAATCATCAAATAACCGGATGCTGGTATAGTGACCGGATTTCCAATCCCAGTACCATTCATCAAAAAGACCGCATAGGAAACTTCCATATAACTTTGGGGTAAGAGAATATGGCATACTTCCCCGAGGCACATCTAATGGATCCAGACAGGGAATAAACTGCAGAAACGATACTCCCAGATTTTTAAGTGCACGATAATATTTTTCAGGATGCTTTGCGCATTGTCTGGTCACCACGCAAAGCAGGTTCGTTTCCACATGCTTGTCCTGAAGCAGACGCAGATTCCGGGTTACTCTGTCCCATGTAGATCTGCCAATGGCATCTGGTCGAAGACTTTCATGAAGAGCCTTATCTCCGTCAATACTAATACCAACTAAGAAATTATTTTTTGCAAAAAAATCAGCCCATTCTTCATTTAATAAGAGCCCATTTGTTTGAATAGTATACTGAACAGGATATTTCCTAACATTATAGGTTTGCACCATCTCAATAAATTTATTAAAAAAATCCAGTCCCGCCAATGTAGGCTCTCCGCCTTGAAAGGCAAACGATATAGGAACTGTATTTCTTTCACCTCTCTTTTCAGATTCTATGCATGAAAATGCCTGACAAATCAGGAGTTGTGCAGTATCCAGTGTCATAAAGACGGGATGATCTTCCTTGCGTATAACTACTTCATTTTCATAGAAACAATATTTACACCGCATATTGCAGGCACCTGAAGCAGGTTTAATTAGAAAATTTAGAGGTATCATGATAAGGCTCCTTTCAAAGCTTTTTTCACATAATATATTAACTGCAGTTTGCTTTTAATCTGCTTTGTCTGGTACACCCTCAAATCGAGTTGTGTTCACAGAAAATTTTCCTACTGGCCCAAATTGCCCGGTTCCATGTACCGATTCCTTAGTTCCATCTAATTCTGGATCTCCGTATTCAACAAAAATGTGTTCCATCTGTTTGCGCATCCTCAAAGCCTGCTCTTCATACCTGGACATTTCATACAAATTGACTTCCTCATCAGGATCCTGACTGAGATGATACAATTCATTCGGTCCTTCCGGATAACGCTGCACTAGCTTCCAATCATGATTGCGAACCATCCTAACTGGTCCATATTCATCCACAATCACAATACTACGTTCATCCTTCTCTTGCGGATGCTCCAACCATTTCACAAAACTTCTTCCCGGCAACTTCTGCTTTACATTACCTGAAAGTTGTAGCAACTCCATAAAAGTAGGAAAAATATCATAATGACTACACATTGCTTCACATACCTGATTTTCTGGAATATGTCCTTTCCAAGAAGCCAAAAATGGCACTTTCACAGAAGAATCATACATATTCTGAGGATATGTCCCGTTGCCTTTGCCCCAGATTCCATGCTGTCCCAGATTCATTCCGTTGTCTGAAGTAAACATAATCAAAGTATCTTGCTGAAGACTTAGCTCATCTAGCAAATCCAGTATAAGTCCGACTTGATTATCCATTGCTGTAATCGCTGCATAATATCCTCTGAGCAATTCCTTTCTCCGCTCCCCAGTTCCATAAGGACAGGTCTTGACTTGATTAGGATGAATCGGCAAATCAGGCGTCGCCTCAAAAGTACAATCTCTGTATAAATCCAGATACTCTTTCGGATGATCTTTTTCATCCCATGGACTGTGCGGAGCTGTGAAATGCACACTCAGATAGAACGGTGCTCCCCCTTCAGCAAGCATTTTCAGCGTTTTTCTGGCATTTTCTCCAATCAAATCTGTCACATAGCTATCCTTGAATTCCAACTTTCCGTTTTCCACAATATCTGGTTGAAAATATGCACAACCACCTCTTCCAATAGTATACCATTCTGAAAAACCATGCTGTGGTGTCAGGCTATCTCCAAGATGCCATTTTCCACTGAGAGCACAATAATAACCATTTTCCTTCAGCAAATCTGTATATGCTGTCAAATGCTGTGTATACTGAAAAGGAATTGTTTCTTTTTCATAACCTGGATGTCCTTGTATCTGTTTTAAGTCAGCCGGAAGGTTACCGCCAGACAACCAATCCTGTACCCCATGACAAGATGGAATGGTACCGGTGAGTATCGAAGCTCTTGCTGGAGAACAGACAGGGGATGCACAGAAAAAATTGTTAAAGCGAATTCCCTGAGCTGCAATCCGATCCAGATTAGGCGTATGAACATCCCCATTTCCTGCACAATGCATGGCCCAGGCACCCTGATCATCGGTCAAAATAAAAATAATATTTGGTTTTTTATTCATATCGTAATCTCTCTCCTTTACACATTTCCAAAATAAATATGCTTACCATACCTCCTCTGGTAAAAACTTTTTAGGAGTTTTCATCATTCGATGATGTACTCGGATTTTTTCCGTCAATTCTTCTTGGATTTTCCTGTAATCCGGATTATTAAACAGATTGTTCACTTGAAGGGGATCCTTTTTACAGTCAAATAGCACATGATCATGAAATTTTTCCCCGCAGTGGCCCATCCCCACATATGCCAATTCATAATCTGGTGTCAAAATTCCTGCTCTTGGCACATCACTGGGATGAATATAAAGTTCCTCCAAAGATGTTTCATTATTCAAAATTTGTCTAGAACGATCTAACCCATCCGTTTCATAAAGATAAGGAATATCTACCAAACCAGCTAAAGTTCTGCCAAAATCAATCACATTTAACCAAGTTTTGCAATTTCGACTTTTTACTGACATGCCGGGAAGCGTCATTACCATAGGAATATGATACACACTTTCATAAAGATTATTTTTTTCCATAAGTCCATGCTCCCCCAGATACTCTCCGTGGTCTGTTGTAAAAATAACAATTGTATTTTCCCACAGTCCGCTATTCTTTAAATATGCAGTAATTTTTCCCACATTATCATCAATACACTTTACTTCTCCCAAATATTGCGCCTTTGCTCTTCTGAAATGCCCCTCTCGTTCAAACATACCACGAGGGAAATAATGCATCCTTCCCCAGGTATCCCGCTCTGCCCAATCAGGTATTTCCTTCTGATAAAAACTTTCCGGCACCTGCATTTTCAGAGGATCAAACATAGTGTCATAAGGATGTCTTACAGCAAATGGCTGATGTGGATCTGGTATACTTACCATGAATAGAAAAGGCTCTTCCTTTCCGATCCTGCTTTTCAAGAAACTAATAGTCTCATTTGCCAGCCAATCTGTGGTATATGATTTATCATCTCCCATATTTGGAGAAGGAATTGCCTCACCATTATCTCTAAAAATTGACTTGCAATGCCCGAACTCTACCTTATCCTCCCATTCACAAAATCCTAAGGAATTATATTCTCCAAGCTTATCTCCAATTTCCTTATGATCTGCCAAATGCCATTTTCCAAGATATCCAGTGTGATATCCTGCTTGTTCAAAAACTTCTGCAAATCCATGTTCCTCTGTGTTTACCGGAACACCATTACGATAAGCTCCATTTCTATGCGGATACCTTCCTGTCATCAAACAGCCTCTGGATGGAGTACACACTGCACTGGGAGTATAAAAATTATCCAATATTACTCCATCTTCCTTTAGCGCATCAATATTAGGTGTACTTACCTCATTTCCCCCATAACACCCAAGTACATCTCTCTTTAACTGATCTGTATAGATAATTAAAATATTTTTTTTCATACTGTCTATTATCCTTTCATCTATATTAGCCTTTTACTGAACCAATCATAACACCCTTAACAAAATACTTCTGAACAAAAGGATACATAATTAATACAGGAAGAGAGGATACAATCATAACACCATACTTAATAGTACGTGCAATCTGTTTCATTATCTCTAATGCATCCGGGTCCATAGAAGAAGGATCAACTGACTGCCCGCTAATAAGAATATCTCGTAAAATGACCTGTAAAGGGTATAATTTCATATTGGTTACATAGATCATACCGTTAAAGAATGAATTCCAATGGCCTACTGCATAATAAAGTGCCATAATAGCAATAATTGCCTTGGAAAGTGGAAGCACTATCTTTACAAAGTACTGAAACATATTGCAACCATCAATCTCTGCAGCTTCCTGCAACTCTATAGGAAGCGTATTAATGAAAAAAGTACGACACAAAATCAGATTGAATACTGAAAATGAACCCATTATCATCAAAACATACGGTGTATCCACCAGATGAAGCCCGTTTACCACCAGATAAGTAGGAATTAAACCACCGGAAAAGAATTTGGTAAAAAGTAAAAACTTCATAATAATCCCACTTCCTGCCATATTCTTTCTGGACAATGCATAACCGGCAGGAATGGTAATAAATAATCCCAGCGATGTACCTACCGCAGTATAAAGAATCGTATTTCGATATCCTATCCAGATTCTTTTATCTCGAAAGATATATTTATAACCGCTCAATGTTAATCCTTTAGGCAAAAACAACACTTCACCAGAAGCTACCATATTAGGATCACTGATGGATGCAATAACAACAAACCAGAGCGCATACAGAATCACTATAGAAATGGCAACTACACTTATGTGTACAATTAATAGGAAAATCAAATCATTTTTTCCCATTTTTTTCAATTTTTTCATATTGATACCTCTTTTCAAGTTTATCTAACCTTACCATAAACTTACATCAGAAACCTTTTTTGCTATTTTATTAACCACCACTAATAACACCATGTTAATCACATTATTAAACAAACCGATTGCTGAAGAATAACTGAACTGTCCTCCCTGAATACCAATCCTATATACATATGTGGCAATGATTTCCGAATAATCTAGATTAATATTGTTCTGCAAAAGGAATGCCTTTTCAAATCCAAGATCCATAATTTCTCCGGCTCTCATAATAAGCATAATAACCATAGTTGGTACAATAGCAGGCAAATCAATATGCAAAAGTCTCTGAAATCTTGTAGCTCCATCCACCGTAGCAGCCTCGTGCAGCGTTGGATCCACAGAGGTCAACACTGAAATATACATGATAGAACCCCAACCAATGTTCTGCAGAACCCCTGACCAGACATAAATATGACGGAAATTAGACGGATTAGTAAGAAAAGCCACTGAATCTATCCCTATAAGCTTTAATAGTTGATTGATGACTCCATCGCTTGATAAAAAAATAAGGATCATGCCGCAATAAACTACTGTAGAAATAAAGTGAGGTGCGTAGGTAACCATCTGCACTACCTTTTTCAACTTCACGTTTGTAATGTAATTCAATAGCAAAGCAAAAATAATTGGCATTGGAAAACCGGCAATCAGAGAATACAAGCTTAATGATAACGTATTCCAAAGCAAATCCTTAAACTGGTAAGATTCAAAAAATGTCTTGAAATGCTTTAATCCTACCCAAGCACTTCCCCATATACCATCAGCAACGCGGTAATCCTTAAATGCCAGCTGAATACCGTACATCGGTATATAATTAAAAATAATAACATATATCAGCATTGGAAGAATAAACAAGTAGCAGACCCAGTTTCTTTTCAATATCCGCATAAAGTTTATTTTCTTTTGTTTTTTTGTTTTTTCCATACTTATTTTATACTCCTATATGAAATAGCTTATTAACACCTATAACATTACTAATACAAAAACCGGCACATGCATAATGCCCTGTGCCGGATTCTGTATCACAATCTTAATTCATTACAAAATCAACTAATTCCTGACAGAGCTGGGTGTATTCATCCACTTTCAAATTTTCCAGCGTTTTCAGATGTTTCTGCCACTTAGCCTCATCAATACCGTTAATCACGGAATCTGCAATAAACTTCTTCAAGTATGTATCAATATCCGTTAACAAGATCGATCTTCTCTCTTCGTTTTCCAGAGAAACTATACCGGCAGGAAGTCCTATCACACCATATTCCATCTGCTCCTTAACGGCTTCTAACTTATAGTCCTTTGGCCACTTGTCATCATAAACGAGTGCTTTATCATACTCAAATCTCCAAAGAGAAGGTGTTTGTCCCGCAAAACTTTCTGCCTGTCTGTACTCCGGCTTTGAATTATATCCGCCATTAGCTGCCAATACTTCACTATCTATGGTCAAAAACTGTGGAATCTCCTTACCATCTTCATTCAGAATATTCCACCAAACGCCTTCTGCACCACGCCCCCATTTCAGCGACATCTCAAGGCTGGAATTAATATAATCATACCAGCGCACCAGTGCTGCAGGATTCTTACAATTCTTACTAATGACAAATCCACCTGTTCTAGTTACATTATTGATACCAACCATCTGAGAGCCATCTTCCTGTTTCAAGATTGGCAGTGCACGATAATCATCCGAATTCTGAACTCCAGCACCATTTTGAGGACCATATCCAGCAAATACACCAATTACATCACCGGCTGCACCTCTGGAAGAATACTGTTCCTCGCTAAGCGTAAATACATCATGATCAATCAACTCCTCCTGATAAAGATCATGCAGATAGGAAAGTGTATCATAATATCCTTGTTCCTTGGCGCTAAAGGTTACCTTACCATCTTCTGTAAATACATGATAACCGTTTTCCAGTACTCCCCATGCGCCAAATACATTTTCAATAGTATTTCCCCATCCCCATGCATCCTCGAAGGTAAAAGGAATTTCATCCTGAATGCCGTTTCCGTTTGGATCCTGATCTCTGAAGGCAATCAGTACCTCTTTCAGTTCCTCCGGTGTCTCCGGCGTTTGCAGATTCAGCTGATCCAGCCACTTCTGATTAATCCATAACTGTGAATCAATAATATTATGTACAGACTCATCTCCAATAGGCAAAGTACGTACCGTTCCGTCCGGAGACAGAAGTGCATTAGGATAATCGTCTCTTGTCTCAAAAAAAGCTGTGACGTTAGGCGCATATGCCTCAAGATAATCATCCAATACTGTCAACTGTTCATAATTTCTTGCCATATCCACGTCTCCGATAATGGCATCCGGTAAGCTATCCGTACTAAACATAATGTTTATTTTTTCTGTCCAGCCTGATTTGGGAATTTCGACCCATTCAATGTGGACATTAGTAGCTTCCTCTGTCTCAAGCACACATGCTTTTTCAGCTGCACTCTTTAAAGAGCTGGTCTGTACTACTGCAATTGTAAAGGTTTCTTTCTCATTTAAGATAGGAAGCCCTTCAGCATTGAAATTATCTGAGACCTCAATGTTTTCCTGTTCCTGTGCAGAACAAGTTAAAACCGTACCTCCTATCATACACCAACTCATTGCTAACGCAGTAGCCTGTACTAATTTTTTTCTCATGCTATCCTCCTGTGTAAGTATAATTTTCGATCTTCTGATCATTTTATGAAATTGTCCAGTCCCGTTTCAATCGGGCAATCATCCAGAGTCGCCGGCGCCGTTTTCCGGTTGATGCTGTAATCTTATCGTATTTTTATTCAAAAAGATATATCATTTTCTTGAAAACCATATCGTTTTTATGCAAATAGTTATTAAAACTTGCAAATTCCCTTGTTGAACATGTCATTTTCAATAATTCATGATACAAAAAGCCCTGTGAAATAAAAAAACTTCACAGGGTTTTAATTCTCTTATTGCAGTTTGCTTCTTCTATTTTCCCGATATCCTCCCGGCGTCACTCCTTCATACTTCTTAAACATTTCAATAAATACCGTACTATTATTATATCGTAAGGTTTGCGCAATCTCTGAAATCTTACTGTCACTGTTTTCTAACAATTCTTTTGCCTTCTCCAACTTGATTTGATCAATATACTGAGAAATGGTAACTCCTACATTTTTTTTAAAAAAATGACTGATATTAGAGATAGAAGTTTCAAAATAAGCTGCTAAATACTTTACACTGAAATTATCATCCAAATAGTGTTCATGAATATAACTTAAAATATCTACAATGTTACGTTTTTTATATCCTGCTGCTTTATATTCAGCCTTCTGCTCTTTTGGCATGTGATCACTGAGATACCGAAGGAAAGATCTTGTAAAATCGCCCATACTTTCTTGCTCCCCCCGAGGCATTTCAAGTACCTCAGACGCATTTTTCTGATAGAGCCTGGCCACATCCCACAAAACTGCCGTAGCTGTCATTTCATTCATACTTTTAACCAGTTCTTGAAGCGTTTCTAACAAAAGCTTTGCTCTTGCAGTATCACCTTCTTCTGTCGCTTCCTTTAAAGACAAAACTTCCCGTTCTGGATAAGAATCTTCCTTTCGGCTTGCATTCAGCTGTTTCTGGGCTTCCTTATAGGAACGACGTAAATTCCTTACATCAGTGACAAAGCTCCCCACTCCGATTTGTTCTATATTTTGAGCAAGTTCATTTATCCTTTCAGTTAAATCAAAATCTGGTTCATCACTACAAACAAAATAGATCAAAATACCTTCAACGACCTCAATTTGATAAGAACTGGTTACACCATATTTATTCATTTGATGATCAAACCAGTCATACACCACCTGATTTCCCAGTTTATCTGCTGTCACAACCACAAAGAACTTGTATTTTCGATTCACATAAATTTGATTTTCCAAACATTTTTTCCAAAGCGCATCTTCATCAACCATTTTCTTTGAAAGCAACTCATAAAGGCAACTCTCCCGCTGTAATACATCACGCTCTGCCTGCAGCTTTTCATTATGATCCGTCAGTTCAAGAAACATTTCGTAGCGATTGTGAGAAAATAGCAGAGCAAGTCCTAGCCCAATCAAGATACTGCACAATAGCCAGATTCCATAACCTTTCAAATAAATGCTAATGCTTTTTGCAATACTATTTTGAGGAATATAGCTGATCACATCAAACCCATACCCCAAATCTGCCTGAAAAACATAATACATTCCAGAACTGAGCATATTCGCATTTTTTTCGTCCCAGTCTTTCTCCGTTTTCCATCCTTCGGATGCATATAGAACCCGCTCACAGTAACGTATTACCGTGCAGTCTTCTCTGTCTCCACCAAACTGTGCTGCCAGTTTTTCATTTTTTATAGTATACAACAGATATCTCATTGCAGTAGCATCGACTCCATATGTTTTCATAGGCGCCACCAGTACAATACCTGGTCTGCTATCCATGCGCAAATAAGAACTATATGCACTAATTTCTCCATCCTCCACTGTATTAAAAACAGTCGGATCCATCTTACAAAAGTTCGTAAAAAATAAGTTCTCTTTAATGTTCCCGCTAGAGCTCACAACTACGCCCTTTTCTTTATCATAAAGAAAAATTCCATCTGCAAAAGTGAAGTTCTCTTCCTGTTTACTTAACTCCTGCTGAATGTCAAAATACACCTCTGGCACTTCCGAATATCGCTCATTATATTTCTTATCATATTTACACGAAGCAGTAAATGCACGCACCACAGACATTTGCTGCCGCCAAAAATCCTCTTGCCGCTCCATCACAATCGACATTTCATCCTTTATTTTCTGCTGTTGCTGTTTATGGAACAAAAATAAGACGCTGAAACTAATCAACACCAACGGAATCATCATGACAATATTATAAGTAATTACAAAACGAATATATTTAATTTTTCTATTCTTTCTCATAGAATATCCCCGCTCCCTTTAATCAGTTCAACATCATTACCACTTTACAAGTCTCTAGTCTCTTAAAAGAGATCAATTGCAAAAAAACTTGTAAAGTGGTGTATATTTATTTCCTATTATATGAGCAAAAAGATTTTTTGTCAATAATTGCATTTATATAATGATTTAAATATATTATTTTGTGAAATTATCCTATGTATTGATAGAATGTTACAATCTTGATAGTCATTTAATTCAAATAAGCCCATTAGATTCAGGCAAAATTTGATTGCGCAACCATAAATCAGCTCTTCCCCCACGATAAAAACCGTCTGGCTTTTCCCTGCTTTTTACCACATTTTCAAATATTCATACAGTTCATCAACCGTCTCAAATCCCATTTTTCTATACATTTCTTTCGGTGTATCGTCTGCATCTGCATGCAGGAACATTTCTTCCTTAAACTGAGATGCAATGTGTTTCATAAGTGTGGTCGCCACGTAACGCTTGCGAAATGCTTCCCTTACAACAAGAGCATCCATCACCACATAGCCATCTATCGCATATGCATAGCAGGCACCTGCCGGTTTTCCATACAGATATGCCACATAATAATGAAATCCCTGTGTCTCCATCGCCTTTTTTACGTAACGCGCATCACGTCTTCTGATAAAGTCTTCGCCGTAGTCTGAAGCAAAAGTTTCGATATCAATTTTAAGCAAATCGGCTAATACATCACCGGAAGCACTGTCATATATTATTACGTCAGGGTTGTCCTTCCATCTTGCCATATTTTCTTTCTTATTTCTAAGAAGCATTGTTTCTGTGCAGCATTCTTCCAAAGAAAAACGTTTGATCAGAACCTCATCTAACTTTTCTCTTGTATCGATCTTTAGAAAGCCTCTGCCGAGCTGGCGCTGGTATGCAATTGCCTGCTCTAGTTCTTTGCCTGTTGGATCATCTAATAATGGCACAAACTGGTTGTGATCATACATATCATATAGATCATCATCCTGCCATTTTTCCATATGCTCAGAAAATGCACGTTTTTGTGAAAACAGTTGTTTAAATGACTGCTCTGCCTTTCTAATACATAAGCAAAGCTTTCCCTGCTCTAATCTCATTGAACACCCTCCTTATTCTTCTTAATAAACTCAATAAATGCCTCTGCCGCATGTGACAAGGTACGGTCTTTCTTCCAAATCAACGCATAAAATGCCTTCGCATCTGGGTGATTGATTTGTCTAATACAGACCTCGCGGTCTCGTACAAGTGACGATATCGACTCTGGATAAATCGCAATTCCGACTCCATTTTTGCTGAGTTCATAGGCATTCATCATATGCGCCACTCTGCCGCGAATAATAGGCATACTCTGCGGATCTGAAAACCATCCATGAATCTCACCCTGACGCGACTCGCGTGACGGGATCAAAAGATCATATGGAAGCAGTTCATTCGGATTGATCGGTTCATTTGTCTCTGAATAAAGCGGATGACCTTTCGTAATCATCGCCACCCACGGCTCCTCGTATACCTCTAACACATGAAACTCCTCCGTGTTAAATGGCGCCGTGATCATCGCCACCTCGCATAAGCTCTTCGTGACACGATTATTTACATCATCTGTATTTCCATTCCACAAAATATACTGCACATGCGGATGCATCTTCTGAAACTCTGAAATCCAATGTGCAAAAAGATGAGGACCACATCCCTCAACTGAGGCAATGTAAAGTGTTCCCTGTAAGCCCTCTTTTCGGATTCTCACTTCTTCCTCAGAACGGTTCACCAGATCAAGAATCTGCGATGCGTACTGCAAAAACAATTCTCCTTCTTCCGTGAGTTTTACCTTGTGCGGTGAGCGCTCAAATAATTTTGTGCCAAGCTCCTCCTCTAAATCCTGAATCTGACGGCTGAGCGGTGGTTGGGCAATCGCAAGTTTTTCAGCTGCTCTGGTAAAATTCTTCTCCTCTGCCACTGCCTTAAAATACCGAATATGACGAAGCTCCATCGAATCACCTGCCTTTCCAAACAAATTTGCTTTGATGGGAATTCCTTGATGAAAATTCCTTAATATGATATTTTACATGATAGCATGTATAGTCACCTCGTTACAATACCTATAAAGTATTATTATACATTTATTATATGTATTTCACATTTTCATTGCCGTGTGCTACTATAAAACCATCAAAAAGAGATCCGGCCGGTCTCCAAAAAAGAACCAACTCATTACTTCACTAGTATAGAGTTAATGAAAGAAAGAGAGGTATTTATTATGAAGAAGATTTTAGATAAGGTCAACGAATTTTTTAAGGAATATTATGTAAGCTTTGGTGAGAGAATCTGATGCGAACATATTGCGAAAATGATATAGAACATTTATAGGGTGCCGCCTTTGAACACACTGCAAACTGGTTCAAGCGCGACACCCTTTTTGTTACTAATTTATTGTTCGTTTTTTGTTATTTTCCGGTCTAAGCCAGGGGGACAATAAATAAACCACTGCCCTGTCCCTCTACTCCCTGTACCACCTGAGGCACTAATTGAGTCATTGTACCTGTCCCATATGGCACACTCACATTTCTAATTGCTTTACCACCTTTTCAAAATCGTAAAACAAATCAATATATTTTTCTACAATTGTACTACAGTGTGTTTTTACTATCTCACAATCATAGTCATGTGTTAATTCATTTCTTACTTTTAACATGTCCATCCATGCTTCATCTGAAATTAAATTTGCCTTGAATGCTTCTCTAAGTACTTCT
>ERZ825159.54-NODE-54-length-154286-cov-12.417692_pt1 | contig 154286 bp, 210 predicted proteins | sample MGYA00519932_ERZ825159 | MGnify/ENA primary metagenome ERZ825159 (study PRJEB31778, sample SAMEA3449191) | human gut metagenome | biome: human gut; feature: human-associated habitat; material: faeces | place: United Kingdom | collected 2010/2012 ... | reverse complement strand
GAAGTGCACACCTGCCTCGAGAAGCTGCTTCATAGAAACGACTGCCATAGTAAAAATACCTCCAATATTGTTTTGCCTCCGCACACCGTGATCCGCGGCCATATCGGATGGCCTTGGACTGCCCTCCACTCCCGAAAGAGCACAAAAGGGCATAGTGATGCGTGTGTAATGCTGAATAATAATAGCACAAACAGGCGTGTGATGCAAGGGGTTTTCTCTGTTTTTTACAAGAAAATCGCGTATTTTTTGTTTATTCGCCCGTCTGAGTGCTGTTCAGGCTCTCCATGCCCATCCGGCTGAGGGCATAGCCCTTGCCGAACATCAGGTCATATTGCAGCAGCCAGTGCTTCTGGTTCCAGCTTTCCTGCAGGGAGCTTGGGGTCTGGGTGGTGGTGCCGTCCAGATTCATCACCGTGCCCCGGGTATTGGCGCGGTCGGCCACCTGCAGCTGGCGGTTCAGCAGTTGGAAATAAAGCGGCTGTTCCAGACCGTAGAGGTTCATCATCACCGGCGAGATATCGTAAGCGGCAATGGTGCCCAGATCCACGGGCTTGTCGGTGTAGTTCGACCACATCAACAGGGTGGTCTGGTGCAGGCGCGGGTCCGCACTGGAATCGCTGGCATAGCCGCTGCTGGTGAAGACATCATAATTGGAATCAATGGGGTTGTAATGGTCGCCCCAGAACACCAGGATCACCGGCTCGTCCACCTGCGAGAAGTATTGGGTCAGCTTGCCCAGCATGGCATCGGCATCCCGGATGCCGGTCGCAAAATCTTCCAGCGCGCCGATGGTGCTGGCCTTGAGGCCCGCCGGGTGCTCTGTCACCTTCACCCGCACATCGTCCGGGTAGTTGTCTTTATTGTAATTGGTATGGTTCTGCATCGTGACCGCGTGCAGAAAAACCGGTGCATCCGAGGATGCTTTCATCTTCTCATACTGCTGGATGATCTGGTCTGCCATGGAGTCATCCGTGACCAGGCCGCTGGTCCAGTAGTGCCTGCGCACCTTGTTGACATGGGTCATCTGTTCCAGGCTCAGGAAGGTGTCAAAACCCAGATTGGGGTATGCCGTGTCCCGGCTCCAATATTTGGCCCAGAAGCAATGGACTGCCGCCGTCTGATATCCCTGCGTCAGCTTGAGGTAATTGGGCAGCGAGAACATAGGCTTGGTCACATGCTGCTGGTAGGGCTTGCTGCCGTTGGGCAGAAAAGAAGCCGAATAGCCTGTCAGCGCTTCAAATTCCACATCGCAGGTTCCGCCGCCGAAACTGGGGCTGTACGCCCGGCCAGAAGCACTGGTCTGCTGCAGGGCGTGGAGGTTGGCGGAGACATCGGTATCAAACTGGAAACCGTACTGCTCCAGCTCCGACACGTCCCAGTAGGACTCGTCCATCACATAGATGATGGTGGGCTTTTTCACAGTCTCGTCCGCAGAGGTGGTGGCACCGTAAGATCCCGGGTAGAGCGGAGCGGTGGAATATTTCTGTGCAGCTTCGGTATCATCCAGGATCTCGTTGACAGCCTCCTCTGAATACCCCTCCGGCTTGGAGATCTCCAGATTGGTCAGATTGGTCAGAAAGCTGGTGATGACACCATAATAGCGGTAGTAGCGATCCTGCATCCAGGCATCCGGCACAATGCCAATGGCCTGTGTCACGGCAGGTTGCAGGAACACGCCAAAGAGCAGGGCGCAGGTAGCTGCCGTACTGGCAAGAAAGCCTGCCACCCGGGGCTTCCAGTTCAGCTTCTGCCGCCCTCTATAAAGGAAGAAAGACACCGCGACCAGCAGCACGATAATAACAATGGATACCACCATGCTGGTCTGGATGTGGATACCGGCCGCAGCTGCCACGCCCGCAGCCTCTGACACCTGCATCAGATCCCAGGGCAGGAAGGGCTCGCCGCGCAGCTGCAGTGTGTAGAAATTGACTGCCGCCGGGGCACAGCCCAGCACCGCCGCCAGCAGGGTCGCCAACGGTGCAAACCGGGTCAGCCAGTCCACTGCCAGCCAGCTGAGAAACAGCATGGCCCACGCCAGCAGATAGGCTTCGGCATGGGGGAAAATGTATTGGGTAAAGGTCTCCCCTGTCAGGCTGCCGCGGGCGATCCACTCCGTCAGGAACAGGATGCCCAGCGTTGCCAGCGGCGGGAAGAGCAGCCGCAGCCCATGCAGGGAAAGCGGCGTATGTTTTTTTGCGTTCATAGAGAGAAGTTCCTTTCACTTCCGGAAATCAGATTTCAAGCCGGAGCGGCAAGGCTCTGCCGCTCACGGTTCTCTATTATAATCCGATTTTTTGTAAAATCAAACCCTGATGCAGGAAAAATTCACGAAAAATTTCAGCCGTCCAGCCAGTGCCGCAGTTTTTGCCAGAAACCCTGCTTTTTGGCTTCCGGCTCCGGCAGCTCCGTGCGGACCAGGATCGCGTCCACTCCCAGTGTTTCGATGTCCGTCCAGGGGATGACCAGAGTCTCGTCCCGGCCCAGCAGCCCAAACAGATGAGGCCGCCCGAGCAGCAGCAGGCTTTTGACCTGCGCCGTTGCCGGATCGAGCTCCAGATCATCGGCGCGGCCAAGGCAGGCCCCGTTGCTCAGCTGAACGATCTCCTTTGCGCACAGCTCCCGGAATTTCATCGTGATCCCCTCCCCGCAGTTTGCCTGTTTCATCCTATGCGGCGGCACAGTGCTTGATGCAGGGCGGGCAGTTGTGCTATACTGTGGGCAGAATCTTTCTGGCAGAAACATCCATACAGAATTGAGGAAACAGCGATGTATAAAAATATCATCTTTGATCTGGGCGGTGTCATGGTAGATTTCGACCCCAAGACCTATCTGGTAGACCGCTTCTGCAATGCCGAGGTAGAGGAACAGGTCTCCCAGCTGACTTTTGAAAGCGAGGAGTGGAAGCTGCTGGATGCAGGGCTTATCACCCGCTCCGAGGCCAACCTGCGGATGCTGGCCCGCGCAAAAGAATATGGCCGCGCGTTTGAGGTGCAAGGCGTGCTGGACGATTGGATGCATATCCTCCGCCCCCGCCGCCGGATGCAGGAGCTGGTGCGGAAGCTCAAGAGCCGCGGCTACTGTGTCTACTACCTGAGCAATATCCCCGAGGATGTGCTGGATTTTCTGACCGAGCGCAACCTCAAGGGCCTGTTCGACGGCGGTGTAGCCTCCTGCGAGGTGCACATCAACAAGCCCGACCCCCGCATCTATAAGGCCCTGCTGGACAAATACCAGCTCAAGGCCGGGGAAAGTGTTTTCATTGATGACCGGCTGGAGAATGTACAGGCCGCTTTCCGTCTGGGCTTTGCCGGCATCCAGATGAAGGACAGCGTCGGTACACTGGTGCGCAGCCTTGCTACCTGCAGTGTGGTCATCCACTGAACAGCACACAAAAACTCCCCGCTCAATGCCCTGTCTGGGGCGCTGGGCGGGGAGTTTTCTGCCATTACGAATTATTTCTTTTCGTAATTCTGGCAGAAGTGCGGGGTCTCCACCTGCTGGGTGGTGCAGGAGCAGTGCTCTGTCACCTTGATCTGGGGCAGATCACACTTGCAGCTCTGCACATTGTGGCGGCACTCGCAGACATCGCAGGTCACACCTGTGTTTTCCATTTCTATCGCCTCCTTGGCTCTAGGTTGCCCCGGCTTCAGGCGATTATACATGGCGACTTATTTTCCTGCGTTTGCTTCACGCCTTGCCTTCATTGTCACGATCACATGCTTGATGGAGAGAACGGGATGCACCGGCAGCATTCTGGGCCCGGCCCAGCGCATGACAGTACGGATCTGCTCCCGCATTTCCGGTTTGTAGCAGTGAACTTTGCAGGCAGAGCAAAAGGTCTTGGTCTCCATAAAGGGGCAATGCTCGATCCGGGCCAGCGCATAATCATGGAGCTGCTGGCACTCCGGGCAGAGTTTTCCCTTCGGGCTGTGATGCTGTTTGCGGCAGTAAAGTGCGATCATCTCGCTGATCAGCAGTTTTTCATCGTTTCTCTTTTTGGCAAGGTCTTTCGGGGTGGTCTTTGACATTCTTTTCCTCCTGACAAAACAAAAACCGGCAGAGAGCCGGAATTCTTACACTCTGCCGGTTAGTTTATCAGAACAAACTTCTTTTGTCAAGTTATGATCTTACCATGCAGCCAGGTCTGCACCCAGCTTGCGGCAGGCAGCCTGAACATCCTCATCCGGTGCCTCGTTGCAGATCAGACCCTCACCGTTGAGCACCTGTGCGCCATCACCCTGTGCACGCTCGACCCAGTCGCGCATCCACTGGCCGTCGCCCCAGCCATAAGAGCCGAACAGAGCGATCTTCTTGCCGTTCAGGGAACCTTCCAGATCGGAGAACATCGGCTCAAACTCGCTCTCTTCCAGCTGCTCTGCGCCCATTGCGGGGCAGCCAAATGCAACTGCATCAAACTCTGCCAGCTTTGCGGCGTTCATTTCGCCACAGGGAACGATGGTGCCGTTTGCACCCTCTGCCACGCAGTTTGCCATGGTCTCCGTGTTGCCGGTTGCACTCCAGAATACAACTGCTACTTTGCTCATAAAGAAGAACCTCTCTTTCAATTTTGGTTAGTATATTCTAACTTTTATCTTCAAGAAATTGCTCTGCCTGACATAAGACAGAGCAATTTGGTTAGGCTTTTCTAACCACCAAAAGAGTACCACAGGGCGGGCTCCTTGTCAAGAACCTTTTGCAGAATTTTTCAGAACGCTCCTCCACCCCGGCGCAGCAACAGGAACACCACCGTCAGCACGCCGTAGATCACCGGCTGGTGGAGTAGATATAGCATCAGCGAGTTCCGCCCCAGCCACCCCAGCGGCGGGCAAACCGAACGACGCAGCGGACGGAGACTCTGCGCTGTTCGCTCTGCCAGATGATGCAGGTAAAAACCAGCCCAGAACAGGAAGAGCCACGGGGTCAGTGGGAAGTAATCCGTAGAGAAGAAGCCAAAGGGATAAAACCCCAGATAGGCCGTGAAGTAGTTGGCGTAGAGAAAACCCGGCAGTGTGATGAGCCAATGACCCAGCTGCAAATAGCCATCGGCTGCATAGCGGGTGAAGTAAAACAGAAACATGCTCCCTGCAAGGCCGACCACCGGGGGCACCTTTTCCATCCACTTTTCCAGCAGTCCTGTGATGATCATAGCCGAGCCCAGCAGGGTCAACACACCGAACCAGACAGCATCCGCAGGCATGAAGATCAGCGTGACCGCCGTGACAAGTGCGCCGCACCCAAACACCACCGCGCCTCGTTTGACCGGGTGGCGACCCAGCGGCAGACAGAAACCGGACAGCAGGATGAACACCCAGCAGATGGATTGCTGCCACAGTTCTCCCTGCCAGCTGCCATACCACGGTGCACGCACACCAAACAGATAAACCAGATCCCACATGCCATGGTAAAGCATCATGCTGATCAGGTCCAGTCCGCGCAGCTCATCCAGCAGCGCACAGCGTGTGGAAGTTGATTTCATAAGACTTCCCCTTTTTCGGAATGTTTTTTCCATTGTACGCCCTGCCATGGATCCCGTCAAGCAAAAAACTGCCGTGCAGCTTTGGAACCGCACGGCAGCTTTATGATAACAGGTTCAGAAAAATGCAGGAATTACAGCTCCACGTTGAAGTAGCGCTTCAGCAGGCCCTCGAAGCCGCGGCCATGGCGAGCCTCGTCCTTGGACTGCAATAGTGAATTGCCGTAGCATCGTTACTTAATACAAAAAGATGCGTATTTTGCCCACGTTTTGCCCACAAGAATTCAAATGTGGGCAATTTTGTGGGCAAGCCAATCAACCGGCTCTTAAAAGTTCTCCAAAGTCAGTGTTGGCATTCTTATCAAGAAACTCAAGAAGTGCTTTACGAGTTACCTTACGACGACCCAACACGATACTTGGCAAATAGCCCTTTTCTATTAAAGAGTATATCACAGGGCGCGTAGTTTTCAAGAGGGTCGCTACTTCTTCTACGTTATATACAAGCTGTTGGTCAATTGGAATAATCTGTTCTTTCATTTAATCACCCTCTCCATCTTCTCTTCCCCATACTTTGCCACACATACATTGTAAAGCAGCATCGCCCTGGTCATTAGGCCGACACCGCCGATACGAGGTGTAACTTTGATATTCTCCATCTCATAAACAGCGTCGGCGCAGTCTCCATGTTGCTTTCCGTTTTCGTCATAGTTGATACCAACATCGATGCAGAACTCTACTCGATCAAGACCAAACGGCGTGATAAAGTTGCGCTTGCCCACAGCAGAGATAATCACATCGACCATATCCATTGCAAGAGCTGTGCACTTCATAAAACTTCCGCTGCTATTTACAGAAATCACATTACAATGGCGCTTAATCAGCATATCAACCAGCGGACGACCAACGATACCAGACTGACCGCACACAAGCACGTTCTTGCCATCCAGATTATAACCGATAGAGTCGAAAATCTTCATAACGCCAAGCGGAGTACATGGCTGAAATTTGGATGTGGAATTAAAGCCATCAACATCAAGCTTGTCTGGAATATAGATATTCTTTGGATTGATATGTTTTGGCAGTGGAAGCTGAACAATAATACCATCCATATCCTCAAAATCATAATCCTCTAATATCCTACTATTCAATTCATCTTCCGTGATATCTTCCGGCAGTTTGATAAGCTCTGCTTCGATTCCAACCTCTTCACAGTCACGCAACTTGCCGCGAATATAAGCGTTGGATGCAGGGTTATCCCCTACTTGATAAATATATAAAACAGGAGCATCGTTAGCTTCTGCGATGATATTCTTGATTCTATTTTTGATATTCTGCGCAATAGGCTTGCAGTCAATAATCATTGTGAACCTCCTTATAGCATCATACCGGCAATAGCATGAATGACCCTCTCAAACATCTCGTGATTAAAAACATAGTCACCCAGATCACGCACAAACGAGATGACATTATTTTCGCGGCCTTCGATTTTGAAATGCTTAAATCCCTGTGAAACCAGCATTTTGATTTCATCTTCATTCATAGATGTGCCCAGAAGTGGATTACTGTTTCGAGTAGAGCCGCAATAGTTATATACAGTTGCCAACTGATTTTGCAGCTCCGTAATATCATCACCATTGACAATAGCCTGACCCAGCTTTGTGTTCAGCTGATAGTGACGGCCAGCCATGGGACAATTCGGCAGACACCGGTGATTGACAATGAATTCTACTCGATCATGGTCATGCAAATTCTTAATAAACTGCTCGTCATGGATTTTAAATGGATTCACAACGACGATATCAAAACGGTCAAGCAGACGATTATAATATTCAACAGAATCATTCCCAAGACCGACTTCGACAGACGGTTTTACTTGCGAAGAAATCAGCTCAAGATTGGGATACATGTAGCGAATATAATCAGCCAGTAAATCTGACATAACAATAACGCCGTTACGGTTTGTAAGACCATTCTGATTATTATGATCGAGGTGCCGCAACATAATATTTGAAGTTTCATCAACGAGATCGCCACGTGTAACAAACGGGCTTGAGAATGTCAAACGAACTCCAATACCAAGTTCATTATATTTATCTGCTCTGGACAGAACTTCTGACATGGGCAGATTTTTCTGTGGTGGGATACGACCACCCTGCAGAATTGTGGAAATGCTGCCAAACACATATCTGATGCCATTTTTCTCACAAGCCATTTTACAAGCTTTGTCAATATCAAACATTATTTCATCATGGCCGCAGAACGCACCAATATTCCAATCGATTTCACCGCCGTAATCTTTTACAAGCATATTTACTCTACCTTTTCTTCATAACCAATATAAGAACAACAACTAGCATAAAACTCAGCTGCTTTTCTTCCGTGAAATATCATTTCCTGCTTTAATTCATCTAAATCGTTGTAGACTTTAACTTTCCAGAGATCGTAAGCATCACTAAATGATTCTACTTTATAGTATCCAAGCATTTAAATCTCCTTATAAAGAATCCAAGTTTTATCAAGGTCGCTTAGTAATATCGTAACCCATATCTCGTGCAAGCTCTAAAAAATCCTCAAAAGACAAATCGTGCATAATTTCCGCAGTAGACACTTTATTCGGAGAGATGTATCGAAATTGCTTCTTCAGTTCAATATAACTGTCACTATTTCTTTTGATTTTTACTGTTTCTGAGTGCTCACCGACATTTGGGACGGCAACATAAAAATGGTTTTTAATTGTCTCCCCTATCCAATTTGGACGTCCAGCTCCATCTCTGTTATAAAATTTCACTGAATATTCTTCAATCGAATTCTTCTCAACATATTGTAGCAAAGTTTTCTTATAAAAGATTTCTCTACGGTATGGAGCAATGCCACATAAGTCAGCAGAGATAATATAATATCCAAGCTCTTTCATCGATGTCCTCCTTCATAAAACCCTGATTCTTTAATCATTATGTTTTAGTCCCTCGCAAAAGAATTTATGGAGCATCTCTTCGTATTCGCATCTACACTGTGGACATAAATCTGAAATCGCACCTTTATTTTTTAAGCTCCATCTTTCAGAGTCTGAAATACAGCATCCCGCGATACAGTCTTGGAAACGTGCCTTTCTAACAAGTGCTTCTTTCCCACAACGGTCACAATAAATCTTTACATATTCTTCAGTCATAATTTCGTGCCTCTTAAAACATCACACCACGATCATTCGATAGATAGCAGCCCTCTAATGAGCTTGCAATTTTGTGGTACCTATTATCAAGGTTAATAAGAAATGTATTTATCATCTCATTATAAATATGTGCAGCCTCTTCGTAAGTATCAGCAAATGCATAATACGATTGATTTGTATTCACGCTGATTGTGCGATTTTTTGTTTTAAACTTCGAGTTCCAATAATCTTTGTTATGAATAGATCCTTGTACCGGCTTGCAATTGATGCCGGCCTTCGTATCATCAAATCGAAATCCAGTGCACCAGACTTCTTTGTCTTCTGGAACAGACATAAGTGTATAAGTCATGATCTTTACTCCTTCTATCACCTACAATATGCATGTAAAAAGGCGGATTCTCTTGCAAGCAATCTTATTCTAATTCCACAAGTGCATTTGCACTCAGGACATTGGATCTCTGCCGGACGCCCTGTATTATCATAATTTCTTACCGTTTCACTAACAGGTCGTGCCGGCAAAGGCCATACATGAAACTCAGATCTTTTAGCTTCAAATACACAGCCACAAGAGTCACAAGTTACTTTATATATTTTCCCAGAATCTTTTGTCTGACTCGTTCCGTGTTTTACAACATTCATATTTTTATTCCTCCCACCCACCACTGCGATTATGTATCAGATACCAAACTTGGCGTTTACCTTTTTCAGATTGTCCGCCGCCTCGGCATAAGCATCGCGTGCTGCATGATAATCGGCCATCTTAGCAGCCAGAATTCGTTTTGCTTCCTGTTCGGCAGTATCAGCATTTGCGAGCTCCTGATTCAGCTGAAAACCTGCCGCTTTGATGCCACTGGTAAAGCCCTGCAGATCATTTGATGCAACCTTTTTCTCAGCGATATAAGTACCCCTCTTGCCATTTACAACAGAGTCGGTGTTGAACATCTTTACGATGCGATCAGTGGTGCCATCATTAACGTGATAAACATAAAAATACTTAGCCATAATTTAGTCCTCCTTGACTTTTTCAAACGTATAAATCGTATGTGCTGTTTCAATTTTGACAATTTTTTCATCTTCTGTAATCGAGACAGAAGTAACTGGCGACGTGTGCATCCCACCTGGATACGGATAACCCTCATTGTCTTTTACATATCGGAACTGAGCAATCCAGCCGACAGGAATTGGACGGAACTGCATTGTCATACCGATCCATTCTGGATACCACCCGTCAGTACGAGTTTTGCCTGTATCTACGTAAGCGGCATCCTTCATAATGTAATCGCCTTTCGGCATTTGAATCAAATCGTTCATTAGTCTCTCCAATCAAAAGCTCCGCTTGTACTTTTTATGAGCTGCACTGATACTGTTGCAAGATCTCGATTGGCAATATAGTCCGACCCGAGTTTAATCCAGCCAGTTTCCTGCCCAAGATTTTCTTCAACCAGTGCTTCTATTTCTTCTTTCTTCTTGGTTGCATCCGATTCCATAGTTTCTCCAGCCTCTTTGTGGCTCATTTTATCGCGATAATCGGAATTTTCATAGTCAACTGTAAAGCTATGATCTGTGCCATTTCTTAGGCAATAGTTGACATAGACAGTCCAGCATCTATATGGTTCAAATTGTCTTTGCTCTTTGACTTCTTCTGCCTTTTCAGGTTCTTCTGACGGCTTTTCTTCTGATTTATTCCAGAACATTTTACATCACCCGCTCCTTTTCATCCCAGTGTTTGATACCGTATTTGTCACGAACACGATTTAATCTTGCAAGAATTTCTTTATATTGCGGATTGTTTGGTTCTGTCTCGAACATGGCCGTCTCTGCTTTCCCAAGTTCTTCGTTATATCTATAACCACCATTTCTTAGCTTTTCCCCAATGACAATCAATTCGTCATCACTTTGTACTGATTCGTCATAGATACCATTTTCATCATAGTATTTAACACGTCTTTCTACATATGGGGATTTAACTGTATATCCAAAACTATATCGCATAAGCAATACTCCTTAATTGTTAAACACCAGTGCTTCCGAAACCATTATCACCACGCTCAGTTTCGTTCAATTCATCAACCACGTCAAACTGCGCCTGATAATACGGAACGAACATAAACTGCGCGATACGGTCACCATGAACGATTTCCTGGGTCATATCAGAGTGATTGTGTAAAGGAATAAAAGCCTGGCCACGATAATCCTCATCCAACACGCCGACTTTGTTCGCAGGTGCCAGGCCCTTCTTAGATGCCAGACCACTGCGGGCAAATCCTAGGATAGACCAACCATCAGCAGGAGCAAAACGCAGGCCAGTACCGATCATACGGGTCTCATGCGGACGGATGTAAATAATAGGATTACCATGCTCGTCATACAGGTCTGCCTGATCTGCTGGGATATAAGCGTAAACATCAGCACAGGCAGCCTTCTCAGTGCCATAAGTTGGGATGTGAGCGTCAGGATAGATCTTGTTTACTTTTACAATAGGGTTCATATTAGTTCTCCTTCCATAATACGACTTCGTTCTTTTTCAAGCTCCGTTTGACATCGATCACTCTTTGATTGTTGCTGCCAGCCCACGGCAATGAAATATCGCGCTGAGCTTCGATATATGGGCCATCCACCAGAACATCCACATAGTTCAGATGATCCCAATCTTTGATTTGATCCCACTCGTATCCAGTCCACATCCAGATATCCTTAGTGTCGCCGAACTCTTTGCGGACACGCTCACAGATATAGCCAACGATAAGCCGGTTCTGAACGAACAGAGGGTCTCCCCCGCTGAATGTCAAGCCTTGAATATAATCGGGGCGAATCAGATCAAGCAACTCTTGCATGGTGTCTTCGATGAATGGATTACCGGCGGCCGCATCCCACGTTTGAGGATTGTGGCAGCCAGGACAACGATGGGAACAACCCGCTGTCTAAAGTGTGACCCTGCATCCTATTCCGTTCGCAATATCTGATGTTGTTATCTTAATATAGTTCACTTGTTTCACATCCTCTCATGCCACCACACCCACCCTGCTCATTTTATTTACTGCTTCTTACTGTTCGCAGATCTGCCAAAGATAAGCAGCACCAGCCAAATACCAGTTGCTGCCCATAGATTAAAATCTGGCCCAAGCAGCTTCCAACCGCCATATAACACAACAGTCGTAATGAACCACGACAGAATAAAACCAAGAAAACCCGAAATGAATTTTGCAATATCATTCATGCGATATCACCTGCCTTTCTGTTTTTTACTTTTAAACAGTGATTTGCTTTATCAATTTTTACAAATGGCTCCATACAATCAGTGCAAGTAACACGCACCTCTTTAGTGCTACGAATAATAGTCTTACACTTTGGACATATCCAACGTCTGGTACTTGATTTTTTGTTTACAGATTCATCTGCAAATTCAATTCCAGTCAGATTCATTGTTTTCCATCCTTGTTGATCAATAAATCTGATTAAATCTTGACTAGGTCTTGTAATAGACCAACCATATTTTTCACTGCGAATTACAATCAGACCATGAGCTTCGGCCTGCTCCCTGAAGCGTCTATTATGGTACACATCATTATTGGAAGTATCTTTGATGCTGTTCTCCAAGCAATATTCATGGACCATCTCGTGCAATATTTTCCCAACAGTCTCTTCAATCGGCTTATTTAACTGATTTGCGTTAAGCTCTATTCCGAACGAAGTTGTGTTCCCAGAAATCGATCTATTTACGAATTTTTGTGCTACTTGAATGCGACTATTTGTGCCAACCGTAATAATTGCCTTTTTAAGTTCTCCATTGAAATATTTGATGTTCAACGCTGTAAATATTTCTTCAAATTGAGAAATCACTTGGCTACTCGATTTCAAAATTCTGCTCCTTTCATAAATCCATCCCACCCACCACATCTATTTACAAGTTAATTGTCGCTAAGATGAACGACTCTATCTCTGATTTCCTGAGTACGCCCCTGATTCCAGAAATTGCTTCCAATGTAACCACAGGTACGCCGTGCAACATTCATCTTACTCTGGTCACGGTTGCCGCAATTTGGGCACTCCCACACCAGCTTGTCGTTATCCTCAACGATCTTGATCTCGCCGTCGTAGCCGCAGCACTGGCAGTAATCGGACTTGGTGTTCAGCTCGGCATACATGATATTGTCGTAGATGAACTTCATTACACTGAGAACTGCCGGAATGTTGTGCTGCATATTGGGCACTTCCACATAGCTGATGGCACCGCCCGGGGATAGCTTCTGGAACTCGCTCTCAAACTTGAGCTTAGTAAAAGCATCAATATGCTCACGAACGTTTACGTGATAGCTGTTTGTGATATAGTCGTGGTCTGTGACATCAGGAATAATGCCGAATCGCTTTTGCAGGCACTTGGCGAACTTATATGTAGTAGACTCCAACGGAGTGCCGTACAGAGAGTAGTCGATGTTTTCTGCTTCTTTCCATTCTGTGCACTTATCATTCATATACTGCATGATAGACAGCGCGAACGGTTTTGCTTCAGGATCGGTGTGACTCTTTCCGGTCATATACTTCACACACTCATACAGACCAGCGTAGCCCAGGCTGATGGTGGAGTAGCCGCCAAAGAGCAACTTGTCGATCTTCTCGCCCTTCTTCAGGCGTGCCAGTGCGCCATGCTGCCAATGAATAGGACTCATATCAGAAATAGTACCGAGCAACCGCTTATGACGAGCCTGCAATGCACGATGACAAAGATCAAGACGTTCATCAAAGATTTTCCAGAATGCGTTCATATCTCTACCAGAGCTACATGCTACATCTACCAAATTGATGGTGACAACACCCTGATTAAAGCGGCCATAGTATTTCTGACCCTTGACCCAGTTCCCTGCATTCGCCACATTTTCAGTAGTTCGGTCAGGAGTGAGGAAGCTTCTACACCCCATACTTGTCCACACGCCGCCTTTGAGCTCTTTCATAACCTTTGCAGAGATATAATCAGGAACCATACGTTTTGCGGTACACTGCGCTGCCAACTCAGTCAAGTGATAATATTTAGAATCCGGATGGATATTATCCTCATCAAGAACATAAATCAGCTTCGGGAATGCAGGAGTAACATAAACACCGACTTCATTTTTGACACCTTTGATACGCTGTTTTAACATCTCTTCGATAATGACAGCCAAGTCATCACGAGTCTGACCGGCAGGAACCTCGTCCAGATACATAAACACAGTGATAAAAGGAGCCTGACCGTTGGTTGTCATAAGAGTGATAACCTGATACTGGATGGTCTGAACACCACGAGAAATCTCAGCTCTTAGACGACGATTTACAATACGGTCAATAGCTTCCTGTGAGGGCATTTTTTCGATATCGTCATTCTGAAGCATCTCATAGAATTCGTTATGAACTTCTGCTGTAATCTTCTTGCGGGAGACATCCACAAATGGAGCCAGATGAGACAGCGTAATGCTCTGTCCGCCGTACTGGTTGGATGCCACCTGCGCAATGATCTGGGTGGCAATATTGCAGGCGGTGGAAAAGCTGTGGGGCTTATCAATGCCAGTACCAGAAATAACAGTACCGTTCTGCAGCATATCCTCCAGGTTGACCAAATCGCAGTTATGCATGTGCTGAGCAAAGTAGTCTGCATCATGGAAGTGAATCAAACCCTCTTCATGTGCTTTGACGATCTCTGGGTCGAGCAACAGACGCGCAGTCAAATCCTTTGATACCTCACCTGCCATATAGTCACGCTGGACGCTGTTCACGGTGGGGTTTTTATTACTGTTTTCCTGATTGATTGCATCATTCTTAGCGTCGATGATTTCAAGGATACTGGCATTCGTCTTTTCCTTGTCGCGAATTTCCTGACGGAGCTTTCGCCAGTGACTATAAGATTCAGCTACATCAGCAAAAGGACTTGCTTTCAGCTGCTCAATGACGATATCCTGAATCTGCTCAACGGAAAGAGTATCTGGCATCTCAGCGATATAATCTGCAATCGCATTTGATACGCGAGAGTCAATGCCGCCGGGAGTGGTGGTCATCGCCTTTTCGATTGCATTCACGATCTTAGACTTGTCGAACGGAGCTTTTACGCCATTGCGTTTGATTACATACTCCATATTCCATCACCTCCGAATCAATAATAACGCTGCTCGTTCATCATTTTCACGGCATAATCTTCGTACCAATGGGCCTTCATCTCGTCCTGCTCTGCGGTTACACCGGGCTTAGAACCATCACGGAAGCGATACTTGTAGGCATTGCAAATACAGAACCAGCGGACGGCCTCATCGCCAAACAGCTTACGCATATTCTCGATGCACTTGGTGCCATGATAGTGAGCGGGACCATTCACATACTCATACGGCTGCTCATCGGGCTGTGCTGTATTTTCGTTTTCAACTGGATTACAAGAACAGTCGCTATCTGTATCAGGTGCATCGCTCTTGCAGTGGTCACAATCGCCATCGCATAGATCCTCCTCGTCATCCTCTTCATCGTCATCCTCATCGAGGTGGCAGATAACATCACCATCAGAGATTTTTTCGGCACAATCGCAGTTCTCACAGTCGTAATCGCAATCGTCCATATCAATATCCTGCTGGCTCATAGCATTGATCAGTTCGTCGCGGAACATATACTCACCATCTTTGATGCCACAAGCTTCGGCCAGAACGTGAAGAATGCCGTTGTCCAAAGCCGCCAGATCGGCAGTGTTGAAATGAGCGATACGGTGGCCGGTTTTCTCGTCGATGTCTCCAGTGGCCTCCAGAGTCAGGTAACCAAGAACCTTGTCGTTGTCATCAACATCATCGTCATACTCATCGTCTTCCGGAGTAACCATAATAGAAGAATACAGATCGTGATGATTCTTATAGATGTCGGCCAGCAGATTATGCCAGATAGGACTCTCCTTCCGAATGCTCCATTCAACGACATTCCCTACCCAGTCCTCCTGACCAAAGAGATACATGCCCTTTTCGTTCAGATCGTGATAGGTCTTGCTGATTGCCAGAGTCATAGGCATCAGCAGTTCGTCGGTATGATAGATCAGACGCAGGCAGCCATTTTCCATGGTGACATCGCAGTTTTCGATATTAAACATCTTGCTCATATGTAATCTCCTTATCTCTCAACGGGTTTATAAACATCTGCCAGCTTCGGATGGCGGCCACAGCAGCGGCTCCCCTCGGGACAGAACGGATACTTTGGATTCGCTTCACAGGACGGAACCATCCATGCGCCGAGTTCGGGGCAAACCTGAGAAACCTGGAATTTGATTACCATAAACAGTCCCCGAATCTCACGCTGGGCACGAGTGCAGAGCCGCAGATGGCTCATTTCAATCAGTGACCGTGCGTTGATGGTGACATAAAGTTCAGTACAGCAGGCATTCGGCAGAACAGCACGAGCGTCTTCGTTGGCAGCACCGTGATACTCTTTCAAGATGCGATAGTCATTGGCGATATCTGCCATCATGCCATCAAATACATCTGCGTCTTCCCCACTGAATGGATTGACATACTGCATAACACTTTCATCACAATAGCGCTGACTGCGAACACTCAGACTGATATGCCGATGGCGGCTCAACTGCGCCAGAAGTGCTCGACTGACACCGGTGACATGGAACGTAAAGCTGATGTGTTCAAGCACCGAGGTGTGTCCGGTCGCCTTGCACCCCTTTGCGATCCGATAAGTTTCAGTCGGCTCAGAATCATAACAAACGCTTGCGGCCAGCTCTGCGATACTGAGCGGATTCTTGTCTGCATCTTTCTTTGCCGGCTGTGAATATGAAATCAATTCGACTTCCATTTACTGCCCCTCCTTGATAAAATCATCTACTGTTTTTCTGCCTGTCAAAACCTGTTTCATTTGTTCTGGCGACAATTTATATGTAATGACCTCACCACATTCATATCCGTAGCGCCGAATCTGACGCTCGCATTCTGCTGTGGCGCGTTCTTTGCGGCCAAGCTCTCTTTGATTGATCCCTCGCATGGGACCTCACATCCCTCCTTATTCGGTATTTACGATCTCTGTTTCAATGTCGTATGCGTACTTGCCATACTTGGGGAATGCAATCATCGTGCCATGTGCCCAGAGAAAATAAAATTCATCCAGTTCTGCGACGATTTCGAAGCGTTCTCCATAGCGAAGCCGCCAACAGAGAGATTCATCTTGATAATTAAGTCTTAAATATCGACGTGTCCAATTTTTCATTGCGAATCTCCTTTAAGATTCGGTCGAAAGCTTTCTCAGCGTGAATGAGATCATCAATTGCGCAATCGATATAATCAGGCTCGCAAAACTCAAAATGATTTTGGGCGATTGTAATTTCTCGTAATGCTTGTCGATACCTTTCAAAAAGCCACTTCTCATTGTTCATACACCGTTCCTTTCAAAGCATCGAAATATGGGTCGCCATCTCGTTTTTCTAGCTGAGTCAATTGGCCATCATCGGCCACAGAATATAGACGGAAGTTTTTATAGATCTTATCGCCTTTGATCGTAGCCAGAGACGTGATGACATAGTTGATATTATGTTCTTCTGTGCCATCGGTAAGTTGAACTTCAAGTCGTTCTTTCTTTGGGACGGCTAATTTACTGAAATCAACCATAAGACACCTCACAAATCAGCAAGCTGAGCAGGAGACCAGATATCTGGAATATCCCAATCTTCTTCCGATTTTCCATTATAAATTCCGTAGAAATATCCTTCGGACGGTATATAGACGATTCGCTGCCAGTCATTCATTCCGTGTGACTCCTTTGGCTCAAAATCACGAGTCAAAATTCTACGTCCACCGCTGCTATAAGCGGATGTCTTTGTAGGAACCTCGATACATTTGTTGTCCAAAATCCGAAGAATGTGCTTAATGGACTTCTTAGAAAGATTCATAACTTTCTCCTTAGCCGTAGCTTACTTCGTTCTTATCATCACGGAATCGCACAAAGGTCGGGAATTGCAGGGACTCAAGGCCGGTCTTTTTATCCATCGTGACCTCTTTGTACTTTAATTCGATGATACGTCCGATATAATCATCCGGATTCGCCCACACGGTAGCTCTCGTAGCATCATCAAAACCGGAACCAACACGAAGCTCGTTACCCTTGTAGTCAACAACCAGAGCACCCATCGTACCAGCCAGACGGTTCTGACCCTCTTCAATTGCAGTGACACGAAGATCAACAGTATAAAAACGCTTGATTTTAAGACAGCCAGTGTGACGCGCCCGCTTATAAGGAACCGATGTATTAAGCATGAGCCCTTCCCAATCATGTTTGACTGCATAATCGAGCCACTGAGGAATCACACTTTGATCTGTACCTTCGTAGACCATCGGCACGACCTGGATATTTTTGAGCCCTTTCTGCTCGATCGTAACGGCTAAATCTTCAAGCCATTTACGACGGAGTTTATATGGCGTAACAAAAGAACCATCTTCATAAGGAAGGCTGCCTTTGCCGTTCTCAAACTCATCAGTAGGAATCAAATCAAACACAACGAACTTGATCTGGCTTTTATCTCCATCCGAGTTCAACATACCAGTGCCAACCCGAAATGCCTCGCCGTCTGATAGCCCTCTGCTATTACGATACACCAGCTCGCCATCGTAGACATATTCATCAATCAGCGATTCATCGCCAAGCTCTTTGATGATGTCGTCCTTAATATGGTCTAGGCCGGTAAACTCTTGTCCCTGACGGGAAATAAACTTGCCACGGTAGAACGTACCTCGGTTACCATTCATCTTGCGGCTGAGACTGAACCAGGTGCCCGGCTTGAGTTTGACTTTATCGATAGGATATCCTTGCTGGACTTCCCAGACCGGAACGACCACTTTGCCAAAAATCTTATTGACCGTAGCAGCTTCAACACCCAGAGGCAAATTCTTAGTGAACACTCGAATCAGAAAATCTTTATGTGAAGCATTCCAGTAGATATAACTGGCTGCCATTGACAAAGCCATGTCAGAGCCGGTGTTGCACTCCGCCAGGAATAAGCAGATATCTTGGAAAGTGTGTGGAAATTCATCCACGATTCGCACCTTTTTGTTGATCTTTGCCTTAGAGATCCCTGTTGTGATCTGCGGATCGAGAATGAAATCAAGGAAGAAAAACAACTGACTCTCACCGATCTCGTTCTTAGCATCCAACAAGATTGTTGCCTTATCGGTCTTTTTTGTGGCCTTCTGAAGCTTTTTTGTCAGTGTTTCCAGCTTGTCCAGCAGCACACCGTCCAGAATCAGCTCGCCTTCAAAATCAAGTGATGATGTCATCTTCAGTCCCCTTTCTTGTTCTCTTGGGTTTTTGCGGTAGTTCATAATGGGTCAGAGCTTCACGCATTTCGTGGAGAAGAAACGCATGGATCAGCCATGATGTGGTATCTGGCTCACAAAAGATGATTTGACAGTTATATCGAGCAAGCCATGTGGTGAGACTGCCCAGCAGTGAAGCGGGTGTCATTTTACTGCGATATGCACCGCGATTGATCTTTTCCCATGAACCGTTTTCAATGAGTATGTAAGTTTTTGCTCCGGCAGCAGCCGCCCTGTCGAACTCTTTGGCGAACCGAATTCGATTCGTTGTGAAGTTGCCGCAGATTTCATCTATGGAGTTTTTTCTTTCAATGGTCACCTTATCTGCCAACGAGAATTTTTCGCCATTGGGCAGTGTCACCTCAGCACTATAGTCACCAAAGTCCAGCCGCTTACGCATATAAGCACACGGGAACGATGAGAGCCGCTGATGTAGAAGTGGAGTATCCTTTTCGCGGTCATCCACAATAATCACCATAGACTTGAGGATCTGAGTGATTTCGTTATATGTCACTTTGTCACCTCCTCTCATCTGACGTGTACGTATTTGCGAAGAATCGTTTCTTTGTCGGTCTTGGATTGAACCCACTGGCCATGCTCGTCCTTTGACCAGCGGCCTTCTTCCCGCTCTTCATCAATGCGAAGGATGTCGCCTTTCTCAATTGGGGCAGCTTCCAGAGTACGGGCTTTCACCTTAAGCCGGCGCTGTTGACCGGTTTTGAGGACGTAGGCGCTTACAGTTTTATTGGCGAACTTACCATCAATATCCAAGACGTAGATGTAAGAATCTTTGAGCTTCGGCATTGTAAGCTGGATGTAGCCAAGGTTGTCACCCTCATACTTTATTCTGTCAGTGATAGGAGTCTTTACGGTATCTGTTTTTTCGCAGAGCAGCCGAACGATTTTCATCCAGTCTACGTTAACATATTTCTTTTCAGTCTCTTTCTCACACAGTTTGGCCATGATGTCGTGAGACAGAAGCTTGTCCATCTCGTCCTTATTGAGCTGTTTTGCATCAAGGAAGTTATTGAAGATATCAACCTGTTCCAACAACTGATTGGGATTGCCGAATTCAGAAAAGAAATCAAGCTCAATTAGAATCCCTAACTGCCGACTGTCCGCAATTTTTCTTTTCTGGTTCATCAACAACAAGTCAATGAAAGAATCGAATTTATGGTTGCGGAGCTTATAAAACTCCCGACTGAGCCGCTTGTTCAGGTACTTGATAGACTCCATCCCCTGATAGATTTTCTTATCTGTTTTATCGTAGACATATTCATCCCGAGAATGGCGGAACTTGATTGGCATGATCTGGATGCCACGTTCATTCGCAAGCTTGGTCGCATTAACGATTTTTTCTTGCGTGTCCGCAGTATTCAGAAGTGCCGTTACAAATTCGTAGGTGTAGTAATAGCGATAATACGCACAATAATATGTAAGAATCGAATACCCGGTAGCATGGTTCAAACCAAACTGATACGAGGCCGAGTTCTCGATGACCTGTAAAAATTCTTTTGCCTCTGTTTCGGCTGTTTCTCTTGATTTTGTTGAGTGATTACAATAGCCATTCAGGATACGGGGCATTGCCGCATCCAACTCCGCTTTGTTCTTGTGACCGATTGCACGGCGAACACTATCTGCATCACCGCCGCTCATATCACAGAACTGTTGGAGGAACGCGATGGTCTGTTCCTGAAAGACAAGCCAGCCCAGGCTATCTTTTAACAGCTCGTCGATTTCAGGCGACGGATTGTGATTTGCTTCATGCCGGAAGAGCTTGTCTCTGTAAGAAGCGCCGCCGGGTCGAATGGCTGCCGTGACCAAGCTCAGATCTGCGATGCTGTGAACATCGTATTTTTTGAGCGAATCAAAAGCGAAATCCTCAACGAACTGGAAAATGCCAACCGGAGACGTTTTCATATCTGCCCAGACTGCCTGGTCATCGAAATCCATTTCCCAAGTGTGCGGGTACGGAATATCAGCCAGCTTACAGGTTTTATCAATAACAGACACTGTATCAAGACCGAGGATATCGTACTTTGCCAGACCGACTGCATGAGACGCTTCCATGTCAAGACACAAAATAGGCAGCCCGTCTTTATCTTGGAAGACACCATACCTTTTATAGAGGTCGATTGGAGCGATGATAACGCCAGCCGGATGATGTGACAGAGACACGATCGTTCCTTGCAATCCATCAAAGTAGTAGAAGATATCAGGATGATCTGCACGACACTTTTCAGCGCTGGCATCGTATTCCTTTTTCACTTTTGCGATCCGATCAAGGGAATAAGGATTCCTAGATTCGTCTGCATCCGGATTTTCACGCTTCCAGACCTTTGCAAGAGCTCGTCCAATCTCGTCGATTGTCGCTTTTCCTGCCAAAGTACCCATAGCCAGAACATACGCACACTTCTCACGACCGAACGATTCAAAGATGTGGTTGTAAATTATAGGACGATAAGCATCAGGCACATCGATATCAATATCACCAATCTCGACACGGTTTTCATTACAGAATCGTGAGAACACCAGATTCCAGCGAGCCGGGTCAACATCGATGATATCTGTGACGAATGCACACCGAGAACCTGCAACAGAGCCACGACTTGGTCCGAACGGAATGCCCTCTCCCTTGCCCCAAATCATCAGGTCGCTCATAGAAAGCATAAAGCCCAGCATGTTGGTTTTCTTAAAGACTGTAAGCTCCTCTTCAACATCTGCCTTAAACTGGGCGACTTCATATTCAGGAATGATACCGCGACGAATTTTGTCGTTCAGCATATCATGGGTACGTTTGATATAAACATTGGCATCTGATTCAGAAGTCCCGGTCAAAATGGGATACCGCGCCTTTGTGCTTAGAGTGAAATCAGTGACACTATCTGCCATCCGATTCGTATTCTCGATTGCTTCCATCCAGACCTCACGAGGGAGTGCATCTTGCACAGTGAACGCGTCGACCAGCTCATTGTAAGACTTGAAGGTTAAATCAAATTCGTCCTCACCAGTGAACTCGATTCCCTTGCCCATCATAAGGATCTTGCGGCACTCTGCTTTATATGCATTCAGACTGTGGGTGTCAGTTGCAGCAATCAGTGGCTTGTGATATTTCTTGGAAAGCTCCCAGAGATACTGGTTATATTCCTTTTGATCGTCACAATCGTGATACTGAATCTCATAATAGTCATAGGTCTTGCATAGTTTGTCATAGACTTCCTGACGAAATCCATCACATTCTGACGTATATTTACGAAGCGGGCTTGCCAGACAGGCAGAGATTTTGATGATGTTATCAGACAATCCAAAGAATTCTTCAAAAGTGATACGGGGCTTATAATACTTGTGATCAGCATCATAAGACGTGCTCATCACCTTGTTCAGCTCCAAAACACCACGAGCATTTTTGCAAAGAAGAATCGTGTGGAAGTTGTCGCGAACTTTATAGCGTTCGGCATCCATCATTTTACCGATTTCCTCTTGTGCTTCCTGCGGGTCCCAGCCTTGATAAGATTCATAAACCTCATCAGGGATCTCTGGATAGTGGTATATCTCTGAAGTAAGATACACCTCGCAACCAACGATGAATTTCAGACCCTTTTTCTCTGCATACTGTTTCTTTTCAGTCCAGTTAAGGTTGTAGCCATGGTTGGTAGAAGCAATCGCTTTCATTCCGTAAGAAGCAGCGAGATCAACATAATCCTCCCATTTTGTACAAGAATCAAGGAGCGAACCTTTATCGTCGTGCAAATGGTATACAACATAGTTTTGCTCCATGAATCCTCCTTAAAATAAATCGTCTATACCGACCACGCTTGGGTCTTTTGCCGCATAAAACGGCCGTTTGTTAATGCAATCCCGAAGCGGTTCACAGGTTTTACGATGACCGCAGAGATTGGTACAAAAGAAATTGGGACTGCCATTTTTCTCTTCGATCTCTCGTGCAGGCCATTCGCCACTGCGTTTCCGCTCCTCGAACTCGTCCGCTGTTTCGTTTATGTAATCGATACATTCTTTGCGTAGTTCATCGGTGACAGGATACGGTCTGACATATGTAGTCAATTTGAACTGGCAGCGAATATCTTTCGGCAGATCATTGATATCGTTCGATTCGATAAATGCCTGGGTAACAATTTCAATCTGCCCACTGTCATACCCGGCGGCTTTCATTTTGGAACGAACTGTGGACCGCAGCGTGTAGCCCACTTTGCATCGATCGAGCACCTTTTCGGCTGGTTTTGCACGTTTTCCGAATCCGGTTTCGTATGTAATCTTGCAATATTTCACCATGATCCAACAAGGAACGGCCGTTTTGAACCCAGCCTGTTCAAGCGCCAGAGTGTACGCGACCAGCTGGCGGCCATAATGAAGCAGATCTTCGTCCTTAAACTGACTTGAAGTCTTGATATCTAACACCTGTAGCCGCCCGTCTGGCATAATACGAATCAAATCCGCATAACCTTGAAGATAGCGATCATCACGAAGTTTCAGAATAAGCAGCTTTTCGACTTCATACTCGCCTTTTGGACTGACCCAATCACGAGCCATACAACGCATGTTTGAGATCCATTTATCGCGGATGCCATTGCCGCCATCTCTCGTTTTGGGAAAATCAATTCCAAGCATATCGAGTTCATCCAGACCGTTTTCGATGGCAGGACCGATATCCGCTTCTGTGTTCTTCCCTTCAATGATTCCTTCCAGCGTATCGTGGACCACAGTACCAAGAGATGAGTACACATTGGCGCATTGATCTCGTGGCTTGATATAAGTCAGATATGCATTATATGGGCAATCATGGATCGTACTCAGCTTTGAATAGCTGTACACATGCGCCCCTTTGTCATACAGTGCCTGTAGCTCAGGGGCTATTACTCTTTGTCCCATTTACATCACTCCTCTACCCATTTCACATATTTTGTTACGCCCTCTTTGTAAACATCCTTACCAAGATCAGCGATATTCATTTTGGTGCCCTCCTGAATCAACCCGTCAGGCCAAATGTATCCAACCTTTGTTTTTAAGATCGGATTGTCCACGATGAGTTTTTTACACTCGTTGACCAGATGCTCTTCTTCAAGCCCTTCATCGTAAGCCAGAATGATTTTCTTTGGCAGCATTCGTTTGATGTATTTGGTTTGCGTATCTGATACATGACAGCCGCACGTTGCGAGGGCAATATTGCAGCCGAACGAATCGCATTGCTGGACTGCTTTTTCAGATTCAAACAGAACGATATTCCCTGTTTCCTGAATCCGATGATAATTTTCAGCGTATCCAAATAGTGTTTTACTGCGCGGGCAAGCGATCAATGGATACCAGCGTTTATCGTGTTCACACTCGTAATTGGCGCGGCCCATGATGCCGACCAAAGAACCATCAGTTGCACGCTCTGGGATCGTGATTCGATTTGATTCCACATCATAACCGACACCGAATTTTTGCTGAGTATCCAGGCTGATGCCATCTTTGATGAAGCGGAGATTGTATTTGTTGGCATACGGTTCCAGAGTCTCCTCCGGGTACGTTTTCAAATCTTCCATCTCTTCTTCATAGTCAGGCATCAGTTTTAGAAAAAAACCACCGAACGGCCAATGCGTTTTGATGTTGACCTCTTCTTCTGAGATGCCAGCCTTTTGTGCAGCGAATTTCAAAGAATCTGGAAACGAACATCTTTTGACATCCATAATCAGACTGAAAAGATTCCCCTTTTGGTTTGTAGAGAAAACAAAGAACCGAAGCGTGCCGCAATCGAGCATACAACTGGTTGGATTTCGCTGCTCTTCCCGAGCGAACCGCAGATTATTTTTGAGAGGATTGAACTTGATATTTTCAAAGCCAAGTGCTTCAAGGATCTGAATGATTTTGTCTGGCTGATTTTCAAGCTTAGACGTTAATACATTGACATCCATTCATATCGAAGCCTCCCTTCTTATTTATCTGCGGTCGTACTGGCCATGGTCATTTACAATGGTACAGAAACCAATTTCGATCCAACGGTTCCAAGCTGAATCCCACTGATAAAGAAGGGTTTGACCATCTTCATCAGAACGAGTTTTATTCAGAAAAAGAACCATATATTTTTTGTCTTTATCCATGATGAATGGCTCTTTGATTTTTGGATTATCTTTATTCCGCCGATAGGGATTGCAATCAAATTTCTCACCGGTGTACTCATCCTGCCAACATGCCCTGGCGAATACGGCTTGAGCCACCACTTCTTTTATCTGTTTTGAGTTTGACAGACAAGTTGCATCAAGCCAGCGCTGATTCGTAGTATGTAAAGCCAACTGGAAAGTACAGATCATAGCGACCTGTTCTTTTGAAACGGTATTAAAAATGCGGCGACTGTTCATCAACAATGCCTGCCACATCTTATCGTCAATACCGTCATCCGATTTCATGGTGTCATAGATGATTGCCTTTGTGCCGGATCTTGCAAGACGCTTGATGTACTGAAGCACTTTAGAAGTGTCGTTTTCGAACATTTTTACAAAGCGAATATTGGAATACTTTTCTTTTGTAATGGCTGCTGCCTTACGAAGCATCTCCAACTCCTCTTCATTAAAATGGCCAAGACTGAGCTTTTTACGAGTGATTTTCCAGTAGTCCAATTCTTTCGTGAGAATGTGAACCAGTAACATGTTTTTATATGCCTTGCTCTGCATCTCGTTTGAAATAATCGCAACGCCTGTACCACCTTCTGCAAACGGGAGAACCATATTTTCAAAGATAAAACTTGATTTTCCTGTGCCGCTGTGACCAGCAAACAAATACATATCCCCAACAGGAGCACCAAGTGTCAGATAATTCAATAGAGGTGCTCCAGCTGCATAACTGATTCCCTGATCCATGCCGGCATTGCACTGCTGGATGTATTTTTCATCAACAACAAGATTTTCGATCTTTGAATCGTTGCCGGTTGTCAGCGCCACACTGTTATTGAGCAGCTCGAAAGTGTTATACACATCTTCGTTTGTGGCATCATCAAAGCGCTCAGGGTGACTGAGTAGCTCATCATACTTGGTGGCCAAGATTTTGAGCGTATTCATTTTGGCGATTTGGTTGTAATAGCTGTCCGTGTTCTCCGGATCGACCAGATCCATCATTGCCTTACAAGCACGCCAGCCGTTCAGTTCTTCGTAATGCCGACGGAGTGTGGGTTTGTCCGCCAGATATGTATCAAGAGTGATGTTATCGATATTAGAAAAACCCTGCCGACGAATGCCGCGACCGACCATGAAATAGAAAACCTGTTCTTCACAGATCAGGGTTTTATCTGTTCCTTCGTTGATGTTTTTGTAATCGTCGTATCGCTGGGGATCTTTCCACAGACAAAAAACAAAGCTTGCTTCGGCCTGTACACGATTTGCTTCGATCTTTTCAATCGCCTTGGTTAAATCCATAAATCGTCACCTCCTAGCAAGCTGCTAACATCTTTTCCTTTGTGTGCAGTACCGATCATTGACAGGTCGATCATTGTATCAAGATTTGGTTCTGCATTATTTTTGACAGTCTTTTCTGCCTTATCTTTTTCACGCCGGTAAACAGCGCCGATGTTATTGCGAATGATCGCCATCAGATAGCTGCACTTCCCTGCGTCATCATCGAACTTCTTATTCTGCATTGCCCATCGAATCGACTTTTCGTTTTCATCCATGGTTTGCTGAATGATTTCATCCGAGTAGAAATCCAGTTCCTTCAGCCGGCGAAATACGATTGTTGGCATTGGCTGACCATTTTCCGGGTCATATCCAATAAAATCCGCGATCGTACTGCACAGCTTCTTATAAGATTCCATCGTGCGGCCTGGCTTCTTTTGAGGAGCGGGCTTATTCTTTTTCGCCTTCTCCCTGCGCCGCCCGGCCAACCACGCCTGATAAACCGCTTCCGATTGAAAGTAGCGATTGTTTGGCGCTTTGTAAAATTGACTCCTGGGGCCTTGCACCCCGGTAGCCATACATTTAACTGTAGGTTCCTTTGCCATATTTCCTACCTCAACATACCCACCGTCCCGCCCTGCGTATTTACTTTGGAATGATCGTGTAAAGTGTGAATGATTAGACCAAAGAATAAACGCGTTTCAATGCGTCAATAGGAAATTCTGGATCAGAGAACTTAAGACCGACCTCATCGCGGATCGCCTTGATCTGGGCCTTAACATCAGCAGATGCGTTACCGAAACGATCCTGAATTGTGCTGATCCACTCGGCACGGTAAGGCTCGTCCTCTTCAGCCTGAGCTGCGGCACGATTTTCTGCATCCTTACGACGAGCGATTTCTGCCGTCTTTTCCTGCTGTGCGGCTTCTTCCTTCTGACGGGCAGCCATATCGGCATCAGTCATCGGCTTCATAGTGGCAGAGTTCTTAACGCCCTCTTCAAACGCTTCAATGAAAGCCTTGGGGGTGAAAGGAACCTTCTCAGGCAGACCGTGAAAACGAGAACCAGCATCCAGACTTGCAGTAGCACGCAGATACAGGACACGATTTTCACCAGTGACCTTCTTATCCTTGATCTCACGATCAAAGACCGCCATCATAACCATCTGTGCAGTATCGGCAATTGCACCATACACCTTATCCATCAGGTTGTTGGTCCAAACCTGATATTCTTCACCAGTGACCATATCAGTACGAGTCTTTTCCTTGACGTGAGACAAGATAAACACAGCGATACCGGCATCCTCCAGACGAGTAATCTGCTCTTGAATCAGTGCAATCACACGGTCAAGTCCCCGACCGTAGCCTCCAAATGCATCGTTAATACTCTTGCACGGCTTACCGGTCTCTTTACGAGACAACCGAATGGCCTCCTGTGCAGCGATATCATACAGGCAATCCAAGGTATCGATTGCGACCAGCTTAATGCCATAGTCCTTATTGTTCTCGACGATATCATCAACAATCTGAATGAAACCACGGCTGTCGGTCTCTTCGTCGTAGTCCTGATTGAAAACCTTCGCTTCTTCAACCTGCAGATCATCCAGAGCGTGGTAACCATTCTCAGCACCGCAAGAAATCAGTAGGCCCTTAGTTGCATCACCATACTTCTCTTTGATCAGGTCACGAATAAAGGTGGTTTTGCCGATCTTGCGAATTCCGAGCAGCATATAATGAGGATAGCTGCCAAGGTCTGCCTTAATACGATTGATTTTGAAACCCATTATGTATTCTCCTTTTTAATTTTCATTCCATGGTAAATCGACAGGATCAAAACATGGTGTCGATATCATCATCGCTGTCTTCCGTGGCCTCGACTGCAGGAGCAGCTTTTGCCTTGGTCTTAGCCTTGGAACCACCCTTCATCATATCGTCCACGCTTTCATCAACCGCCGGGGTCCAGATCTCATCCTCGAACTCACGAGCAGTGTAACCAGAATCAGCTGCAGTCTTGCACTCCTCAAATTCACCAGTCAGGATAGGCTTTACCAGACGCAGCTCCTTTTCCCGATCACCGAGGATATTTCCACGCGGCTTGAAATCTTCCATCTTAGAGATACCGAGTTCGACCTGCTCCCGCTGCTGTTCAGTCAGGCTGTCCATAGTAAACGGGACCTCTTCAGCGCCATTGACGACTGCGATCTGCCAGTTCATATGGACAGGATTGCGAGACTTGGTTTCCAGATAGCGCATCTTGTAATCGTGGATTGCCTTGTGCTTCGGCTTGTCCATATCAAAAACAGCAGTATTGAACACGGTGTCAATCTGGAACATCTTCTGTGCGCCATCTGCCTTAGACCACATCGGAGTGTAGCAATGCATCATAATCTTGCCGTCATCCTTCAGAGTGGTTGTATCCATGCTGTCCTTGTCGTAGTACAGGTCCAGATTCATAGTCAGATGGGGAACTTCCTTCTCACCTGGCATGTACACGTTCTGGATCTGATACTCGCGATAAACCTGATCCTTGTATTTACCGGTGCCGGGACGCAGAACGAACTTACCAGTAACAACAATATCGTCCTCATAACCGGCCAGAGCGGACTCCAGATACTCGATCATATCCCACTCGGTAATGAACTCCTTGCGCTCGCCCAGGTTCACTGTGAACTTTTTGGTGCTGGCAACAGTCTTGATCACATCTTCGTCCAGACGATCACTCCACGCGACCTCGATATTGTTTCGGTCAGTATCCATGGTCTTGATCTCGTCATTCTTAAAGCCTTCCAGCTTGACATAACCGAGATTGTTTCCGGCTTTGATACCAAAGTTAATACTGATCTTCTCACCCTTGTCGTAGGTGTCGCGCTTCACGAACGGGACCTTTTTGGAAACAGTAACCTTTCCGCAAAAGCTAAAGCGAGAGTAAACGTTGTTTTCCTTACTTGCCATATGTACCTCCTATGTAATCAGTTATCAATAATCGAATTCTTCAGTAGTCTTATGCTCCCACTCTGGCACCCTGGGGGCAAAGGGAACAACGATGGGCTCGTGTTTGCATCTGGACATGAATTCATCTGCCAGCTTGTCATAACAGCCAGAGCAGAGAGAGAACTTCATCTTGTCCCCATCACGCTTGCTCCCGTAGAAGAAAGGCAGTTCCAGGTTACCAAGATTGATCTCATCGCAGGTGTCCAGAGTCTTACCACAAAAATTACAAGTCATATTGTTTTCTCCTATCTAATTTGACGAAATGCTATCGAATCAAATCAGGAGACGCACGTCCATACAGCATCTGTACTCCCCTTTCGATTTACTATTTATAAATTCACTTCAGTTCCATGATGTCATCAAAGAGCATCACGTATTCATCCGTGTATTTATTTCCATGGAAGTGGCCAAAGTACCACATTGGCTCTTGGTATGCCGGGAATAAGGAGTAGATTTCATCAAAGAATCGTTCTGTTGACTGGTCTACTGTGCTCTGATCAATGCCAGAGATAAAAAGCTCAGTTGGCTCGAACCGCAGCGGACAGGTATGGGTCAACATAATATCGATTTGTTTTTCCGTTGCCATCAACCGTACCAGCCCCTTCGTGAGTTCATTTGGCTGTTCATCCGGCCACCAATGCCAACCGCGCCGCAGACGATAATCCTTGTCGACCGAATAAGCACCGCCGCAAACAAGTGCAGTCAACACACGGTCGGATGTAAAAATCGTATATACGGCACCGTCGATGGCAAAATACTGGTTAGGGTGTTCTGCGTGCCACAACATCGGACCCTGAATTGCACCCTCTGTGACATCGACCTGTTTATATCCATCTGCTTCTGTAGGTCGCCGCTCGTGATTGCCATGAATACAGAACAGTTTTGCAGGGATTTCATCCGCAATATTCTTGATATACATCTCCTGCGGGTGATCCTCGCCGTAGTAATTCAAACCAACATCGCCCAAGCAGATAAACCATTCTGCGTCTGAATGCACCTTGCAGAAACTCTTCAGATCATAAAATCGACTTGGGTTGCCATGGATATCACCTGTCATATAAACTGCCATCTGGAAACTCCTTTTCAAATTAAGACGGAAGTGGGCTTACTTTGTCATAAATCGTCCATTCATCAGGACAATCACAATGCGGAGTATAGAATCGGGTACAAAAATTCCAGTAGATACAATCATCGCAGCCCAATTCGTTTTCGTATCTTTTTCCGCATTGATAAATAAAGTCCCGAAGTGCAATTTCAAGTTGTTCTGGAGTAGTCATCTGTGAACCTCCCTATCCGATTTGTTTTTTGGTTGTGCTAGTGTGACTCGAACACACGATCAGGGAGTCAAAGTCCCTTGCCTTGACCGACTTGGCTATAGCACATTATATAAGGCGGCACCCAGTGCTACCTGAGCACCGCCGTGAGTTTTAAATCTTAGAAGTTGGACCACGGAAGAGATAACCAGCTGCAAAAGAAGCCAGCATCAATCCGCCCACAATCCAAATTGCTTTACTGATTTCAATCCAGATCAATCTGAATCACCTCAGTTCTCGATTCGCATAAAGCTGATATCGGTAGACTGGTATACGCTTGCATCCGGCTTCAGAGCACCAGCAGCCTTGTCGGCCTGATACTTTGCATTGCCAGAGCCTGTAATAATCAGTCGATTCTGATCAATACCCTGAGAAGCCAGATAGTTGGCAACAGTCTGAGCACGATTTGCAGAGAGCTGAATACCGAACTCGGTCTGAGTGTCTGCATTGATATTGCCGTTGATAACGATCATTGTGCCATCCAGAGTCTTGGCGATATTTACGAAATCATCCAGAACAGAGGCTGCGCTGGCCTGATCGGTGAACACAGAAGAATCCGGGACAAATGTTACATTGGCGGTCTTGCTCAGCATGGAATCATAATCCAGATTGCCAGTGACCTGCTGGGTGATATTGGCACGGGTTTCGTCACTTACAGTCACCTTTGTGGTGGCATTTGCGGCGGAAGTAGACTTAAAATCACCTTTCAGAGCGTCAATATAAGTGGTATCAAAAATCGTGTCCACAAGGCCGCGATTGACGGTTTCGCCCAGAGCCTCCCAGATATCGCACATCTGGTTATAGATCATGGGAGCAGTATCGTTTAGAATGTTATAATTGTCCTTCCAGCTGGCCATCTTGGCATTGGCGTAAGTAGCGTCGATATCGGCATCACTGGAAGTGGAGTACATCGGGAACACTTCACGGGCTGCTTCGTAATTGATGGGCTGATCATAAGACATCAGAATACCCTTGACGAACTTCTTGACAGTATCTTCGTGAGCTGCTGCCCAATCGGCATCAAACACAATACCGTCCATAACCAGAGAAGAGGAAGACTTGGTATCAAAGACAACCGTACTATTGGTATAGGTCTTAGCCTGAGTCAGGTACGGCTCCCATGTTGCAGCAACATCGATCTGACCAGCAAAGTATGCTTTAGCGGTGTCATCTGCCGTACCGAACATGATCAGGTTGTTCATAATGGTTGCCTTATCCGCATCGGACAGGTTGGAATTATTGACAAACCAAGCGACCAGGGTTTCGGCCTCAGAGAATTCAGGAACGCCGATCTTGGCATTGACCCACGAATTCACATCCGCAAACTGAGTGGAAGCGATAATACCGTCGCCGCCATAGCTGTAGTTGGTAAACACCGGCATGATGATATTCTTACCGGCATCCGTAAACTTCTGAGACAGGAACGCGACACGGTTCGTAGTATAACCAGCGGCCTGCAGATCACCAGAGATCAGTGCATTGCTGGACTCAGTAGCGTCGTTGATGACATTGATATTCACCTTGATGCCGAGCTGGTCAAATACAGAACCGGGCTGAGTAGTAAGACCTCCATTTGCGGTGATACAGCTCAACCATCCCGCCCATTCATCCAGAGACAGATTGATCGTATCATCCCCGGCGGAATCAGACGGCTTATTCGTACTGATAGAAGTGCTCGGCTTTGATGTAGTCGTCTTCTTTTTGTCGAACTTAATCACACCGCCCTTGATGCCGCCAACGACACCAATAGCAACAGCCACAGCAAGGACCACACCAACAACAGCGCGGCCAGCCTTAGTCAATTTGAACTTAGACATGTTATTCTCTCCTATTTAATTTTGATTTTATTTCTTGGACTGAGTGTTCAATCCAGAAGGCTTTGTGAGGGTGTTCAGATCAGGAATGCTGTAAGTTGTTACGTTTGGATTGCTCTTTTTGAGACTATCCAGATACGAACTCACCTTATAATCAGCAGTGTTTGCGTCCGCCTTATCCAGCTTTCCCTCTCGACTGGTCTGATACAGAACCTTTGCACCCGCTGCTTTTTCGCGACTTTCCTGAAGGCCATCACGGGTAGCGTTGAGCATTTTATCGGTGCCGGTAGATGCACGCAGACGATCCAGATTGGAATACACATCTGCGACCTGTTCGTTCGCCTTCAATTCAGCCACCACATCCTTGCTTTCACGCTTCAGAGCAGCCAACTGATTTTCAAGCTTTTCCTTGATTGCCTTAACCTCTTCCGCCGCTGGTTTCATTTTTTGGAACTGAGTAGATAGGTTCTCGGCTTTATCGAGCTCTTCTTGCAACAGTCGAGCATAAGTGGTAGCAGATTCTTCATCACCGCGACTCATAGCAGCCTTTGCACGTTCATCGTAACTCTTCGCCTGCTTCTGACAGACAGCGTAGTTATCCTGAATCGTCTTGAGCTTACCCGTCAGGTCTCGCAGAGTATTGCAGGCATCTGTGTATTTCTCAGTCATCTCATCGATCTTCTGAGCATAGATAGCGCGTGCACCATCTGGTGTCTTGGCTGTATCCTGCACAAAGACCTGCAAGAAACCACCGGCAAGAGCTTTGAGCTGCTGACGGAATGACGGAAACAGAATTAAACTGCCAACAAAGGCGAAACCAACACAGAGAAAAGTAAACTCAGCAATCGTGAAAGAAAACATTACTGGGCGACCTCCTTCCCGGCGGGCTCCGTCTTATCCTCTTCGATAAATTCCTCGATAGAAGAAATCATCTTGAGTTCATCCTGAACTGTATTGGTGATCTTTTCGATGGCCGCACCAGCTTCAACGTTGCGATTCGTCAAAGCTTCGATCTGTTCCTTCATAGATTCGATCTGCTGGTCGTTGCTCTTCATCTCGTCAAACAACGCATTCATCTTATCGTTACCAACAGCCCGCAGAAGCTCCTTGCGCTGCTTCGCATCAGAGATAATCGCGGTTGCATCATATCCCAGTGTCGCCATCAGGTTCTTGACCGTTGCTCGTTTTGTTTTGGTGGGCATCTCAGACGGGAATGTATCGATCACATCTTTGATCTTGTAGACAGTAACAGCGTCAGCAGGGTTCATACCATTGGTCTCGTAAACCGCCTGAACATCGATGGTGTCGCCCTCAGGAACCTCGGCCTGAACCGGTTCGTCCTCTGGGAAATCTCCATTGATGTAATGATCTCCGACGCCACTACAAACGCGAAGCTCATTCGTGGTATCCGGCATATCATACTCAGAAGCAGCTACACCCTCAACAAGACCGAGTTTTTCAAATAGACTTTTCTTCGCCATAATTTTTCTCCTCGTTTTCTTTTTTTATTACGCCATAACCTACTTGCTTTCCATCACGAATCTCAGCAAAATCCCCATAATAGCACCAATTATGTGACTCGATAAATTCAACAAATAAACTTATTGACTCCTCCCAGCTTGTATTATCTGGAATACTCAGACATCCCATAATTTTAATTTCATGTGCCATAATCTTTCTCCTTATTTGATTTATAAATTGGATCACCAAGAGTTCCATCAGGCTTCACATAACAGCCGTCTCGAATCTCAGAGAACCCACCACCATAGTACCAACCATGCGACTCAACAAAATCTAAGAACACGTCTGTGATTTCATCAAAGTTCGCATCATCTGGAACGTTCAGACAGCCTTGAATCTCAATTTCGTGTGACATAATCTCTCCTTACGAAAACTTCCACTTGAAAATCTTCTTGATACAGATATTTGTGATCCAGTCAAACAGAATACTGAAAATCACAATCGCCAATATTCCAACAAACACCAGAGATGTACGGCCACGAGCGGACGAAGTATAGATCAGATAGCCAATACCGTACTTCGCATTCACTGTCTCGGCCACTGCGATATAGGTCCAACCGATGGCGTACATTGTGGCGAATGATTGACAGATGGAAGGCGCTGCGATTGGGAAGACGATTCGTGTTACTGTGCTGAACTTCCCTGCTCCATCAATGCTGGCCGCCTCGATCACATCATCACTGACATCGTCCATAGCGATCAGAACACTTGGAAGCATAAACACAAAGCTGGCCACAAATAAGAAAGCGATCTTCATTTTCTCTCCGATTCCAAACCACATAGTCAACAGCGGATAGAAGGCAGTGACTGGCAAAAACCGCATTGCTCGAATTGCTGGATAGAGCAGCTTTTGAAGCGGATGACAGATTTTCATCAGACAGCCAAGAGGAATGGAGATGCCGGCGCTCAAAGCGGCTGCCACCGTAATGCGAACCAGCGAATATCGGAATGCTTTCAACATTGTTCCATTTTGGATCAACAGGAAGAATTCCCGAAACACAGCGCCTTTCTGGGGAACAAAAATTGGCGAAGTCAAAGCCGCGCCAATGTCCCAGATAATCGCCAACAGAATCAGAAGAATCACACGATAGATCCAATCTTTCTTCGTCGTTTTCATTTTGATACCTCACAATATTTAATTTTCAAAAAATGGCCTGTACCGGAATTGAACCGATGTCTCCGCCGTGAAAGGGCAGCATCTTCACCTCTTGACTAACAGGCCATATCACGCGGCAAGCAAGATTCGAACTCGCGGATGTATTACCATCAATGGATTTCAAGTCCACCGCTTTAAACCACTCAGCCATTGCCGCATATAACAAGCCTTTTCACATCATGCTCGGGATGATTCTTGACAATCGCGTAACAACGTGATACACTTTTGCCAACTTAACTCTCACTAGACACACCAGTTCCTCAATGACGGACATTGTTCTCGCGTCTCGAGCGGATTGGAGGTGCTTAGATGAAGCGTTAGGCGAAAGATTTTCTTGATGTCGCTGGTGACATTTGCAGTATCGTCGGGCTCATACTGATGGTTCTGCAGATGAATCACGTCATCGGGTAATCATGACAGCTCAGTGGTTATGGCCGCTGGGCTGTTTTCTTTTCTTGATCTCTTTATCAACATCTTCCAGAAAGCTCATCCAGTTTTGAAGATCAAATTCATCTCCAAAATTAAACCCTTCATCCAGACGTTGATATAGATCCTGCTGAAAGCACCATAGCGTTTTATCTGTCAACTCACTCAGGTGCGGTGTGATGAAATCGATCACAAGACCAGGCATATATGTTCTGCGCCCGACTGCGTATCGAACAGCACAATTACAAATGGCACCGAAGTCATCATCATGCGGATCGATCATTGCCATAATCGTTGAGCTCCTCTTTAATTTGTTCATTTCTGATTTGATTCGTCCTATGCTTCGCAAGACGCTTATCGCGAAGTTTTGCCTTTGCCCAGTTATTTCGAACTCTACTCCAACGTCCGTATCGACGTTCAAATTCATCAGCACCCCAACCCTGATGGCCTATGACACCTTTATAAATTTGCTGTCGTTTCATAAAACTGGCTCCTTTCTTGAAAAATAGGGATACTGTTATGTAATTTGTTTGGCACGCCCAGCAGGATTCGAACCTGCAAAAAAATGACAGTTTTAGAGACTGCGGCTTTGACAATTAAGCTATGGGCGCATATCGAATCCGAATGCCCGCCCACGGATATGACGCCCGCTCTTCTATCTTGTCAGCGTCTCCACAAGACTGTTCACCCAACCACAGACAGGTATTGGTGCGACCGGTGGGTTACGATCCCGCTACCCCTTGATTAAAAGTCAAGTGCTCTACCAATTGAGCTACGATCGCATATAAAAGTCGGCTTACGCACCCTCGCGAGTTGGCATCATCACCGATAATCAGGGCTGCCATTGTAATAGTAACCGCCCTTAAAAGGCTAATCCTTTGTTCTGCGCAATTTAAGAATCACTTACTTGGTGGTCCCGGCTGGAATCGAACCAGCGACACGGGGATTTTCAGTCCCCTGCTCTACCGACTGAGCTACAGAACCACGAAGAGGTCCTAACCTGACTCGAACAGGTTACATAGAGATTAACAGTCTCTCGTTCTAACCAACTGAACTATAGGACCATAAGCGATTCGGATGGGGATTGAACCCACGACCCCTAGCGTGACAGGCTAGTGCTCTATCCTTCTGAGCTACCGAACCATATAAACGGCAGGTATTGTTACGCCCCTGCCAAGGCGCTCACCATCTACCAGCCATGTGGTAAACAACGGGACTTATGTAATCGATCCACAAACCTGTGCCCATGGATTTTATAAACCTTTGACCTGTATTCGTTACTGTTTAATCTTTAGCTAGAAGTTTAAGCTTTGAACTTTCAACCTTTAACCTTTAAATCAATAACCGTTAACCTTTCCAAGACATTTGAATCAACTACGTGTTGGCCCTTGGGACAACTCCTTCTCTTGATTCGATTTTTTTTGGATAATGGATTCGAACCATCGTTTCAAGCTTATAGGCTTGCGTCTTAACCTCTTGACAAATCCAAAAATTCAAGTATTACCAAATATTTTACTTGATTTCATCTTGTCGGCTTATGAGGCCAGCTTTTATATGAATGGTTATTAGCTTTTTTATTATTTGATTTCGTTCAAGCAGGCTACCATCAGCAAAGAACGAACGATTACAGTTTGTCGTTTTCGATAGACAGTGAATATGCTTCGCTGATTAAATATCAGTATTCGATTGTGATCTCAGTCATGGCGTTAGAAGTAGACAAAACCGCGTCAACCTCAGCCTTGAACTTATTGATCTCATCAGCCAGTTCTTCCTTGATCTTCTTGATGTTGATACCGTCGACCAGCTGCATGGTTTCACGCTCAATGTAGCTCTCTCGCATATCCTTAATAGCTTCCGCATCCATACTGTTCTTGTCTGCGCCAGCGTTGTTTCGGCTGATAAAATCATCTGCCTTATCACTCAGCTTGGAGTTTGCAGCCTCAGTAGCAGCAACTGCGCTTGCATACTGACGCTCCAGAACATTGAGCAAAGTACTCTTGAAATCAATGCCGTGCTGGTTCATCCAAATAAGCTGCGCAACAGTATAATCATGTCCACATACAACAGCATGAGTAACCGCATTGGACTCGGACACCGCCCGCTTAATCGCTGCCTGACGAGCCATCAAATCAGTGATCTTATCATAAGTAGACTGGGCATTCTGCTTGTACTCTTCAATAGTTACACCGCCCAGCTTCTGCATACAATTCTTAGCGGCACCACAAAACTTGGCCTCGCTCAGCAGCTTCATGATACGATCGTCCAAAACCTTCAGCTCGGCCAGTGCGCGATGAATTGTCATAGTTTCAGTAGTCATAATCATTCTCCTTATGTAATTTATAATCTTTGACTGCGGTTGCCCGCTGTTCTAATGGTGCTGGAGACAGGGCTTGAACCTGCAACCTGAAAATTACAAATTTCCTGCGCTACCATTGCGCCACTCCAGCATATAAAGGTGGATTCACTCCACCGATTGACTAGATCAAACAGACGTTTTTCTGCCGCCCGATCTTTTTCCTACTGTAAGGAATCCATATAAGAAGCGAGTTCGCTCTGATATGTAAGCACCTGTTGATGCGTCTGGTTGGTGTACCGACCTTTCCTCAGGTACTGTTTGTACTTCCCAGCCCCGATCTGGTAGCGAAGAAGCGCCGCCGAATCGTTGCCAGTGTACTGCTTATGATACGCCAGCAGCTGAACACCACATCTGATGCCCGTTCTATCATCCAGCAGTTCAGACATGGATCGAACGCCAAGCGTCTTGTTGAGATAATCGAAGTTGACCTCGTTGACCTGCATCAGACCGTAATCGACTGTGCCGTTTGAATTCACATGAGTCAGGCCGCTTTGGAACCTGCTTTCGTTATAGATCACACCGAGCGCCAACGAATAATCGACATTGTATTCGTCACACACCGACTGCGTGTACGACTTGAGTTCATCGCTCCAGTTCTGATATGTCTCGACCGGACCTGCTGCTTCTCCGCCGAGTAGATTTGTCAGCAGATAAACGCCGGTTACAATAATGGCTGCAATCGTCTTTCTCATTTCAATCACCTCCTATTCAATATAATGACGGTGTAAAGTGTGAATGGTAAAGGAAAAATTCAGGGGCTGGTCAGGCCCCTTCATTTTTATAATTTTCTTGCTTTCTCGCGCATTATTTGATACTTTCGGAATGTGAGCGGCGTATCATATTGGTTCTGTCTGAATTTTTCAGCGACATATTCGATACCATACTCGTGCTCTTCCGACATGATCTCATAGAATTCGCGCAGGTTTTTGATGGTGCTTGTTTTAACAAGGATGTTTTTATAGTTAGATGTTGGCGGAAGTCCCTCAACAATTTTCTTTTCTCTTCGATACAGATCCTTAAAGTATCCAATTGGCACAGGGTTATCATTGGAACTCTCTCTGCTTGTACGAATAAGATATGGGCCATCGCCAAGGTTCATTTCTAACTTCCCAAGTTGTCCCTTTGCGTGGTTTTTGAGATATGTGGTCGTGTTTTTGGCTTTACAGATGATCGACCATGCGATATCGTGATCGATATATTTCCCGCAGACGGTTCTCGTGTCTACATCAACGTCTTTTCTTTTGATGACGCGAATCTCTTCGGACTGGAATCCATAATACAGCAGACACATGATTGCGCCTGTCATAATCGCCCCTTCTTCCGAGAACACAGAAACGACGTAGGTGAAGAAATCATCTTCTGATGGAAACACATAGTTTTCAGCCAATTCATCGGTACTCTTGTTTGCAATGGCTTCCAGCTGGTTCTTTACACGCTCAGAGCGGAAGGTGGAACTGGTGTCTTTCTTTTTCCATCCGGACATTTCCATGTCAAAGAACGGATGCTGATAGTACCGCTGCGTTGAGAGCAAACCCTCATCTCTGCACCACATAATATACTGCTTGAAAATAGACAACACAAAGATGCTGTAGTTTTCATTCAGTTCGGAGATCCACCTTGAGAACAGATCATTTATAAATTCTTCGTCTTTGTCAGACTCGATCTCATAAAAGTCTTTCTCATACTTCTGTTCGAACACGGCAAGCTTATGAAAAATGCTGCGAACCTTGTTATACCTGTTCTTACTCTTAGCAAGAATGATATATTCTCCAGCGGAATCCTTGGCTGGATCTCCGTTTGAATCTTTTTCGCACATTTTATCCAGAATAAATCTGGTCTTGAGCTCTTCATTATAATATTCCGCACTCTGTCTCATCGTTTGATATCTCCTTACACAGTGGGTCGGTATATGAACTATTAGATTCATTGTACACTATGTAAGAAGATTTTGCAAACAGAATCGTAGAATTTATGATGCAGAGACCAGATTTGTACTGAATGCCGCCGCAAGCATCGGACACTGGATCACCATGGCGTTCGCTGCGCGCTGCCAGTTCTTATCAGAGAACGTTCCGATTGGTTCGCTCAGCTGAGAGTTTAACAGCGTATCGCGGCCTTCGATCACAAGAGTGGACTCCTGCGGTAAGCCATCAACTTCACCTACACCAAAATCAACATGGACCGGGTTGCGGCTGTTCCAGCGTTTTGTGGTGAATGGAATCACCTCACACTGGCCAGAGTTTTTGTTGTAGATGTTGTTGCTGACGATCAGATAAGGATGAACGCCATAATATTTATGGACAGTTTTTCCTTCCTGCTTAACATCTGCAACATAACCGAGACGGATCTCACCGATTTTGGGGACACTTGAGCCAGCCTTAAACATATTATGACCTCCTTGCTGACCATCTGTTTTACTTTGTGTCCTTATTATACCACACTCATTCACACTTTACAATGCCAATTCAGAGATTTTTTAAAAAAAGTGTGATTGGCTCCTCTGCATAATCGGATGTAATAATAAGGTGCTCAGACTTTTTCCCCCTCTCAACTTCACAAGAGAACACGTTGCCTGTAATGTTGCAGCAGCAACAAAGGATGTCTGACCTGTGGTCAAACTGGCATTCGATACTGATGTAGTTGTATCGCTTGCCTTTTCTCAGTGCAACGCAGGATGACTTGGCTTTGATCATGCAGACATTTTCTTCGTTCCGGCTGCCCCAGAACTCAATGATGTCATATGATCGGATATGTTCGTACATTTCCTGGGCAGTATATGTGATCCGCATTTTGCCCTCCAAACAACTAAAAGATGTCCTGTTTTTCTAACCAAATTCAGTTCGGTTGTTATTTTACCACAAAATATAGCGCATTTCAACCCAAAGCGACAACTTTTAATTGTTTAGAACTATTGTGCGCAGACTTCTTCTCACTTCCATCGCACTTTCATATTGTTCAATTGCTTCTTCCAAACTTTCCTCTAAGTCAGTTAATACCTCTTCCTCTTCTTCCCATTTGTCATGGGATACGCCGTCGGAATCAGGTTCTGCTCTTAATTTTGAATGATTTTTTTCTACAGCTGCTAAAACTGACTTCAAAGCGTCATAAACTTTCATAACTTTCTCATCCACTCCCTCGACCGCTGATTCTGCCGTTCATAAAATGTGACTCCTGTCACATCGTTCACGACAACATCATCATACGGAATGCATTTTTCGTTCAGATGGGCAATAAACCAGCGCTTCTTACAATAACAATATGGGGTTTTGTATGGATTTCCATACTCACTCGCAGGCTTACCACAGGCATTATATACGTCACCACACATACTCCACCACTCTTTGCGGACACGATCTCGCATCTGAAGGACATCTGGTGTTCCATGATAACCATGTGCTTCACCAAATTCATAATCAGCTTTCTTTCGGCTCATACTCTGCCCAGCACTGACCGCGCCAGAAGCTCCCAGCCCCAGTAGACCCAAAACAAACGAAACTGCTCCACTCATAATAAATCACTCCTTAAACAAAAATATCATCACGGACTTTCGGCGTATAACACCGAGTTTCCAGGCGAACAATTTCAGACTGCACTCTGCCGGTTCCCCAGTCATCCAGATTGAACTTTAGCACCATTTCGATCAGGCTCATCGCATCCTTGCACTCGCGGCGGATCTTACGCGCCTTCTTTAGTTCGTTCTCCAGAAAGCAGCGCTGGACTGCATTTGCCTTGACAAGCTCAATGGCGTGCTCCAGATCATCAATCTCATCTGTTGCCCGAGTCAGATCAGAATAAAGGTTTGCATACATCGGCTTTAAGCTGCTGAGGGTTTTATCGACAATTTTGAGACTCTTTTTAAAATCAGTCATCCACTCTGAATCTTCGATGGGATAAGATACAGGATCGAACCGTTTTCGTTCTGGCTGTGCGGGAGCGGTAAGCTCTTTTAACTGTGCCGATGCTTCCTTGACTTCGATTTTCTTTGGGAGATACCCGGCTTCTTTATATGTACGCGGCAGACAATTTAATACGTTCCAGGCTTTGCTTTCTACATCATACTGCGACGCCAGGCTTGAATCGTATGTTGTTGTGAATTTGCCATTCGGCTTTTTTGTGATATAGGTGTGTCCGTTGGTAAGAACATACGCCATTTATATCATCCTTCCTACATTATTATAATAGGGGTCTATAAAATCCTTAATGCTCTTTTAAAACAATGGACTGGCCTCGCCCCATGACCCAGCAGTTTTTACCAGCGTAAGCACAATCCTCGCAATGTCCAGAACACTCATATGCATCTGCTGGCGCTTCACAATATCCATCTTTAAATGCCACATAAGCAACTGGAAGATTATAGGGGTTATTTACATTATAGCCAGGCCAGGATGAAAAGAGAATATGTAAATTTCTGGGAATCGTACCGCCAGATTTCACAAATGTGTTAACCAGATCGTATTTCTTGGTGAATGCGAGAAACTGAGTGCGAGGGAGTTTAGTTGCGATGCGACACATCATATCGAAATATCGTTCATCCACGATATCTCCACTGACATGCCACCGAAAATAAAAAGACCCATAAGCAGCTGCAGTCGCTTGGACTTCAAAGCCGTCAGGGTCTGTTAACCACAGATTCAAATTGTTGTCATAGGCGTTTCGTACTGTGGTTCGCCAGTCGAAGTGACTGACATAGCACATTTTTGCGCACGGAACGCCTGGAGCACAGGTTTTGATTCGAGGCATCGAGATCGACTTGATACTCCCCATCTTGCTGTTTGCGTTCGACACTGACAGCTTTAACATATTCAATTTTCATACCCTCATCCGTGAAGGGTATACTCCTTCCCTATAATTATATCATCCTAATAGTCCAATAAATTACACTTCTAAAATTGGTTCATCAGGCATCAATGGCGCAAATTTCACTTCCGCGTCCAGATCATAATGATATGGGATATCAAGACGATCTAGTTCTTCCTTAAAAATTTCAGCCAATTCATCTGGCGAATAGTCTTCGATTTTCATTTTACATCACCGTTAGCGCCATTCGATTGATAGTCACAACTAACTCGTTGACACGGTTTCTATCGATGGTGTCCGGCAAAGCAGTGTTCGCCTTATCGTACTGCAGGCGCTTTTCATATTCTTTGTGGAAATCTTTTACATCGTGCTTGATATAACCGTTTGTAGCTTGGAATTCACCGTTTCGAGCCATCATCAATAGGTCATGGTTCTCCGCCCGATTCGTAATGATCTCACCCTTTTCCAGAATATCAAAGACCATAAGGTAAAGACGAATCATATTCATAATGGTTTTGTTCATTCGCTTCTTCGTACTCTGATCTTCTGGGTGTTGATTACACCATTCGCCCAAAGTGACTGCCTTCTTGAACAATTTATCTGCAAAGCCACCAAACGAATACACGACCTGTCTGGACAGGAACAACTTCTTATTATCCATCAAAAGCTTTGTGGCCGGATGATAGCTGATGACAAGATCGTCAGCATTTCCAAGCTGCTCCAGCATGTTCGGATTGCCGCTGCACATTAGCTTAACTGCTTTATTGAAACTGAATACCGTTGTATCAGTAGTTTCATCGACCCAGTGATCGAACGTGTCCATGCCAAGCAGCTCATGTTCTGTGTTAAGTGCGACACCCCTGATATCAACGTCTGACCCTTCCACATTCGTTCCATAGGCGTGGCTGCCGCCGATAGTCAAAAACATCACCTGCTTATCCAAATGCGGATTGGTGCGCAGAAAATCATACGGTTCACTTGCAATGATCAACTGCAATTCCTCTCGTGTCATACTCTCACCTCACTCATCCATCAATACTTTCCAAGATTTCGCCTTTGTAGCGATGGTAACGATAGCCGTCAGTAAACGTCTTGATCATATATGTAAGATCATCGAACGAGAATTCGCCGGGATTGATCTTGAGCTCCGGAATAGTGTCAAAATCAATATCGCAATCCTCGCCAAGTTCATCCCGCAGAGATTCGTCCGAATCATACCACCAGAAAACCGAGTTGCAAATCATTTCGTTATCAAAATCAATGATCAAATCGCCCTCAGACCAGTATTTTTGCTTGTCCATTACCTGCTCAGAGATTGCAACAAGACCATCGTTGCGGGAGCCATCGTCCTTAAACTTAACATTCGGGAAGCGCTTATTGAACTCCGGCTTATCCTCAAAATCGATACAGCCTCCATTGGACTCCATGAAGCGAACGATACGCAGGATCAATTCGTCCTTTGACGTGGTATCTTCCCATTTGACATTTTTAAGGATCTTCTGAGCTTCGTCCAGTGCGCTGGTTGTATATGCAGACCAGTGATAATAGATCGTGGCGATATCCTCGTCAAACGCATGGACCGTAATCACCAACCGCTGTCCCATTATTTCAACTCTCCTCTTTCGTACAGTCGCTTTTTATATTCTTTTGATCTTCGGTGCGCTTCCCGCATTGTTTCTACATCCGGACGATAATACATCCAGTGTGTTCTGTTGTATTCGTCGTTTTTTCGTTTCGCCCGCTGATCGACAATGAGCGAAATCGTTTTGTGCGAGACATTGTACTCCCGCGCCAAACCCCGGAGTGAGTATTCGCCGGTTTCAAACTTACGGGCGATTTCTTCCTTTTTGGCCTTGGTCAACTTCACCCGACGATCCTGAGTTTCTGATAGCCGACAGGTTTGCCACTTGCTTGCCAATCAATCATCCTCCGATTCCGCGAACGTCGATTCAAACTCATCCTCATAACTTTCGAGCTCTCCGTTATCATACTTTGCCAGAGCCTGCTGCATTGCATCGTCTGTATCTTTTGCATCCTTGATATGTACTTCGTAATAGCGATTTGCTGTAATATATACTGTGTATCCCATCTTGCCATCTCCTTTTAACAATGACAGAGCAGCCACGAAACCAGATCATCATGCTTGAACCAGCCCGCCGGGAACCCGCGCCAGTTGTTTTTATCCGTCCAGCTCCTGGATTTCATCTGGCCGATTTGCTGAAGCTCTACTGAAAGACGCACCATGAATTTCTTGCAGTCCGCTTTATTCTTCATTGCTGTCTGCATTACAAAATTATCCTGCAGCTTGCCATTGACGACCTCACAGATTGCACATGGACAGTTGTGACAGTTCTTTTCGGCGCACATTAAACAGGGCGACATTATAATCCCTCCTTACACACCAGCAATATGACTGGCCATCATATCTGCCGTGTGAGTCCACAGCACATTCTGATACTGGCTAATGGCCCGACCATAATACTTCCATTCGTTCGTATCTGTCTCATATGCCCCCATATGCCATCGAATACACGCGACTTCTTCCTCTGTCAGGGTGATAATACTCGCCAGCATACAGATAGATTTTTCACCATGATGACTGAAAATAGAGTCATTCAGATACTCATATGTTCCTTTATCCGGGATAAAAAGATACTGATCTGTTTTGCAAACGTCATGCAGCAGCCCAATTAAATACGGAGAACGTGGATTTTCCCATTTCAGTCCTAATTTATCTGTCAACGAAACAAGAGCCTTCACAACAGCAATGCTATGCTCGGCTAAACCACATGGATGAGAGCCATGATATTTTGCAGATGCAGGAGCTACCCAAAAATTATGTTCGTTCAGCCATTGGGTGAGTTTGATATAATCATCCCATGTTAGATATTTCTTCAGATCTTCATAGATCTCATTTTTAAGCTCAGTCTGCTTCTTTTCGATTTCTTCGTTCATACCCATTCTCCTTTCAATTCAGCAATATCGACCTTTACTGGCCATAATTGCACCTCTTTTATAAATGATAAATCTGCCAAGTATCCTTATAGTCATAACCAACAACAAACATTGTTGTATCGTCTCCATCTACGTGTGGTTCACGATCCTCGTCTTCGTTGTCATCTTTCCATGTTTTATAGTAATCCCAATATGTGCGTTGAACGCATTTCTGCATTTCTTTTTGCGCTGCATCGAAACTTTCAAACTGATTCACATTGGCGACATAAGCCGAAGTTGTTTCGCTCTCATAAATATTGATAAGTAAAAACATATTGCACACCTCCAACTAAATTATTCTGGCGGCGGTTATGTCTGCCCCAGTACCGCCAATCACCTGGCATTCGGACGTTAACTGAAAATAATAATCTCTTCCATATTAAGCTCCTTGGATCTTTTTACAGCTCGTGTATGTCATCCAGTTGTCCCAAACGATATCTTCTTGGTGCAGGTCTGCGATTTTATGTGCTTCAAAGGGATCATTTGCTTCAACCAGAATGTATCCTTCGACTTTTACATCTACTCTGTAGCGCATGGTTTACACCTCAAGATCAATATCAAAAGAAGTAGTCCCGTCTTCGTTCTCTCGATAATTCATTTTAGCGAGAGCATCGTTACAAGCCTTTAACTTCCTTTGTATTTCCTCTACGTTTGGATGCCTTAGAAGATACTGAAACCGTCTTGCTTCGTCAGCGTCCAAAATAATATCGCTATTAACGTAGTGCATTTTATTCCTCGTTCACGATCTCAATCTGGCACATCTTCATAGCTGCCAGTGCATTCTTGTGGGACTCAGGAGTCACACCGGCACAGCAACTTGCATCCACAATGATAGGAACATCAGGTAGTGCTGCCTTAAGCAGAAGCGCGTTCGAAATGACGCAGATATCCGTGCAGAGGCCGACCAGAGTAATAGAATTGATCTTAAAATCTGCCATTCCTCCAATTGTAGAGAAATGAGAGTCGCATAAATCTTCCATTAGCAATGTCGAACCGAAAGTTCTCTTTTCATAAATTTTTGCTTGTGGATCTTTCATTTCCGGCAAAAGATCGTGTTCGATTTCATCAACAAATAACCAGCCCCTCGTATGTTCGATACAATGTTTTACAGGAAGATGTTTACCTTCCTGAGTTTCGAGGTAGTTGTCATAATGCGTATCCTGCGTATACAGAATTTCACCCTTCCAGTTCTTGATCTTCTCCACAACCTTCGGCACAATGGCCTGCGCTTCAGGAGTACCCAGCGGACCGGTGACAAAATCGTTCTGCATATCGACAACGATCAGAACATCAACTTTTTCTTTTCCCATAAAAACTCTCCCTTACCACTCAACCTTGTAAAAATTAGATTTATACACAGGCATCGGCAACAGTTTGAATGCGTTCGCATCGTGCATTCGATCGATCTTGGCTGCAGTTGCAGTGTCACCGCCGAAATCACCAGTGCGAATGTACTTGTCGAGGAAGTCATAGGTAAAGCCGAAATTATCCTCGTCGGTTTTGCCAGTCAGTCCATCTGCAGGCGCTTTCTCGATAAACTTTTCTGGAAGACCAAGCTCACGACCGATTGCCTTAACTTCGGTGACGGTCAGCTTACCGAGAGGACTGAACTGACCCGCGCCATCACCAAACAGTGTAGCCCAGCCGACATAGTCTTCTGAATAGTTACACGTGTTAGCCACTCGCCCATTCATACTCTGAGATACCATGAACAGAGTCGCCATACGGATTCGTGCCGGTAGATTCACACGAGCCTGCTTGGAGTCACACAGACCAGCAATTCGTCCCCTGGCCAGCAGTGTATTCACGGTTTCAGCGATATTGATCTCGAAGGACTTAATTCCCAGATGGGCGACCAGTTCACGTGCCACATCGATATCACTCTGAGCACCCTGGGGCATCAAAACACCGATTACACGGCCATTGCCCAGCGCTTCACAGCACAGAGCAGCCACGATACTGGAATCCTTGCCACCAGAGATACCGATCACCGCATTACAGTCGGGGCCATTCTTGCGGAAATAGTTCCGAATCCACTCGACGATTTCATCTTTGGTTTTTGCTGCGTCAAATTCATACTTGCGCATATTATTTACCCTCCAATCTCCACAGTTCCACGTCAACGTCTTTAAATGTAAAATCGATGATTTCTTTCACAAGCAGCCATTTTGCGCCACCACGAACACAGCCGATTCCATACGGCATAGCCACTTTGACTCCTGATGCTTTGGCGATTTTGGCCACTTCTTTGAATGCTTCAAACAGTGCACCAACAGATGTGTACTGCTTTCCGTCATATCCATAACTGTTCTGACCGAAGCAATTGACGATCCATCGAGAACCTTTTCCATCAACTGGAACCATCTGAGCGACACCCAGCATTCGTTCAGGACAATCCTTGTTGCTTTCGCAGTAAGTGTGATATTTCTCGTACACCTTTGGATACCGCTCACGAACTTCTTTGGCAACACCTGACCCCATAACGCCCTGACAATTCACCTGATGACAGATGATCTTAGCGTCAGAATCAAACACGTTACCTTCTTTTATCACAACAGCCATATTTCACCTCCGATTTAACTCTTTGATTCCAAAATATTGTGCTCCTCGTTGACTGTGCAGATTAAAATTCTCAAGGTCCTGCGTCCATACCATCACGTTCAGATTGTCAAACGCTCCTGCCTTAATCAGCTTCACAGCATCTTTCCGCTCACCTTTCCAGATAAGTCTTTGATTACTCCAAAACTGAAGAACCGGCTTCTCCATCAGAATTCACCTTCCCACAGACGATCGCGAATTTCCTTCAGACTGTACTCTTTGACCATAGCCCCATTGCGGAACACGGTTTGCAGAAGATTACCATCCGAATGAGCGGCGTGATCCATCAGACCATCAGTACAAACCAGCTTTCCAGAATCATCCTTAGTGACATAACACATACCCTTCAGACTCTTCTTAAAATGATCGGTGTCGGTCTTGGGGTCCTTGAAGATCTGGATCTCTTTGCCGTTGACCACGCCATAAGTTGCCTTGACTGCCATGCCGAACGTATCGCGAGTGAACGGCTTCAACTGGCCATTCTGCTCGATGCACTGCATAGAGAAAGAGCCAACACCTAGGCTGACATTGTTGCAGGCAAAACCATGCTCCTTGAGTTCGGCATAAATCTTTTCGCACCGCTGCACCGTAATAGAATCGCCGTACAGTGCCTTCACATGAGGATCGAGTACCTTATAACCCTTACTGTTGACTATGCCGCCGAAGATATCCCACAGATGATAGACCGTCTGCGTGACGATTTCGACCGGGTCGCCAGAGTCGCCACGGATCAGCAGCGTACCATTATGAGCCATGATTTCATCCTTGAGCTGCGGCAGGATATTATCGACCAGATTCCAGTAGTCGTAGGAATCAGACACCATACTGAAGCTCATATTGGGATACAGCTCCGTCAGCGCCCGGCGGATGAAAGTGATCTCGTCGCCATCGACAGCGAAGTTAGAACACATCACACTATGCTCGGTACTGACAGCGCCAAACGCAACGGGCTCTTCTTCGCAATTGCAGCGATACATTTCTTCCAGATACGGAATCGCAGGGACAGTAGCCGTATTCAGAAAACTCAGACACCAACCGGCGCTTGACTTAACTGCCGACTGCATACACTCCTGACCACGGAAACTGAAATCACCCAAAGCACGAGCATGAGGCACGCCGTCCTCAACGGTTTCATCGTAATACTTGTCCACAATATCGCGATACAGAGTTCCGACCGTTGCAGAAATCATTGGATGCCACAGCTCAGAACTCATAAAAGATTCGAGGAACTGCGGAACCCATGCGAAATCAGGATGCGTATTGCTCATCTCCAGAAACGGCACATGGATGGGGCAACGAGTACCTTCTGGCAGTGCCTTGATTTCAACAGGAAGATATCCCAGATCATGTAGCGCTGCAATCCTGCTTAGATCGTAAGCATCCTTACCAATGGTCGCATCCAGGACACGCTTGTACTGAGGAACTACAATACACTTTGGTTCGTCGAAGAAATTGTCGTTGAAATATCGTACCAGATAATCCTTGCAGAACGCCTGAATGCCGAACACAACGACTTCATCCACGCCATCCAGTCGGCTCATGCGTGGAGTAAAATAACTGACCAGCTTGGTAGTGCCGGCCGGAAACTGCTTACTGTGAGTCGTCTTGTAGAAATCGCACAGCAGCATCGGGTTGATATTGATCATTTCAAATCCTCCAGTCCAATTTCTGACCACATTGTCCGCAATAGTGATCATATTGACCAATTAACGTTGTATTGCACTTTGGACATCTGTAGCTTTCATATTTTGGATCGATTACAACTTTCTTGCTCTCGATCCGATTGAAGTAATCACTCAGAACATCACTTATCATTGCTTTTTCAGACCAGTATGCATCTCCATATTTGATACTTTTCGTTAAGCGCTGATATGCACTAAGGATTTCACCTTTTGCATACTTCATATCAGTCCTCGTCCCAATGACGCTTTAAAACAGTGATCTTGTCGTGATGGCCGGTGAAGATACTGTCTGTGGTATAGACCATATGAATCAGTTCCGGATCATCAAACAGATGGCCACGCTCAGAGTCCAGGATACTGTTCTCGCAGTGGCTGACATACATATCGATATCACCAGCACCCAATTCCTTCAGCTTCTTGGCCGAATAGAACATGGTGCCGCCGTAAGAACAGATATCATCGATCATCAGAACCTTTTCACCAGGCTTCACTTCACCAACAACATCCAGACCGAGAATTTTGCCCGTTGCCCAGTCCCGCTTTTTATCACCATGGATGATATAGGCGTTGCACTTGACTCGCTCCAATGCCCAGTGAACAGTTTCCTCATATCGTTTCATTGCGCCGGCATCCGGGAAGTAGATCACATCAGGCTTACTTTCTTCGATTGCCTGACAAATCTCACGAATCGGAGTATGTACTTCGCACCGATTGATCAATGCCGGAGCCACATCACTGTGAGGGTCAAACACGCTGACGCAGCTGAATCCACACCGATTGATCTCGTCAGCGAACCACTTGAGGGTAAACACATCTTCGTCGTGATAGGCGCGATCCATACGAGCGTTCGGGATATACGGCATAAACAGCTCGACTTCTGCACCGTTATCCTTTGCGTCTTTTGCGATCATAATGACCGTGGGAAGCTCGGCCATGGATTCAAACGTCCAGACGATGCTGATCACGTTGAGATAATTGATGGTCAGATCCTTCTTGATCAGCGGAGTACCGTCAGGAAAAGAATTGATTTTATAATGATTTGCTTTGACCATATTGAACCTCCTTAGACCATGTAGTGAATGTCTCTTTCGCGAGTACGGGAGATGATGACTTTGACCACACCGTTGTCCTTTTCAAAAGCTTCATAGCGATCCTTTTCATCGTCATCACTCTTGGAATACGGATTGATCACATCAACCTTCTTGCCATCAATGAACTGCTCACCGTTGGCGGGGTTATACTGGATATCCTCGGTGTTGATGTAGCAATCAGGCCAGTAGCCATCTTTCAGCTTGACATCAAAACAGATACGCTGTGCGCCATTGAACATATCAAAACGCTTGGTGCAGGACGCACGGTAACCATCCTTGAAGATAACAGTGAGCTTGTAGCTGGTCTCGTTCATGTTGATGATATTCAGATCCTTGATGGCCTCTGCGAATGGAGTGCCAAGATTCAGTTCAAAGGCAATAGACCGCAGACAGTCGTAGTTCAGATCGATCTTGCCAGAAAAATCGACCACAGCTGGGATCTGATCATAATACTTCTCTTCGAGTTTATCCTTGAGATAGGTTTCGACCTCGTCAGCGCCCGGGTAATCGAAGCGGAAGTGATAGTGGAAGCGGCCGGGACGGTTGACCAGATAATCGTTCAGGCCATTGAGCTGGTTACAGGTGACAACGAACAGCTTTTTGCCCGCGCTAGTGCCATCGAACAGACTCAGCATCGTATCCTGCGGACTTTCATTATCCCTGGCCTTGAATGTCTTATCAAACTCGTCAAACAAGACCATGACTTCCTGATCGATGGATTCGATGAAATTGGCGATACCGCCGATATAGCGGTTAGCCAGAATGACAGGATAGCCCTGCTTGATGGCCTCGATTGCAATCATCTTAGCGGTCAGAGATTTGCCGATGCCTTTGTTGCCGCTGAGGATGACACCCAGGTTGCGGTTGAACACTTTGAATGAATTCAGCACTTTGGCAACCTTGCTGCTCTGGACACCATACACCTTTTCGTTGATGACCATATCGGGGCGGCGGGACAGATAGAAACCGGTCATCTCAGAACAGTGGATATCATAGGTGCCCGCCGGAATCTTGTCATACGCCTTCATATCGTCGCCATACAGGAACAGATTGCTTGCGCTTTCAACAACTTTCATGTTTGATACTTCCCTTCTCAGTTCAGCTCTTCCAGCTTCTTCATCAGATCCTCGATGCCCATATCTTCCAGTGCCTTATCCTTCTTCTTTGCCACGATCTCCAGGATCTTATCGCGCTGTGCCTTCTTCTCGGCGGCAGACACACGATCCGCTGCCTCAGCCAGCTTGACAGACACGATGTATCTGACGATATCGATCTTATTGGCCAGATCCTGGTCCTCGGCGCTCTTAGTGGCCAGCAGAGAATCCTCGTCGGAGGTCTTCTTCTGACGGTTCAGCATCTTGAAGATGGCATCCAGATCCTCGACCCGCAGACTCCACAGATCCTCTACGGTCATAACACCCTTGTAGTTAAAGCGATAGCGATTACGAGTTGCGATTTCAAACAGATTCTTTTCCATGATAATTTCTCCTTTCAGATTTACAAAAGTGATTCACAAACGCATTCCTGTTCCACAAAACTTTTGGGAATTAGCATTTGTTCTGTCCAATAAGAACTACAGCATTTTAGTTTTACAGTTTTTTGAGACCTAGAGTATTCTTTAATCTCAAATTCCGACCCAGCAAGGCGAACCATATTTAACGTTGGAGTTGCACGATAACCGGCATTCTTACCTCCAAATGTTTGATAGACCGTATTGATATTCAAATCCGGACGAACCATAACATGATTGCCTTGCTTAAATTGAAGTGGAATTACATAATCCATAACGAACCTCACAAAAGTGATTCACAGTAACATTCGTTGCCGATTTGGTCAGAAAACATGTCGTCTGTCCAGTAGCGACCTCTTGCTTTGTATTTTTTACCATCGATCGTATCGACTATTTCTTCGATTTCGATAGTCTGTCCACAAAGCTCTATCATGTCTTCAGTTACAACATCTGAAACAACGTTCCTCCAAGGAGCGTTTTCTTTTCCACCTGATCGCATCCAATAACATTTTCTAAAATCTAAATCCTGGCGGACAATAACGACATCGCCTACATGATATTTTGTATCTTGCAACTTGTGCCTCCTTATAACAAAGATTCGCAACAGCACTCATTGTCTGCCAAACCAGAAAACATGTCATCGGTCCATCTAAAATCATGCGTTTCTTCTACGATATAGTGCCCGTAAGAAGAATAATCTTTAATATGAACCAATTGCCCATGAAGTTCCGACATATCCAATGTCACAATGTTACTGTTGGCTTTTGGATAAGGACCAGACCTCATATCGTAAAAGGCACCATACTTAAGATCATCTCGAACTAAAACAGCGTCGCCTATTTTATATCGATACTCCATTTGACACCTCATAGCAGAGATTCACAGCAGCACTCTTTTTCGTTCGCCAGACCAACAAACATATCATCTGTCCACAGGATTTCCCGATTCGTTTCTTTGATGATATATCGATTGCGGCAATACTCAAGAATCGTGACAACCGTTCCCTCCAAAGCTTTTCGTGCGCGAATCGTACTTTCGCTCACGCAGATCACATTAGCAAGCGGGAACTGACTCCCAGAGCGCATGTAGTAATCTCCGTTTTCTCGAATTTCATTGATCACCACGACACGATCACCCGGCTTATAACGATAGTTCATCAAATCACCACTTTCAGAACTCGCTCGGTTGCCCCCTGCACCTTAACGATGAAGCTGTTGTGCTGGGTCTCAGAGAAGCCAACACCGGACAGCTGGTCATCCACGGACTGAACTGCCATCTGAGAACCCAGCGCCTCAAACACACGCTTATGCTGCAGCAGGTCTGCCTTCAGGAATTCATTGTAGAAACCATTGGGCTTTTCGGGGTTGACGCAGTCCTTGAGCATGAAGAAGTAGTGACGGTTGCCATTGCCGGTCTGTTCGTCCCAGTAATTCGGAGAGTACATCGCCACAGACACAGGTACAAACTGATTGGAATTCACACCCCAGATCTCGCGGGTGCTGGTAGAACTGGGCAGCAGCTCCTTGATAGAGAACTTACCATCCTTCAGTGTGACTTTTGCCACGGCGACATTCTGACCACCATGCAGCGGCTTATCATAGTTGAAGGAGTAGATGTTGCCATCGAATTCGATCTCAGCACGGAAACCTGTTTTACCGCCACGACTAGCGAAGCAATGCACATAGAAGCTGTACTCACCCTCCTTCATCTTCTTAATATCAGGCCAGGTGATGTTCTCGACCGCAGCCTTGCCCTGATCAGGCCAAGTGATATCAACGTCCAGGCGGCCATCAGTACGAGGGTGCCACTTGTTGCCGAAATAGATGTGATTCTTATCGGGTTCAATGCAATGAGCATCCTCATCGTTTTCATCCCATTCACCCGGCACATCGTTCCACTGAATCGAGAAACGCAACACACCATCCACCTTACCGCCAGCAGCCTTAACGTTTTCGCGAATATCGCTGTCTGCCATATTGCCGGTATAAGCCCAGCTGAAACCATTGGACCACTTAAACATGCTTGGCGCGCTCTTATCCTGCGGCGCAATCAGAGATACCATGTTCTTCGAGAAGCGATTCTCCATGAACAATTCCAGACCTGCCGCAGTAGGCAGAACTTCTTTGACAAACTTTTCGATGCCGATTTCTTCTGCACGGCCGAACTTCTTGGGATCAGTACCCAGAGATTTCGCCATTGCCTCAAACGGATTCGCAGCGCCCATCACCCGATGAGCAGCATCACGGTTACAGAACAGGATGTTGTTGGCGGTGATGTCATCCAGAGTGGCGAACCGACGAGCCAGACTGTTCATATAGCCCAGCTCAGTAACGGTTTTCTGTGCGTCTTCCAGCATCTTCTTGGTGAAAATCGCCTTGGGACGCTTATAATTTGCAGGAGCAACAATGGCCTCAAACGCAGACACAGCAGCATCCACGTCCATGCCCTCGCTCAGGTTTACCAGCAGAGTACCGATTGCCGTATTGCGAATACGAAGCCGGTTCATCGATGCACCGCCGGGAGCCATCCAGACATAAGCGGACTTCTTTTCATCGGGCAGACGATCATACACCTGCTTATCGCTCTTGAAGCCACGAACCAAACCCTCGAACTCCTTGCCGCGATACAGGCTGTTCTGAGCAATCAGCTCCAGCACAGTATCCACAGCGTCCATAGTCAGCTCTTCCAGAGAGCGCTTGAACACATTGGCAGAATCACGCCACTCGGCCATCTTGGTGGACACATCATAGGAATTGACAATGAACCGCTGAGGAATCTCGACAGCGAAATGATCCCAGGTGCGAACCGCCTTGTGATCAGCGTCATACTCATAGTTCATCTCTGTGCCGAACTTGCCATCAGAGATCATGTTGCGGCTGATGTAATACGGATTCACAACGGCGCAGGTTTTCACATAGGCAGCCAGCGCATCTACAACCGGCTGATAAACGTCAGACTTGGTGTCGAAATCCCAGACAGTGACCATCTGACCATCCATGAAAGAAACAAGCTTACCGATGTTTTTCACGAAGCGACGGCAGCAGGAGCAATCATACTCACGGCGCTTACGGAAGGTAGGATTCGTGCCAGCCGGGAAGCTGTCCAAATAGAGGTTATATAGCTTGTCCTCGTCGGCATTGGTGATAAACAGAGGTGCGCCATCCTTGACCATCTCATCGAAATGCTTCTGAAGCAGAGTGCGGAATTCTTTGAAGTTTGCCATTGTTTTCATTCTCCTTTTAAATTACAGTAAACTGTCACAAATACATTCGGTCGGGCTTTCAAACATCGACTCAGTCCATAGCCATGGAATTCCCTTTAGCGTATAGAGATCATCATCATCGCCATAATCCTCGACTTCATAGGTTTTGCCACCATACTTAACCATATCGTCGTTACAGTAAAGATCTCGATCGCCTGCCGAAGGACCATATAAAACGGGATAATAGCGATCGCCAACCAAATCCGAACGGATCGTTACCAGATCACCCGGCCGATACAATAAACTATCCATCACCATCACATTCACCTCACAACAAAGATTCGCAACAGCATTCGCCACTATCTTCTTCAACAAACATATCGTCAGTCCACAGGACGGTATTTCTACATTCTTTGATGACGTATCTGTTAAAGGCATATCCTTCTATCGTAACGATTTTGCCCAAAAGACTATTTCTTATATCAATCGTTCTTTCGCTGATTGTGACAGTGTTTTCCGCCAGCTTATCTGTAAGGGGACCAGATAACATATGATATCTGTCGTCCTTATAAAAAGCATTTGCTTGTACTTGAACCTGATCGCCCGGCTTGTATTTAAAATCCATTCAATCACCTCACAACAAAGAGTCACAAATGCATTCGTTTACCGACATCGGCTCAAACATTTCATCAGACCAGTACAGATGATCAAGGTCATTATCGATTTTGTAATAACCCAGCTCATAAGAAATGATTTTGTGGACTGACCCCTTATATTTTTCGATATGATATACAGTCCCGGGTTCGCATCCAGCTTTGGGACCGGAACGCATACGATACTGCATGTTTCGATTAATATCGTCGCGAACTTTTACGAGGTCACCAATTTCATACAGGTATTTCCCTTCCATGATTCACCTCACAGCAGCGGCGTGCAGATACATTCGTTGGGCGCTGCAAACATCTCGTCAGTCCACCGATCGCACCCATAATCTTCGTCGATGTAATAGCGGCCATTGCGCTTGCCGGCAATATGAACCACAGTGCCAAGCCGCTGCGCCTGAGAATAAGTAAGGGTGGCACTGACATCATTTGCTCGGTAACCGGAACGCATATAATACTGAACACCGCGCTCCAGATCAGGTCGAACAAACACTTCCTCTCCGTTTTTATACTGATAATATCTTGACATTGCTCTACTTCCTCCATTCCATTACAGCAATGAATCACAAACGCACTCGTCCACGACAAGCGGCTCAAACATCTCATCAGCCCAGATGCAGCCATCGATTCCTTGTGCTCTGTAAACACCACTAGTTTGTGCGATCTTTTGAATGACGATCTCTTGTCCTGCGTATTTTTTCATCCAGTCAAAAATCACCCAGCGTTGACCTTTATTTTCGCCAGACAACATTTTATATTCTTCATGTTCCGAAAGATCAAGTCGAACGCGGACTCTGTCGCCTGGGTGATACATGTAATCAGTCATTCCGTTCCTCCATCATCGAACCAGTCCGACACACGATCAGACATTTCGTCCATCTTATCCTGGTCTGCCTTGACATAATGCATCGTGACACGGGCATCACTGTGTTTGAATTTCATCTGAAGCATAGCCAGCGCATCCCCTGCCTCGCCTGCTTGTTCTGCGCTGTGAAGTGCAGCCATTGCATAGGTTTTGCGCATGGTATGAGTGGACAGATCGATATCCAGCTCACACGCTTTCCCTGCTTCTTTCAAGATCCGATAAAATCCGCGCACTGTCAGAGGACCACCCTTGCGACTGCGGAACAGATAATCAGATTGACTGATCTCGAAATCCTGTTCATCGAAATAATCTTCCAAAATGTCGGCTGCCATCTTGGGGATCTTGCACACATTGCGCTTGCGGGTCTTTTCTTCGATCAGTTCGACATGCTCTTTCACGCTGCCATCCTGTTCGTAAACATCTGCCGTTTTCAAGTTGAGAAGATCGCCACAACGAATGCCCAGACTGCACCCGAACACGAAAATCGCCTTGTTGCGTAGACGAAACTTGGGGTCGCCATTGGAAGCGAGATAATTCGCCAGTTTCTGGAAATCCTCTTTGGAACGAATCGGATCAGCAGGCGAAGGTTTGATGCGGCCATCCTTTGTATAAAGGCTGTTGGTTGGCTTTGTCTTGTGCTTTTTCTTGCGAGCGGCAGCCACGATGTCCCAAATCATTTCCTTCAGCTCGGCTTCGCTCATGGTGATGTGAGCTTCGGAACCAGGCTGTTGCGGGAACTGAACTACGCGCTCCTTACGCTTACGTGCCGGTTCTGCCATCGATCTTCATCCTTTCTATGTAAATCAATATCTATGTTGATGTTTTTCTCTATAACGCAGGTTATAAGTGTATAGCTCATTATTAAAATCGTTGATCATGCGGCACTTTTCTTTGTATTGGTGCTGCTGTGTCAGCTCAGTTTCGACGTACTGCTGGCGCTCCTGACAGTGATCGTGACACCCGGGATAACGCTTGGGAGCCACACAATAATGGCAGGGATTCTGCATTTTCAAATCATTCCAATCATAGTAAACTTTCGCAAACACAAGCAGCGCTGTATTTGTCCTGCGTCAAGAACATCTGATCCGTCCAGGCATATGATTTATTGTCTTCTTCAATGAAGTATTGACCATCAATATGTCCTGCGATATGAACGGTCTTGCCTTCGAGCTCTTTCATTTCGTCGACAACAGTGTTGTATGTTTTGGGATTGGGGCCGGACATCATAAAGTAGCTGCAATTCTTTCTGAGATCTCGCTTTACGACCACTGCGTCACCGACATCGTATCTGTATTTCATAGTTCACCTCACAGAATGCTATCACAGCAACACTCATTGATAGAAATAAACATCTCGTCGGTCCAGCCATAATCAGACTCTTCCAGAGTATATCCAGCTCCTCCGTGGCGAGGACCCTGAATCGTAAAAATCTTTCCAGCCTGATCTACCATTTGATCAACCACATTGTAGGTATAGTCCCCATTGTGGCGGCCTGACCTCATACAATAAATTTCACGACAGCTCAGATCCGGGCGAATCATTACTTTATCGCCGGGCTTATATATCAATTCCATATTTCTACCTCATTTTCTTTTTTTTTTTATCAAAATCACTTTCTAAATCCGATGCTCTGGAAACGGGAGGACGCACGATCAGGGACTTCTGTCACGCGACCTGGCGCGTGACTTTCGTCCCGGATCGAAGGACGAGTGTTTCTTGACAAGGATTGGCTGAGGCCAGCTGCACGATCAGGGGCCTATGGCGGAGTGCAGCGGCCGATTGCTAGGGTATTCTTCTTAACATCCGCCTTGGGCGTGATGCTCGCTCTTTGGGAACGATATACAAAGTGATTTTTTGTTTACTGATTACTGATTGGGCTCATCGAATTCGATTTGTTCGCCCATGGATGCAGCCGTTTCACAGACTTCATCAAACAGGACATCTCTGCCGGCTTCCAACATTGCCTGGTGAATGCGCGGCTCTGCGGCGGCCACAATGGTATCACAGAAATTAGTATCGTCTGTGTTGATCGATTTCAGATTCAAACTTTCCACGATCTCTTTGACATCCTCAGGACCCCAGAACACCAGGGCTCGCCGATCCTCTTCGTAGACCACCTCTGTTTCGATTCCCGTGGAATAGTAGATCATATCCGCGACCTTTTCGAGCTCCTTCGATGGGACCTTTCCATCCCGGCACATAATTTCAATCATAGATCATCACTCCTTGTGTCTGTCTCCATTTTTTATGCAACAACGCCCTCTTTGGGACGAAGATCCTCTTTGAGCATCGCCATAATATCAGTGCCGAACTTTGCATTGTAACGACGGATCAGCTTGTCGATCACCTCAGGCTCGACCATGCGATAATAGTTGAGCTTGCCATTGAACTTTTGCAGATCTTCCAGCTCCCAGGTTCTGCCGTGTTGCTTTGCATTGATATAATTCGTCAAAGCCGAACGGAACATTTTAAGATTGCGCCATCCGACTGTAATCTGATTGTCCTTATTCCACATCAAGCCGAGGCACCAGTTCTTGCTGGAGTGCCGGTTACCGTAATGCGTTTTCGTTTCGTTCAGAGTAAACGGCGCATGGAAGAAGTTCAACGCATCAATGATGATCTGCTGAATTTCCATCGGGTCAAAATGATGATAACAGCTGATGAGAATATCATCTGCATATCGTGTGAAAGTAAACTCGCGATCGATGCCATCCTTTGCTTTGTAGCCATAGCACAGCTTGCGAGTGATACAGTGATCAAACGGAATCATCATCACATTGGTAAGCCACGGACTAATTGGAGTTCCCTGCGGCAGGCCGTTGCGAAGGAAGCACAGGTTGACCGCCTTTGCCAGTTCATCTCGGCCACGTGCATCCTGCATGATCAGAGCGAATGGATAGATCACACTCATCATGCCGAGCAGAAAATCCGGTGTCGTACTGGGGAAGAAACCATGGAAATCGAACTTGACCGCCCAATGATTCTGATAGTTGACGACCTTTTTCATGCCGGTCGCCTCATCAACGACGGTTTTATTGTGACCTGCCTGATGCTTACGGATCGTATCGATAAAGCTGCGATTGGGAATATATGCGAAAGCATTTGTGTGATAATCTACGATCATAAAACTTTTCAGTAATTCCCGCAGCTCCATCAGTGCATCATAAAGAGTTTTATCGGGCGCATCAATGGGTCGCCAGCCGCCAGATTTCTTTGGAATCTCAAAGTGAGAATAGTGACTCGGGATATCGCTGGATTCAAGCGCCGCATACTTTACGTTGTAGTCCACCAGCTTCTCGATCATCTCAGGAACATTTGTGATAGCGCGAAGTTTGGCGGTTAAGTCGTTGCGGCACACGGTCATTGTAGATGTGTTGCTGCCGCCATAGTGCAGTGCTTCTACATTCTGGACACCGGCAAGGATCTCATCAAAAGTGATCTGCCGGGTCTTAGGAGGATTCAGATATGTAATGTACATTGTTTCTCCTTTATGATTTCATCGTGATCTAAATGGGTTTCTTGAGGCTAAAACGCGTGCTATAGGAGGTCCCGATCATGATTGGATGCTGAAATTGGCTATATAACCGCCTTCAGGCGACCCAAAAAGGTCGATTTGAACTCTGCGGGAGCACTGTCGGACGGTGGCACCTGTTTAGTTTTGCAATGTTGATGCCTCAGGGGGAGGACCCCCTCTTCTTAACAATGCGATACACTTGGCTTGGCCTAAGTGCGCTGTTTATAAAAAACAACTATTCATCACGATTTTTTTATTTACGATTTTATCAGAACGCCATGACGCTCTCTTCACCCAGGATGAACGGGGTTGCAACGATCTGCTTCTTCAGCTGGTTGCCTCCCACGAAATTGATAAAGTTCGTAACTGCCAGACAGCAGATGAAACGAACGGTCGGTGCAACACCCTGAACAATGCCACATGCAGACACCGGCGTACTTACCTTTGCTTCCTCGTGAGTGAAGTTCATGGAGTTCTTCAGATTGTCGATCTGCTTACGATCCTTCCAATCGGCCGACCAGCACTGTGCATCATACAGACCAGTGCGGATATCGAACACACCGAGCAGCTCAGGATTGTACTTATTCTTCTCCAGGAACTGCTTGCGGATCTCGATGCTGTCCACGGCCAGGAACACATAACCCTTGACGGTTTCGCCCTGCCAGCCATTGGGCATCAGAACCAGATCCTCTTTGATATCAGGATTTACATTGCACAGAATGTTCCCCACAGCTTCCACCTTGGGATGAGCGATATCCTGCTGGAAGAACATCTGGTTGACGATATTCTTGGGTTCGACAAAGTCCATATCCCACAGAGTGAACTTGGTCAGACCGTATCGTGCCAGCAGTTCAGCCACAGTAGAGCCGACTGAACCACAGCCGATGATATGAATGCGACCCTTAACAGACGCAGGGTCAAACACCATTTCGATTTTGCTCAGATCCATTGTTGTTTCCTTTCTTAGTCCTGGAATGCGTCAGCGTAGGGATAGCAGCTCGAATTTCAATTGTTCATCAGGTCGTTCGGATTCTCCTGATAATACTTCATCAGATTGGATTCGCTTCCCTTGCTCTTGGCTGAATCGATCTTAGGGGCGGCTCCACCCGTGACAGTTTTCAGCGCCGGGTTCGTCGTGGCTGCCGGTTTCGTTTCTGCTTTTGTTTTCGTGGACGCGGCTGCGGAGCTTGTGTTACCAACGAACGCGCCTCCCCGATAAGCTGCTGTACCCGCGCTGTAGTTGCCGGAGTAAGCTGCACCATTGTAGTTGCCGCTGTAGCCATTGTTGTAGACGCTGTATGTGGTTGTGACCGGCTTTTGGACGAGCGCTTCCGCCTGTTCGAGAAACCCTTTCGTATCGGCCTCTCCAATCGTCACCTTGACATCATCGCCGCTGTAGATGACATTGTCCGCCATGTCCACAACACGGACGTTATACTCCCGCCGCTTGTTCCAGATCATAAAGACGTAGTAATCCTCAGAGCTCAGAGTATCAATGAGATCCCACTGATTCTGCATATCCACACCGCTGGGAGAAGTGCTCATGTTCACATGACTGTGGCCCTGGAACCGCAGCGTATTAAAGGATTCATCGTCCAGCTCATACAGCCAGGTCGTATACTTTTCCTGGTCCGTATTCACTGTTGCGCCCGTGACCTGCTGCGGATAAACCAGGATCTTGGTGATTTGGAAGTAAGTCTTATCAATGCGATTCACCAGACCGTGCCAGGCGACCTCGGTACTGAAGTGATCGATCAGGGCACACATCTCGTGATAAGCTTCCAGAGTGAAATTCACCTCGACTGCGTCCTTGGCAGGCTTGGAAAAATTCTTGTTAAAGGAGAACTTATCCGCCTGCAGATTACCCAACGCAGAAGCCTGTGCATAGAACTCCTGCAAAATCCCTTGGATCAGTTCGTCATTCATCTTAACCGGCTGCATACTTCAAACCTCCTTATGCCGTTTCATTGCTTTCGTTTTCCAGAATCTCAACCACCTGTTTGATGGTGTAGAGATTGCCATCCTTATCTTCCAGACACTTCCGATTACTATAATCGCCGAACAGTTTTTCCATCATCCATTCGACGACCGTAGAATCCGTCCAGTTGATATAGGAAGAAGAAGTCACCAGAGTAGACAAAACGCCGATGTAATCACGGCGGAGAGCCAGATCCTGAAGCATACCGCGATAGCCGCCGTAACAGGTAAACCGGTCGATATGCGGCTGAGGAAAACGATCCTTCATCAGGTCTTCTCGGTGATTCATGTTAGTGCTTCTGACGGCTTCGACGCGGCAATCATCATAGACAATCCACTCGCAGTAGACACGCAGATTGAACCGGTGCTCTTTCCAGATAGCCAGGAACAGCTTCTTGGTGAGATCCATATCATACGGGCTCTCCTCGTAGATGTAGCTGGACATCTTATCCTGCTTTTCGACATACTGCTTAAAGATATCTTCGTTGTAGTCATTCAGATAGCAGTTCACGCCGACCCACAGCTGATTGCCGGACTTATCCAGAGCGATAAGAGATTTGTTCGCCTTGAAGAAATCGACCAGCTCCTTCTCATCGTCTCCAGAGTTGCAGGCACGATTCCGGAGAACCAGAAGTTTCATCTGCTCTTCGTCAACCTGCTTCATGGCATTGCGGGCGCTGCTCATGTAATCATTGACGTTGTTCTCTGCCCGGCGGACACGTTCTTCCTGATCGTGGATCGAGCGGGTGAAGTTCTGACTGCAGAATCCCTTGAGCATGCTTTCGACTTTCTTGCCGTAGAAGTCATAAGCTGCACAGATCTTGTCGATTGCTGCATTGAACTTGTCATACTTCTGCTCAGCCAGCATCTTCAGCAGATCGAGTTCATCCCTGGTTGCCGGGTGATCCTTGAATGCCCACGGAAGCAGACGAGGCAGACAGCTCATCATCATCTGCATGACCTGGATTCTCTTGGGCGAAGGAGCGAACACCATGGTCGCCTGCTTGGTTTCATTCTGATAAACCAGAGCGTCACCGCTGCGATCGACATACAGAGAGACATCCTCAAGACGAACCCAGCCCGCCTTCTTGTAGTCCTCGTCGAACATTTTCACCTGCTTGATGTAATCGGCTGCTTTCTTGTTGGGGATGAAATGGAAATACAGACCGAGCTTGATCTTTGTGAACGGACCACGCTCACCAGCGTAATAGGCTGCTGTCAGCTTCTCATCGTCCGGGAGCCGGATCTCGTTCTCGACTACCAGAGACTGCATGATGCCCTTGTTCTCGGGATCAGCGGTAAAAGTCGCCAGCCGCTCCTCGTTCATCACTGCCCTGAGAACGGTCAGGACGGTGTTATCTTCGGTTTCGAATTTGTTCCTGCTCTTGATGTCAGAGAAAAATTCGTTGCATTCGTTCGAGCCGAGCTTCGTCAGCAAACCAGTGAATGCCATAGTTACTTCCTCCTTAAATTCATATCTTGCATTTAAAAAGTCCAGATACTGGACACATATAAGGCAGACTTTAACCGGCCTGCCAGCGGCTGCAATGCTACTTATCTGTTGTAACCAGAACAGATTTATATTCGGACTTTATTCGAGATTCACTCGAACAGATTCAGGATCAGACTCCGTTAATTCCTTAACGGGCGTTGTCCATCTTCTGAACACAGACCAGATAAGCCTTCTCGGTAACGTGCATATCGGCAAAGGTCTTGTCCATGTCGCCAGGCTGCAGAACACAGCCATCCAGAGAGGTCTGACCAGCAGAGTAGTTGATATCGTTCTCCTCCAGGCACTGACGCAGGGTAGTGTCCTCAGTAGCCATGACAGTCTTACGGTTGGTGTTGGTACCCACAGTGATCTTCAGCATAATATGTACTCCTTTTTAATTTGAAAAATTTATTGTTGAAACGTCGGATTGACGAATCATTTAAAACGAATGCCGGACGTATTGCGCTGGAACATCCGGCGTGGAACCACAGTGGCGCTCTTACCAGGCGGCGCTCTTACTCAGCGGCGGCCTCAGGCTCAGCGTCGTTTTCGATGGTGATAGCAGCGTTCATAGCGGCCTCATCAGCAGCGATAGAGCTCATAGCCTCGGCGATCTGCTCCTCGATCTTGGTGCAGTTCACGATAGCCAGACCCAGCTTCTCACGAACGAACTCGTTGATCTCCTCGACAGTGGTCTTGCCGTTGGGCAGCTCGATGCTCATGGTAGCGACCTTGGGAGTGGTGACAGAATTCTTTGCGAAAGTCACACCCATCTCATTGGCAGAAGCAGAACCGCTGACACCGATAGCGCAGACAGGCTCCTTCTCCTTGCCCTCGCCCTTGTACAGAACCAGAGCCTCGGGACGGAACTTCTTGACCTTCTTCAGGGTCTCGATGTCGTAAGCGGAAGTGACGAAAACGTTGTTGTACTTAACAGTTGCCTTCATAATATTGATCTCCTTTATAATAAAAAAATGTTATGTAAACGAGCCGGTTTGCTCGTTATACCGTTGTTGTTAGCAGCTCTTTCATATCGTCAAGAGCCTCGTCCCATGTGTCGGCCGACTGAATGAACTGGCCATTATCCGCCGACACGATTTCATAATGGCCGTCCACATACTTGATATGCATCCGTTTTCCCCTTTCATTTGACAGTGTAAAGTGTGTTTGGATGGCAAAAAAAATTAAAGCAGAGACTCGCAGCGGCATTCGCTGGTTGACTCTACAGGTGCCCACCAATCATCAGGCAGGAAATTGATCAGGCGATAATCCGGGTTACTCCATGTGTATTCATCGCAGATCTGAATTTGAGGACAATCGGTATCTTCTTCATATCCGACAACGATTCCCTCCACACCCTCATTGGCATCACCGGGGCCCCACGGAGACTCAAGCCTTACGCAGTCACCGATATTGAACTTTTTGTCTTTCATCGTTTTACCTCACAATAGAGAATCGCAAACGCATTCGTTGGGATGGCCAATTAAAGTCCACCAAGACTCTTCGAACCAATCAACCTCTCTATCATCCCCATTATAAAGATAGGAATCTTCATCAAGCTGAACAACTGGATATAATCCGCCCCAGCTCTCATCATAATCAATCACGATTCCATGTAATCCATATTCCGGGTTGCAGTGATCTCCTTTACAAGTAAGCATGATATGATCGCCAAGATGAAATTTCTTTTCCATCTTACTCCTCCGTATTCGGCTGCAACTCTTTGACCTTATCCACCGCATAATCAATCACATCAGTGACATACTCGGTGGCATTGTTGATATTGTCCTGAGTGAACATCTTGGCGGCGAGCATCTTATAGCAGGTATCTTCAGAAGGAATAAATACGGCACCAATCAAACAAAGGGATGTGAGAAAAATACCGACCTTTCGTACCATGTGTTTCCGTTCGCCACAGACAGGCTCACCATCTTCATCGCAACAAGATGAAAAAACCAAAACAATCAGCCCAGCAGCTACGCCAGCCCACATCAATCGATACAGCACATCACTGACACTGATCCAGTAGAACACCCAAGGATTGATAATGGAGTTCATACGGCTGTTCCCTCCTTACTTGAGCCCTTTTAGGATATTTTCCTTCAAGACTTTGCACAAGATATCAGTGTACACTTTCTTATCTTCTTTCGACATCTTCTTGCTGTTGAGCCAATCAATGGTAGTGGTAATCATGCTGTTACCAACCACATCCACCACGTCGCTTTTGTCTTCTCCCGTATCGAGAGTAATATCAGTCAGTACGCCGTTAAGAGGAGTTGTGCTAATAATCACCTTCATAATGCATTACCCTTTCGATTTTTTTATTGTTGATATTCGAACATGGTGCGGCTAGAGGGACTTGAACCCTCACCCGAAGACCAGATCCTAAATCTGGCGCGTCTGCCATTCCGCCATAGCCGCATATAAATTAGGTACACCTGTACTCCCGATTCTCCAAGCAGGACAACTTCCATTCCGGACCACAATATCCGAAACATTAGGGCGCAACAAGGAAGTCGTGGCTATTTTATTGATCGTACTTTTACCACCATGCACCTATTGGTGCCGCAAAGCTGAGTCGAACAGCTACTGTGCTCACACCACTCATCTTTCACCCCATCCTTGTCATGACTAAGAATTCGCTGTAAAAGAATCATCGTGATTATTGCATTACCTCTTACGGCATATAAAATGTTCAGGCCGGATCATTTTGCTGTTTAACCACTGTTTCGTGTTCCCCACTATCGTTCGTAAACTATCACCTTCGACAGTTTCGTGGCACCTGAACTCCCCATTTTGTTAAAGACCTAATGGGCAAAGCTGTCTTGCCTTGCGGCATGGAGCAGCGAATGGGAGTCGAACCCACATCTCCAGCTTGGAAGGCTGGCATATTAACCGTTATACGACCGCTGCATATAAACCCGGCTTACAAAGCCTTGTTGCTTTCGATACGATATAGACCGAAGCATCGTATTAAAAGAGCCGGGAATAACAAGAATGAGGTAAAAGGTCCCTGCTGAATAACATCCTAAAAAGACAGGAACCCTGGTGCGATTGGATGGACTTGAACCATCGACGCGCATTCAGCCTGCTGCTCTACCAACTGAGCTACAATCGCATAAGATACTCGGCTTACAAAGGCCAATTGCACCCTTTCGAGCGAGCCGAGAATAATTGACAAGAGTTATTATGTTACCCCTTTCGGGGTGGTGCTACCGACCCGATTCCAACGGGCACGCAGTCTCCTGCAAAGGTTTTTAAGACCTCTGTGTCTGGCTTTCCACCACGGTAGCATATCAAAGCTGTCTGTCCAGCAGTCAACCGTCTTTCCGATTTGCCAAACCGTTTCACCCAATAAGCTCCCGACTCGATCGAGCCGGTGGTAGCCCCACCCGGATTTGAACCGGGAACAATAAGCAAGGTTTGAACTTGCCGCGTGTGCCAATTTCGCCATGGGGCCATATATGCTCGTCTTTCCGAGCCGCCACTGCTTGCGCAGGTCACTCCTCTACTTCAAACACCATGTAGTACATGTGATTATCTTCACCGTTATCGACCGCTGCTCCGATAACATACTCAGGATATGGGTTCAACTCGCATCCGCAAAAATCAGCGTATGATTCAGTGTCAACTTTCACTGCATCTTCGTACCGAGCGGCCTCATCTTCAGGCATCCCATTGAGAAAGCACTGAAAACTAACAGCGGCAAAAGCAATCGCATCGTCTCTTGATTTGAATGCTTTATCAATACTTACTGACTTGTAGACATCAGCTTTCTCGTTGGTGTAATCGCTTGCAACGATGTACATCTGAATCACTCCTTATCAAAGATATCCGTATACTTCGTATACAGCTTGCCGTTATGGAAGTAGGTATTGTAATCGCACTGTGTCACATACCACCATCGCTTCTGATGACCAGCCAACAGAAAATCGTGCAGATGATAGGTTTCCTTATAGTGCTCATCCACCCGCTGACGGAAGGTGAGCTCGTCGATCTCGTTAGACATCTCAACAAAGTCGGCGATCTTATTGATTTCCTCTTCATCCATCATGTCATCCACAACAAAGACAACGCGAACGATTTCATTGCCTCGACGGCAAATCTTATCAAGATCATCCAGCCCGTGAACATGGTAGACAACACGGTCGAACTTATCAAACGGAAACAACATAACCTCGTGATTGTTTTCTGCATCAAAGTAACTGGTGTGCAGTTCGGTCTTGCGCCTAGAGCGTTGGCACATCTCGAAAAAGCCAAGCCACCATGCCTGATGCTCCCACCAGTGGAAAAGCGGATCACCGCCACCAGACACGGATACCCAGTTGCAGTCTTTGCATTCGTTATAAAGAACTTGCCACAGCGGAGCGTAAGAAGAATACTCCCCTGTCGGTGTCATCTTGAGCTTGTTATTGCGGACGATACACTCAGGGCAGCTGTAGTGGCACCCGAAGTTCGTGATAATACTGAGATATTTATCAGCCATTTTGATTTACTCCTTGTTAATAGTAAGCTGAATAGACCAATAATCTCTATCATTTCCAGTGTAAATCAAAGAGTCCAAAACTTCTGAGTGCTGATCGCACTCGTGATAAATTTCTGGACCATAGCTCTGAAGCCATCCAGACTCCACTCCGAACTTTTTAACGATTTCTCCTTCATCAATGACTGCGATGCTATCGGAAGCCTTATTTTTCGCTTCTTCGATCATCCATTCAACGATTTCTTTGATATTCAGATTTGCCATGATTCATACCTTCTTTCAAAATGTTACTAAAAATGGTGCCGGTAGCAGGACTCGAACCCGCGCCTCTGTCTTATCTGGACCAAGGGGTATAAACCCAGTGCTCTAGCCGCTGAGCGATACCGGCATAAGAGAGGAGGATTTAACCATGTAACGGCATCGGCGAGGAGCAAGCGGCTTACAAAGTTTGCGCAATACTCAGTCGCGTCAGCGGATACAACACATAAGCGAATTGGTCTCTTATGGTGTCCATCCTCAAAGGCTGCCCTTTCAAATTCACTCTCCGATACTCTGGGCACCGAGCATCTATGCCACTTACGCAGGCAGTGCCATATTCGCCTACTCATAATAGAGCCATGCACATTCACTGTGGCGGGTAGCTACTCCCGTTGCATCATGGTTATTATTTTCGGTCAGAGCGTTATGGGTGTGTCAGAGGGGGAGTATGATCACCCACGGTGGAATTGCGCCACCCCAGCAGCTTTGTACTACACTACGCCGCTGCATCGAACCTAGCTGGAGCCCAACAGAATCGAACTGTTGTACGACCATCAGCTCTATATCAAAGCAGGGTTATCGTACCTGCTCGGCATTTTCAGCCACGAGCGAAGAAAAAGGAAAAGTGAAAGAGAAAAAACTTCGCTTTTTTGCACAGGGAGAAAGGATAAAGCCCTATGCTATGGTCCAAGTGACAGGTTACGATCCTGCTGCCTCATGCTCCCAAAGCACGCGCTCTGCCAATTGAGCTACACCTGGTTATATGCCGGTCTTTCCCGGCTGCCAGCCTCAAAGGCTAATGGAGGAAGTAGATAGCTTAGATAGCTGCCGCCACGATCTTTGCAGCCTCCTTAAACACTTTCATGTTCTTATCAGAATTCTGGAAGATATCAGGAGTAGACTTGGGCGGCTTATTGTGAGAACGTACATACGCTTTACGCATTCGGTCCATCTTTGCAGTGCCGATCGCGTCATAGATCCTTGCATAGGTAACCCAATACCCAAGCGTCTTATCACCCAGCTTTTTTGCGATGGGTTCAACGATCGGAAGCGTGATGCTCGGCTTGTAGTAATAATATTTCTTTTTCGGCTCTTCAACCGCAGGAGCTTCGACTGCCGGTGTTTCAGCCGCCGGTGTTTCAATCTCGACTGCGTGAGCCTCGGCCACAACGACCGGTGCGGATTCTTCAGCAACGACCTCAGGAGCGGGTTCTACCCTATGGCGAGTAGGAATCATATCGGCAGGGATCATAGGCGGCTTCTTGGTGAGTGCCGACTTAATCCCCTTTCGGACCTCAGCGTCATGCTTTTCGTTATCATACCGATCCTTCATAATCGACATAAAGATCGACTTCCACGTTTCGCTGTCCTCAATGATATCCAAGCCGCTGAGGTTCTTGATGTCACCCATGTAGCCGACCCGCTCAACATACGCCTTGCGTTCGTCTTTGAAATACCAGCCATAGTTGCGGCCGATATAATCATAAGCCTGTTTCAGAACCGCATTCAGCGTTAGACCAGTCATGCGAGCGATGGAGTTGCCGAGCTTGTAGATCTCAGTCCGCCATTCGCTGCGTCCTTTGTATGTAGTGGTGTGGGTTTCCTTTGCGGCGGCTGTGGCAGTTGTGGCGGTCTGCTCAGGCTGCTTCTGCGGCTGACCCATCGAGATAAGCTTTCGTTCCAGCTGCTTACAGACGAACAACACATTGTCGAGAGCGTTGCGGTCCTGCTGACGGGCGGCTTCGAGAGCGTCCATCTTGGAATGAATCTCCGCCAGCGTCTGAGTCATCCGGTCGAATCGCTCCTGCCGCTTGAGCTCAGTCTGATTGGCATTCAGCGATACGGTTTCACCCCGCATTAGAGCGGCGATCACATCCCAGCAGAAATCAATGAAAGCATTCGCTTTGGGTTGAGTGCTGTAACGGCAGATCTCCATGACACCACGCATATTATATACGTAGGTCTGCTGTTTTCCACCAGGGGTAATCAAATTGATTAACCCTGAAAGCGGGTCGAGACGAGCCGCATTGCGCTTGTGAATCGTTCCAATCGAAATTGAAGGATTCTTATATCCCAACGCCGTTCCAATCTGCTCACGGGTCATATAGAAATCATCCTGAGCTCTGGTGTGATCGACCGCCGGATTCTCATAGACCTGAATCTCCATGTCACCGAACTGCTTGGTGGTGGCTACTTGCATTACTACATTCGCATTCATTTTTTACCTCATCCTTTTCGTTTGATATTGTAAAGTGTGTTTCGCTTGAAACAAGTATTACACAAAAACGTATCGTTGTCAATTGGAAAATATTCACAAATGACAGCATTACATTTTGTTTGTATTTGTCGCTCTTATCACAACCTTCATTATTATAATATAGGCGATTTGTGATCTAAATCTGTCTGAAGCTACTAGCTGGAGATGGAGATCTTTCATGAACCAGGGGTTGTGGCGCAAATTTGGTTGTTGGATGCGTCGGATTGGGGTGTCTTAAGGCTCATTCGACCCCTGATGACACCGGTTTGTGTGGCCAGCGATGTCTGGTACCTGCAGTCGACGCGTCTTCCGCCTTCCTCGGGGGTGTCCCCTCGGTCTAACAATTCGTTCCGTTCGGCTTGGCCTAAACGTGCTATCGTGGTAAAACCAGATAACAATTCATCACAAATCTGCTCGTAAAATACGGGATTCCTCACATGGGAGGACCGGTTTTCAACATAGTTTTCAACTCACTTTCTTATTCGATTATGTACTTTTGTTTCAAATTGAGATCTAAATATCTGTGGAGTCCTGTGCCTCACGTGCGATCGCTGCAACAGGCAGCAAGTAGATGAGCTGCGGATGAGCTGCGTGCGCAGCTGGGACTTCGGAGTGACGCATTATCGCTGTATTCTATTTGGGCACCGCCGTGAGTTCCTCCCAGTAGGGTCACCTGCTGAGCTCCTCGGTCCTTGAGTGGCAGCCACGGGTGGGGTGTCTCACTATAACAATTCGTTCCGTTTGGCTTGGCCTAAACGTGCAAACCTTTCGACTTGCTATTCATCTCAATCTGTTTTTGTGGCGACTCTGCTGTACTATGCGGAATCGTCGAAGGGCATTGCGTTCATCTCATTCACCTCCTGATTCAAACCTTGCTGTTTTCTCTAATAGAATTACAAGACAAAAACACCTAACACATCTCAGTAGAGTAATTTCATTACCGAACCATGATGTATGTTTAGAATACAGTCAAACTCTTTATGAATTCGGCTGAGAATTGATGCTGGCCTTATTCTGTCGAGCCGCTTGTACCTTTTTCATTCGCTCACGAAGTTCTGCACGCTGTTCATCGGTCAGTTCGCGAGGCGCTGTCGGCGTTCCGAATCGAACCAGCTTACGTGGCACCGAATACCACTTGCACAGGATCAACCCGTCTTTCGTGCGGTGGATCTTGGTGAGCTTGTACTCGTCAGGATGCTTCTCGCACATGGCATCAAGCTTGCGCCAGTAAACAGGATCGTTGGTGCACACATCGGCCGTCTTATCCAGAGCGCCAATGGTGATAATGGTCTCCTGCTCAGCCCGGGACATCGAAACGCCGCCATGCTCAGGAATGGCTTTCATTATGATTTCTTCCACGATTTATCGCTCCTTTCTTCTACTGTACTCACTCATACCACCACATCGTGACGACATTGACATAGGCGGTTTGATACTCGACACCGTTGATTTCAATCGTAACGACCTGGTTGCCGTAGTAGCAGGATTCATACTCTCCTTCAGTCAACAGCGTGCCATCAGGATTGTAGATCTTGGCATACTTGACCCGGTGAAGATTTTCGTCCGGCTCAGATTTTCCGCCGCATCCAGTCAGCATCAGTGCAGCAGCCAGTACAATTGCCATGAAAAACTTACGAAATCGCATTGAATTCTCCTTACTCGTCATCGTCCGTAGGGACATCGGTGCTGCCCCACATGACAACGTAATAATCGGCCTCATCGAGATCCGTCTTGAGGTGGCCGCTCAGTCGCCCGCTGTTATGGTCAACGTCGAAAACAAACTTATTACCGTAGATTTCGAACAGATGACCGTCCCGCTTGCGCTTATTGCGGCAGGTAATGTAGCTTACGCCATCGGTTCCCATCTCCAGTTTGACCCACCTGGATGGCACCCGGATCTGTAAAAACGACTTGCCGCCTTGCGAGATCATAAAGCAATCGTACTGTTTGATCAGCTTGACCAGCTCGCTCGGTTTGAACTCGTGAACACCCATAGTCAGATTAGCCATTAAAATTTTCTCCTCTCGTTTTGAGCATCTTCGCCGCCAAGACTTCCTTCTACTTCTTTCCCGGAATGGTCTTCTCTCTCCTTACAAACTACTCTTATCCCTATAATCCCTTACTACATAATCATCAATTTTATTTTCGCGTCGCTTGTTCATTGGCGATTGCGTAATTGAGTTCGAGTTCGAAATAGGAATGAATTATTGTTGCAAGCGAAAGAATGAATCAGCGATTAAGTTTTCAACATTTTGAACAAGTGAGTTTTCAACAATTTTGTAGCATCACTCGTTCTTTTGTGACTTAATTCGGAATCTCAGCAACGACCTGAATCATCTTGATTGAAGTCGGCATAAAGATTCGTCCTTGCAGCATGTTCATAAAAGTAAGCGTCTGAAGCAGATCGAACCAGTGCGAACTCTGTTCAGCAGGTGCCGCATTCAAATCAGCGATCAGGCTCTCCACAACCTTATCGTCAAGGAAATCGAGCTGCGTACATGCTTCGCCGCGCTCATAGCTGGTTCCGATCTTAACTTTTGCATCGTATGTAATCTGTACTGACTTCATACTGTTACGCTCCTTTTTATTATACAACCATTTGGGGTTTTGCTCAACAACTAGCAGGCGTTGATTAGTCGCCATTTTCTTCTGCGTCAATGATCTCAACACTCTCGATGGAGTTCGGCACGTACATACGCTTTCTGAATCGCTCCATGGTCTCAAGCGCCGTCTCAAGGTGAATCGTCACACCATGCTGTTCTTTTGATCGCTTCTTATACTCTGTATCAATGGCAGCACACAGCGTATCGACCACATCATTCGGCACAGATTCGAACTGGTAAGTAGCCTTCTTATAATCGAGCCGCGTGCTTGTCGCGATTGCCGCACGATATGTTACTTTGATCGTATACAAATTAACACTCCTCTTATTGTGTCGCTCGTTCACACAGAATCGCGGCCGCTTCTTTCAGCACACTAACTCGTTCGGCCTGACTTGTGCATGTAACATGATGTTGATAGCAAAGATCTTTAATTCCATTCGCAGCTTCATCCCAGATTCTTAAAGAGGTATTGTTAAGATGACGATCTTGTTGATATTTCGGAATCAAGTAGTCAAGTTCGAACGGGATGTACTTTTTGACCACGTCTAATCCGCCGAGATGTTTGATGTAGCGAATGTTGAGCTCGCGGAACGTAAGCCGCTTATCGGTTTCGTTGTCAATATCACAAAAATGAACATCGACTGCTTCATTGAATGTCATCTGGCAAAACCTCCTCTCCCGTTATTCTTCGAGTGTGATATCATCGTGGCCAGCGTCTTCAAGCGGTTCATCCGTTGCCAGCGCAATGATTTCGTCAATGTTGTTTTCAATCAGATATTTCCAATCTTCCAGACGCTGATTGACGATCTCCGTCGCCTGAACAATGACCGCATCCGGCGTAATGCGCTCACAGTTGCATTTCAAAGCCAGGATCAAGTCATCGAATGTGACAGGGTCAAGAATCGTATCGCTGGGGATCATGTCCTTACCGAGTTTCCAGTCAGCCATAATCAGAACCTCCTGAACTGCACGAACTTGCCATCAGCGTAGCAAGGAGAGTAACACTGCGAAACACAGTAATCATTCACAAATGTAGCCACGAAAACAGGTTCACCCTGAATGATGACTGCATCGGGATGAATGGACTCGATACATTCAGCCGTCTGCCACGCCGCGTCTTTCACTTTGATTGATGCGTCGCTGGGCGTAATCGTAGGAAGCTCCCAGTCCTGTAAAATACCATCCGTGCAGAGCTTGCGGGCTGCTTCGAGCTGCTCCGGCGACCAGTTCATAATGGGAAGTTCAGTCATGTTGAGAACCATTGCTACGTTTGCCCCCTTATTCTTTTACTGATAGTTCTTTTGCCATGATTCTTTCGCGCATCTCGGCTCCAGTTGAGGAAATGTAATCGCGAGTAAGAACCCATACATCTTCTTCGCCGCAGATTTCGGCAGGCTCTTTGAATAAGCGAATGGATTCGTCTGGCTTTTTACCACCAAAGATTTCCTTCTTAGCCGCATCTGTGATACAAGGATCATTGTAGATGTTATGCCACCATTTTTCTTGTTCTTTAAGATACTCAAGTGCTCGTTCTTCAGTAGCAAAAAGATCGTAATGAAACTTGTCGTCGTGAATAGTTTCGTCACGGTCTTCATGGGACATAAAAATTCCCCAAACGAACATACTGCGCCGCCTCCTTTCATTCCATTTCGATCGTGACACTGTTATATTCAGGGGTTCGATACATCACATTAGCTTCCCACTTCTTGGCACAATCGTAACTGGCGAATGCACGGCGAACCACCTTGAGCGGGATTTTGCCATTATTGTCGGCATAGAATGTGATCTTGTAATGCTGGAGCTGATAGCCAGCGTCTGCATAGTCACCCATGCTGCAGAGCCTCCTTCTAATACCATTACTTCACTTCTTTTGATTCGATCTGGATATAGTGTTCGAACTCATCGCCGTCTAAATTCTTCCAACGATAATGAAGATTGCCGCCATCAGCATCAAACACGACGTCATAACACTCCGGATCTGCGCTCACCGATTTTGCCATCTCACTCAGCATTTTCATTGCACGCTTGCGACTGCTATAAACATCACCATTGTAACGATTGAAAATCGCCCACGGCTTGCCCTTGGTTCGATTGGAATAGGAATGATCCAAAATATGCACCATCATGGTTACAACTTCCTCCTATTTGTTTTACTACGCATGTAGTGGATGTGGTTACGTCTGCCTCGGTACCACCAGTCGCCCGACATGGGCTCCGCAGTTTGTTGCTCCGATTTTTACCAGAGCGCCGCTGCAAAGCGTTTATTATAAATTTGATTGGAATTCACTGTTATGTATTGTGCGCCGCTATAAGTAGCGCCGCCGAATTATTTCTCTGCCACGCTCGACTGTGCGCCACTTACTTTTGCAGCGCCGACCTGCTTCGGGGTTGGCACCTTGAACCGAACCATAATGGTGGCGGGACGGGCATCGGGGATCTGATTGGTGCGGGCCTTATAAAGCTCTCGGTCTTTCATCTTCTTCACCAACTCCCGTGTGGCTTCCTTGGACAGCGGCTCTACCATGGGCTTCTCTTCCACCTTGGTGATGGTGGCATCGAAATTCGCAACACGGAAACAGCCCTGCTTGTGAGTCTGAAGACGCGGAATTTCAACCGGCTCCAGGTAATCCATATTCAGATTCAACCTGCACACTTCTTTCTCAGTGAACAGTTCATCTGCGATATAGATCGACCACTTCTCTTCGCGGTCCCGCCTTTTTCCCATATACATGGGCTTGTTGTTGGCTTCCTTTTTGGTACGATAGTACAGCATTTTTATTACCTCTTTCACTTTTTTGCGTTTATATATTACTGCGTGCCGCTTAGACGACCACAGCAATCAACAGTGTCAGAGCGATCGAGATGAGAAAGAAATTGCGAATCGTTTCAGTCATTTCGATCGGATCTACGGTATCAAACCAGCGTGCCAGGGTGTCGATTACCTGATTGTAGCGGCGGAAACACCCCAGATAATACAGGCCGGTTCCGATTTGCTGGAGTGCGCCAACCAGAAACAACATGGCGGCGAACACCCAGACGATAGGATGCTCAGACAATCAAGTCACCTTCCTTTACTGTGAATGGCAGAGTCAGAATGTGAAACTGCAATTCGATTTGAACACGCGGCCGGAGTCTGCTATAGGGCAGGAAGTACGGGTCAGCCAATTCGATGCGGCGCTTATGACGGCGCTCTTGCATCCAGGTGGAATCCGTGTCACTAAGGTATGTTGCGAACATAATTCATATTGCTCCTTTCGATTGCTGCGCTGCGGCGCTTCTTACGGGCTGCTGCGCTTATACTCTTGTGAATTCGTCCAGATAATAACGAGAGCCATGCATAATGAAGTACGCATGGCCCTTGTTCGTCTGATAGATTTTGTGGCGGCCAGCCTGCTTGCGGCGCTCACCATTGTTGATTGCGACTTCAACACACGCCTCTTCAATCGCTGTGATCTCAAGCCCGCCCCAGTTGTTAAGCGGATACACGGCGATTGCATGTTTCTCTGGAGGAAAAACGTCTCTCATAATTCAATCTCGCTTTCTTGCTGAATAGAGATTTTGTCAGAGGAATCATATCAGGACTTTCAAACACGATAAATCCGCCCCGATTATTGATAGATGCAACCAGCAGACCATATTTTTCAATGATAAGCCAGTTCAGGCTATTCGGATTGTACGGTCGGAATGGTTTCGCATTAGGAAATCCTGCCCTCGCATCACTGAAAAACTGCGGGGTCAGCTCTTTCGTATCTAAATTTACGACACGAATTGGCGTGAGGGTTTCGCTTTCCGGGTCCAGCACAACGGCGCACAATCTGTCATGCATCTGATAGATCTCTGACAAAATCATTAGAAAGTGTCCTCCCCTTCCCAGGCGGCTTACAGCTTGCCACTCAAAATGCCCATCACGGGAACACGCTGACCATCGTCCTGTTCGTACACATGGGCTTCGGTTACATTACCATTGTGAACTTCTCGCTTGGCGACCTCAAAGCTCTTCTCAGCCTCGGCGTAACTCTTGCAGGGGTATTCCATTTCGCCCATGATGGGATTATTCCATTTGACGACAAGGACGTAGGGAGCTTCTTTGATGGCCTGTTTCATGCGCTGGGCCCCGGTCTGCGGCGCTTTGGGAGACTGTTGCGGCTTGACCTGCTCTTTGACCAGATTCTTCAGCTCTGCAATCACATCGGCATTCAGACGCCGCTTGGCTTCTTCAGCGCGAATCATCTCGGCGATTGCATTCACATCCGCCTTTGCTTCATCAGCCAGCTTACGAGCCAGGCTTTCAGCGCGGTGACCTGCATACTGAGTAGCAATCTTGTCATAGCACCACCACTTGTCGACGGCGGCGGCGCGAGCGTATCTGAGCAGTTTCATGTTATCCATTTTGTTTTACCTCTCTTTTTTGTTTTATTAAATGGCAGCAAATGCCATTTCAATCTTCCTCAGCGGCGTTTTCACAGTTGCACCACAGAATATCTTCGATGATATCATCGTCGATATCATCAGGAGTGCCATTCGAATTCATGATGAGCGTAACACTCTGATTCATGGGAGGAACAACAACAGTTTCGTCGGCGCATTCGTAGGCATAACACCAGACATCACCGTTTTCGTCGTCAAAGAAACAGTACAGAACATCCCGATAAATCCCTTTCGAATCCATCGTATGAAGGAGATTCTGCTGAGAGACGGTTGCGCTGAGGACGTAGCGCCCACGGAGACCCACATCACGCGGAGTTGCGGCGCTTGCAGTGGGAACAGGCAGAGCAAAGATTGCGGCCATCAGAAAGACAGCGGCGACTGTCACAGCCATGGACTTCAGCGATTTCAAAATGGATTTCATAACGATATACCTCTTTCTTTTTAGATTTAGATTCGAACGGTGACGCTTGCTGTGGCTGCATCGCTTAGTGACAGCGGCGCTTAGTAGTGCCGTGCTGCCCGGCGAAAACATCATGCCAGATAGACTGTGCTACGATTGCCAGAGCGACACCAACGATGATGCCGCAAGCGAAAATGAATTCAACACTAAAGTAATCCATGATGATTCTCCTTTCTACTACTTGTGCCGTGATTACTGGTTGTACTTGACAAATTGATACGGTCGCCAGCCAGCTGAACCTTCATTGGTTTCATTATCAAGACGGCGCTTGATTTCCTTTTTGGCCTGCTTAACATCAGTTGCCATAACAGTGTAGCGGTCAGTCATTCCGGTATTGATGTTCTCTACGAAAACGTCAAAACGAAACATGGGCTTATTGAACAGTTTCATAATGCTTGCGCTCCTTTCAATTTTTGTTTGGTTGTGGTTACGGTTACGTCTGCCCTGGTACCGTAAATCGCCCAGTATCGCTCCTTACGGAGCAGAGAAAAGAGGTAAAAAAAGAAAACGCCACATTTTTGGTGTGACGAGTACGCTAATTGATTATAGAATTGTTTTCGTTTATAATACCAATAGGAGGCGATAACTTTGAAGCCAAAATTAACTTGTTCTAAGCCAAAATGTAATGAACCTGTTTTTCAGGATGGACTTTGTTATAAACATTTGTGCCGAAAAAGACGTGCCCTAAACAAGCGTGAGGGTATCTTTATCAAAACAAAATTTTCAAAGAAAGAACTTAAAAATTCAGACAAAATAGCTTGTTTGAATTCAAATCTTGGCTTAAATTCTGATTCCAAAATTGGCCCAGATGGACAATGGAATCATGGGAACAACAAATAATTACTTGCGTTTACCAGATTTAACTGGAAATTGCGGTTCAAGTGGTCTACGGTCACTATTATCGAAACGTGAACCCATTCCGGTACCGTCCATATATGTCTGCATAGAGCGGTTCAATTTTTTCTGCTTTCCGTTCATCTCAATGGATTCACCATAAAGAGTACAGCTAAGTTCAGAATATCCATGACCACTCATGGACGATTGACGGTATTTCATTTTGAATTTTTTACGACGAATGCAGTCAGGATTGGATGCTTCTTTGCGCCAAATCTCGGAATCTTTTTTCATTTCATCCCGGTCTGGGTTTACCATTTTGGTTTCCCACTTGTAAAGTTTGACACACTTGACTCGTGCTGCATCGATGATATGCGAAACGATTTCCCTGCTGGGCATATCGTCCCATCTGGTTTTCGTTTTCATATCACGATGCTTGAGTCGCATTTCTTTCGTCTGAGGGTTAAAACGCGGCTCTGCGACAAATTCATAGTGGCCAAAAGTGCCATACAATCCCATGTACGGCACTTTACATCCGTTGTACGTCATACCCTTGCGGTTGACACACTGAATGACTATTCCGTTTTTGTCCTTGTACATCAAAGATAGCTCCTTTCTCTTTCTTTCGGACTCTTAGTTTAAAGCCCCTGCGCCACGTCAAGGCGTTCCGATTGTAGGGGTAGGTAGTTTAACGTCATGCCCGGGACGAAAACGACGATGTTAAAAAATGAACTCGTGTCCGTTTACAGAAAGCCGCACAAGCATCCCATTGTGATACAGGCGGACTTCATCATAGAACGGACGATTGCACCATTTACGTTCGGTCTTCTGTTCAAACATATTGATGGCGTTGTCTTTGAACTCCATAACGCGGTAATGGTCGCCAATGTCTGCACGGTCAAGAACCGCCCACTCTTTTGCCATGGGGATAATGATTGCATCATCGTACTGTTCACGACTTGCGCTTGCACGAGTGATACCGCCGACTCTCTTAACCTCGACAGCTGGCTTGCTCTCAGGACGAGAGTACATGATGTACCCATCCCTTGCGTTCTCAATGTACTTGACAGGCAGACCGGCACTCAACATCTTGAACACCGTGTCGTCATCCAGTTGGGAAAGCTCTTCGCCGCTCTCCATGGTGACGTTGTACAGAGTGCGAGTGATGACCTCGACATCTGCGTTTGCAAAGTCGTGGGTCAGGTCATAGGCCATCTCATCGAGCTGATAGTAACCATGCTCACGAATGATGTAAGGACAATCCATAGTGAACCTCTTTTCTGAGTGTCTACAATGCGCCACACTCTAAGGCGCTACGCCCCTATTGCGGAGCTGGAAAGGGGCCGCTTTGAACGGTGCGACCCCGAAAGGGTATCCGACTATTGCGTGTTACTGCTCGGCTTTGGCAAAGAACTTGCTCTTGCTTGCAAAGTCGTACTTGGAAGAACGTGCCTTGCCATCGAAAGAGAGGCCCTTGGAGATAGTGACAACAATCTCGTCAATCATGGCCTTATCACCGAGACCCTTGACAGAACCCTGTTTTGCCCGATTGGCCGCAATCTTGAGATACTTAATATCGCAGGACAGCGCAGTGCAGGCCACTGCCAGCTCTTCAGGAAGCATGGCGTTCCAGATAGCCTGGAGCTGAGCAAGGCGCTTGCCCTTGTTGACAGGACCGACAAAGCAATCCAGCCCCATATCTTTGAGGGTTTCTTCCACCTTGGCGCTACGGGTCAGTTTGTCAGCACCAAGCTCGCTTGCGGTCTCTTCAGAAAGCATACCGTTGAACAGCATAACCAGTTTCTCATAGTGACCATCACGGCAGAGAGTTACGCTCTTGTTGGGCATAGGCTCCCCTTTGTCGTTGGTCTCGACAGCGTTCAGGGTCTGGTAATACTTCTCCAGTGCCTTGAACTTGATGAGCATCTTGGCATCTTGGGTAGACAGAGCACCGCTCTTGGGGTCAGTGGTAATCTTGATACCCATGTAGTAGGGGTTCGGAGCGTAGGAACGCCACATTTCAGAACGTTCCATGGCGCAGAACTCAGCGCACTTGTTGTCGCAAGCGGCCTTGTTGTTGTTCTCAACAGCCTTGTTGAGCGTGGTGGTGACGTTCTGAGACTGCTCAGCGGTCAGAACAGTTTTCTGCTCGTTCAGGAACTTCACCAGCTCGGGGATGGTCAGCTCGTTCAGCTTGCCAGCCTTGGCGATTGCATCGTAGTCAGCATAAACTTTCAGCATAGTTATTACCTCTTGTTTTCTCAGTTGGTGTATATCGGACACGGCGTTTTGCCGTTGGTGGTAGTTACGTCTCCCCCGGTACTACCAAGCGCCCGGCTTTATGTAAAATGGCTACAATTGTAACCAAGTAAGGTTTCTTTCTCCTCTAGGGTTCCAAACCCATCAAACACTTATTTCTCTGGAGCTTGTTAATTGTCGCCAGCTCTGACCTTGGCGTTTTCCATGCTCTACAACAGTAGCTCTGACCTTGTTGTAACAGTTCCTATTGTGTTGTTCTCGGAACTGCCTGTATTCTGTTGTCAAGGTACACCATCCCCGCAACTTCTCCCACGTTCTTGGGAATTATGCCAGTAATGTTTGGCCATCGGGGGTTTGGGCGCACTAATTGCTCAGATAGGAGACCCATGTTTTGGAATGGCAAGGGATAACCACTTGACCGGAAAACCCGGCACGGTATAAACCGCCCACATGGGAAAATCCAAACTTTGCAATTTTCAAGGTGCGACTACTCCCCGGGACCTTGTTTCCGTAGCCCCTTGGAGTGACTACATAATAGCATATTAAATTTTTTGCACGAAACATCCATGAAAGGATCTCCCCTATATATAGATAAAGTATAAAAGAAAATTCCAGATTTCCAGCACTCGAATACCACCTAATAACGGAAGGTAGCATTCACCGAAAACCCGCATGAATCCTAGACTTTTCAGGCCATACCGGGGGGATGTTAAAAATTGGAAAAGGGGTCGAGTTCGGGTCGTGCGTACCAGTTATTCCATCTCCCCAGCCCGTACCAAATCACCCGGTTTTCGCACCTCGCCTGCCACTCACTCGCCTCCTCCACGCAACAATCATCCATCCGCATTCGCTCCTAATTCGCAGTCACCAGCACCCAAAATCACCTGTTGATCGCCCCTAAATCACCAGTCACCTCCCCTATCTGCGCACCCGTAAAACGCCCATATTTAACCCCCGATTTCGTCTCCGGTAAATAACGTATTATCGTTATAAAATGCTCCCAGTCAATAATGATTTTCATCCCAATTTTCACGCAGTTGTGTCTCGATCACCGTGTAATAGCGTCTCAAAAGCGCCGTAGAAACGCTTAAAATGCATTATTTTTGCTCATTTTTGCTTAATTTTAATAATTTTTCTGCTATTTTTACTATATTTTATTTACTTTTACAACAGATTATTTTATTCCGGTATTTTGCACAAAACTATTGCTTTTACCGCGCCATGGGTGTATAATAAGGTATAAAGAAAAGCCCGCAGTTCTCTCCACAGCTGCGAGCTTATATTTTCAGTAGTCAATCACACTTTACAATATCATTATAAAAGGAGGATCACCCGTTAATGAAGTTTTATGACACCTCCGCGCTTCTTGATTTGGGAGCCGCCGCTTTCGAACCTGCCAGTGCAACCGCTTCTGGTGCAACAGAGCCGTTTCTGATTGCTGATATGACGCTGCACGAGCTGGAAGAGATCAAGACAAGCGGCAAGAAGAGCGAAGAGATCCGCTATAAGGCACGTACTGTAACTCGCCTGCTGGCCGAGCATCACAACGACAACACCTTTATGGTAGTGGCAGTCCCCATGTCTTCCCTGTTCTACATTCTCGATGGCAAACCGATCAGTGATAACAACGACGCGACAATCATGGCAACCGCCCGCTGGTATCTGGACGAAATGAAGCGCAATCTGAATGACGCGATTGAAGCCGGGCTCCCGGAAGCACAGCGACAGATCCAGGCCAACATTGATTCTTTCAAGTTTGTAACCAGCGACCTAAGCTGCGCCAATATTGCCAGCGGCATTCTTGATCTGCCGATCGAGTTCTCCTATCCCGATGCAGCAGCAAGCGCCAATAATGACTACACTGGCTAGACCGAAGTCACTCTTGATGTAGGCGGCGAGGAAGCCATGGCGATGGCATATCAGACCCACGATGAAGGCTATACATATCAGAATCTGTTTAACACTCCAGTGAATGGCTATCTGATTGTTCGTGATCCAGACACAGTAGACGATGATATGCCGGCAGGCAATGCGGTAGGCTGGCTACGATGGAATGGCAAGAAATATGTACCACTCAAATACAAAAAAATCAGTAATCGCTTCACTGGTGATGTGAAACCGCTCAATGACCAACAGAAGCTCGCATTTGATATGCTACAGAACGATGATATTACCGTTAAGATGCTGGCTGGAACATTCGGCAGCGGCAAGACAATGCTTATGGTGTCCTCTGCTATTGATATGATCGAGAAGCACAAGGTTGAGAAGCTGATCTGGATTCGCAATAACATCGAAGTCAAGAATACCAAGGAGCTGGGCGCACTACCCGGCACTCTGCTAGAGAAGCTCGGCGCTGCTTCTTTTGCTGGGCCTCTGGCTGATCACTTGGGCGGCGAGGCTGGTTTGGAATACTGGATCAATAATGGGCAGGTAGAAGTAGCTCACCTTGGATTTATTCGTGGCCGCGACTACAAGAACGCAATTATTATGGTTTCAGAGGCTGAGAATCTGACCAAAGAGCATGTACAGCTGCTACTCGGCCGTGTTGGTGAGGGATCTATGCTGTGGCTTGATGGTGACCTGAAGCAGACTGACGAGGCCGTGTTTGAAAATAACAGCGGTATGCGTAAGGCAATTCAGTGTCTGGCTGGCAACCCGCACTTTGGATATGTCTACCTGAACAAGACAGAACGCAGCGAGACCGCACAACTGGCTGACCTGTTAGACTAAGGGGCGCAGCAGAATGATAAAAGTAAGAATAGGCGGCTTACGACTAATGGATTACATCTCTCCTACTGGCGACTGGAACTATGAAGCGATTGACGGTTTAGCGAAAGCTTTGTATGACCGTTACAAAGAAGCGGAATTCGAACAGATAGTAGAGTTATTCAAGAAATACATAGGAGAACAAACATGACAGAAGAGTCAGCAGTATTTCATCGACAAGTTCGTAAAAGAGCGCGGCGCAAACCTGATGATACCGAAGGTCGTATGAGTAACAAAGGGTACAGTATATGACAATCGATAAAGTGATGAACAATCTCTATGATGCTCTAAGCAAAAATCAAGATACTATCTGGTTCGATTATCAAGGATTCCGCTGGGAGCTAGGTCGTGATCTACGTTTTCATCCACGACATATACTTCATCCAGGGAATTGCTCTGAAGATCGACGTGCAGCTCAATACGGTTGTCCAATCCCCTACTATCCAGAATCAGAAAACGAATGTATATGCGAGGGCTTGCTATGATAGGCAGAATGAATGATTTGCTTAACAAATATAGAGATTTAATGAATTCAGCCGGTGCAGGGCTTCGGCAGTATAAACGGCAACCAAACATACTGACATATGGTATGAACACTAGAAACAAAACACGGATTGTGTATGAAGGAGAAGATTGGATGAGAGTTTTATTCGTAAGGCCATCGATCTATGACACGGTATGCGACTGGTATGAACGCATGAATACTGTGCAAAAGCATCGCAAGGAGACCGCAATCTGCAAATCGCCCGAAGACTTCTGGGATATATTCGACAAGGATAAATTCGGTGTACAATATACGACATTCTATTTCGACGATATGCTGACGCTGACCGATACCCTTGAATGCTTTAAGGAGATCGCGCGGCTGTATGGCGAAGAGGATGCGAAGTATATTTCAGAGAATAAAATGCGGCGGATCACTGTGAACTATTTGATGAATCATAATCAGTTTGACTTGTTTCAGCAGTTCTCTATCACGCCCGAATGTCTGGACGATGTCATCCGCGATGCTCTGACCAATCAACAGAGCGAATGTGTGTGCAGGTCGCTGTTATAAGGGGGCACAAAATATGGAAAGAATATTAGCACCACGAGGCGGTGGACGTACATATGCGATCTGCGAATACGCTGTCAAAAACAACTGTAACATCTTGGTGCCAATGGGCGGGACAGCTATATTATGTGCACAGGACTATATCAAGGAAATCGCAAGGAATCTTGATATTCAATATTAGGGGTATAGGGTTGATCATCAATGTCTTATAGTGGATTTACAAAGCAGAGAGCGTGGAGAATATGCTATCCATATACTGACGGCGACTCGCCCTCCTGACAACTACAATGGATTACGCTATGAATACAAACCACTTGTTGTTGATGATATCGACCGATGTTTTAAACTCATGTGCTTCCCGAATGTGCGAATCGATGCCTGTTCTTTGATGACATACGATCCGAGCGAGGTTGCGTTTACACCGCCAACTACGCCTCAAGAAGTGCAGCGGGATGAATGCGTGTGTAACAGTTTGGTATAACAGAGGTGCCAGCAATGAACAAATTTGATGCGCTACATGATGATCGCACGCTGCGATGGTGTAAATACAGATATCCCGATGATGTCAACAGTGGAGAGTTTACTTTTGACTGGTCGAAAGATGGATTTACATGGTCTCTGCCAAGCGATAAACCACTGCGAACCACAAACGAAATTGTATCTTACATTGACGCAAATGGTAACCAGCGTGAAGTTCAAGCGGAAGTAAAATACTATGGAATGGGACACGACACGCTGTGGACGATTGCGATTCCTAATGTTGTCGAGGCAGAGAACGAGTGTGTCTGTGAATCACTATTATGAGGCACGATATGAACAATCAATTATTGATACCCGATGATAAGATATACATATATCCATCAGATTGGAAGCAGCCTGTACGAATTCAATTTGAAAATGGATCGACCATAGACACTGTAAATCATGGCAATTCACATCACACTATTCAATTCGACAAATGGATTGATTATAACACCATAGTTACTGATGAAACTTTACAAAAGCTTATCAAAGACTATATATCGAAAAATTTTCCAAAAGAAGAATACAGTGTATCTATTCACAATGAGTGTTACTGTGAGAGTCTATTATGAAAAGATATATCAGTGAAGAAGTACAGCAACAAGCAGCCCTACAATTACATATCGAAATTGAGAATGATTGTAAAATAGAATTTGATAATTTCAGATTTCAAATAGACGAAGACGATATGACGGTTTGCCGCTATGGAGAACCAGATGAAACGTTTGTAGTTAAAAGGAAAGTAAGACTTTTCTTATTAAATAACGGATTTGAATTCGAAATTGCTGGGCCTTATGCTGAACAGATGTACAGACGATATTTTAAACTGATAAATGGAGATATCAATACAAATAGTGAATGTGTTTGTGAAAGTCTATTGTAAAGGAGATGAATGAATTGGATACTGTTTTACTTGATGGTTCGGAATATTTAAATCACATTGAAGAAATAAATGACCGTTTATTTTCTATGCACGATACAGTAAACCATGCGATTATCAAAGTCGATGAAGCAAATACTCTGTCGCATTTTGCAGTAGAACGTATAGATACTATAAGAGCAACAACAACTTCGTATCAAACTGCGATTGATCAATTACAAGCTCGGATCGCAGAACTTGAACATAAAATAGATTTACTGACAGGACCATGTATTTGTGAGCCGCTGCTATAAGGAGGAACCATATGAAAGAAAACGACTTTTCAAAACAGGATATTTATAATATTGGATTTGCCGTAGCTGATGCTGTGCGCGATTATGATGTAACTTACGAGGATATCCTTGACGCGATTCAGGTATATGCAGAATAGCAGGAACTGATCGGCAATGCATCGCTTTATGATACGTTGTGGATGGAAGACGGCACGCCTATGTCCCCTTCTTTGACACGATATTTATTCCACGAGATGTACTGCCCAGATGATTATGGTTATGATGAGGAGGACGGCGACGATGAGTGATCGCAAGCGTGATAAGGTATCTAAGAGCAGCTATATGCGTAACGCCCGCAAGCAGCGTATGATCGAGAATCAGTTTTTACAGGAAGTTGAGAAGGCTCAGGAAAGCGGCGAACGCCAGCGGCAATCAGAGCGGCGGAAGCGGCGTACAATGTGGGACGACGACGAAGACTAAGGAGGTACGCAGTAGTATGGATAAAGAGCCTAAGAAGCCGGGCGGAGAGAACGATACAGAGCGAGACGATATTCAGGAGATTCGCGTTAACTCTATTCCGCTGATGGTACTTATCGCTGGTGTTTTAAGTTCCGTTGACTTTGTTGATTGGATGTTTACTATCGCAGAAATGCTTGTTGTATTCGTACTTACATATCAGATTCTAGGGCGTGTGCTCTTTACTGCCCTGGTGGTTACACCCATTTTGGTTGTGTTTATCAGTAAGTGTCTGGCGGCCTACGATGAGATCATGTATGGCGACGATGATATGGGCGGCAGCGATGGCGAAGATGACGGCGATGACCACTTTAACGACCACTGGAATAATTTGATTCATTGAGGAGTGATATAAATAATGCGGTTTATTGATTTAACAGGAAAGAAATTTGGCAAATTAACTGTTTTGAATCAAGAGCAGGATTATATTCAGGCAAATGGAAGACATCGTTCCAGATAGAAGTGTGTTTGTGAATGCGGAAATGAATGTATTGTTGATGGCGATGCATTAAGAACGGGAAATACAAAAAGCTGTGGCTGCTCAAAGCACAAAAAGTGGGCCAAGGATCTTACTGGTCAACATTTTGGAAAACTAACTGTGCTTGGGCGTTCTTCGAAATATCTTAATCAAAAAGTATATTGGCACTGTAAATGCGATTGCGGTAACGAAGTAGATGTCATAGGTGCGCTATTAACTAGTGGTAGATCAAAATCCTGTGGATGTTCTCACATAACTCAGGGCGGATTTGGAAAATCGAGACTTTATGAAGTATGGTTTGCGATGATGTCACGTTGTACAAAAACAGAAAACAAGGCATATCAAGATTATGGCGGACGTGGTATCAAAGTTTGTGATGAATGGAAAGATTTTCTGAAATTCAAAGAATGGGCTGATAAAACAGGTTATGATGAAAACGCGCCAAGAGGACAATATACCATCGATCGCATTGATAACAACGGCAACTATTGCCCAGAAAATTGTCAATGGAAAACAATGTTAGAGCAGGCCAACAACAAAAGAAACACCCGAATGATTGAGTACAATGGTGAAAAGAAATCAATTTTAGAGTGGTCGAAATCAACAGGGTTATCAACTGGTTTAATCAAAAGCCGTTATGACAGAGGTTGGACACCAGAAGAAATATTTACAATTCCATTTGGTCATAAAAGGAGTGAAATAAGTGATCAGTCCTAAAAGTTATACAGTGCGAAAATATCCGCTAAGCTTATTTATTAAATAGAATTATAAGGTTCCAGCAGAGGTCGCAAACGATCCTCAATATCAGGTGTTGCAATCTGATACAATGCTCTTGCGTCAAATTAGAATTGTATCAAATAATTACGATGACTATAATCCGTTTATTGTTTTTATTGATGCAACTGGCGCACAAAGCAAACCAAAGGTTGTCCGTCATTTAATTGAACATGGAGCGAAAATTGGCAAGTATCACTTTTCATTTGGTGATCGTAGTGCCTCTATGATCCGTCAGTTTATCTTCTCAATGGTTGAATCTCATATTTGGCCAGAAGTAGACAAGCGAATCAGTATGGATTTAAGCTTCAAAGATGCGCCCACTGTACTTAGTAAATATTATGCCTATCGTGGTCTTGTGCTTTCCAGCTGTCATTGTATTGCATTGAGGGAGTGGTTTCCAAAGATTGTTGTAGTGCCCGACACATTTGCAACTATTCCGAATCAAAAAATAAAATATGTTCGTGATGAAGAGGTCGAATTTGTTGACCAAAAAACAGGTGCAAAACGAACATGGAAGCAAAAAGCAATTGCAAAAAAAGAAGCCGATATTGAAATCAATATGTTCGATGGATGCGGTATCGCACATCCTGCCCTAATGCGTGAAGTTGAGCGGCGGATTGGAACAAGTGAGCAGATCAATAGCATGGTGTTTCGTATGCCATACTTTAAGGGTGTCTTTAATGAAATGGATTACGTCTCATTTTATGAGGAGCGTGGGGTCACTGAAATTACAGACATTTGGGGCATCAAGCATTCTGTAACCCGTGATGCTGAACCCATGTTTATTGCATGCGAAAGTATGTATAAAGGGTATAAGTATTTCAAAAAAGACGGTACTGTCAATGATTGGAACCGTTATAAAGAACTTGCATTGAAATACGACCACGCCCTCGGAATTGCAAAATGGAATTATCAAGCAGATAAAGAAAATCTGGTCAGTTTAGGGAACTATCAGCTTATCCAGGACTTACAGGATGTTCCATTTGATGAGTTCAAGCATCTGGCTGATAGATCTGTTGACTGGTACGAGAAAATCGTCAATGGTGATCCTATTTATACATATTGCTTTTTAGGGGCTTTAGCTGACAATACAGAACCATTAAATCATTATATTGCAGCCATTATGCGGAATCCTGAGATGACGCATGAACCAAGTGTAAAAGATTATTTCCATAGTCTGCTTGATAAATATCGCAATGGATTCAAATGCGGGAAATTGTTCTTTGACGCAACATTCAAGTTTTTACTTCCAGACCAAATTGCATTGATGGAGGCTATCGCGGGGCTTCCAATAAAAGGTTGTTTGAAAGCAAATGAATTTTATAGCTTCGATCGGCAAGGTGTTATTTTGGGAGAACGAGCATTAGGTCGTAACCCTCATATATGCCATCAAGAACACGTTAAGCTAAAAGGCATTGATAATGAACTAACGCAAAAATATTGTAGCCACCTTGTCAACTGCTGTATGATCAATGTGTTTTCGATTACTCCACAACGCTTGTCGGGGGCCGACTACGATGGGGACCTAACTCTATTGTCAAACGAGCCAATTATTATCAATACTATTCCAGACGATGGATATGTCACTATCGATATCGAAGATAAAGTAACAAGTCTTGCTCAAGTTGATAATCTTGAAAACAAACTTGCTTGTACTCTTCGCGGCCTTAAAAGTATGATTGGTGAGATTAGCAATATGGCTTCTGTATACCACAATCGTGTTGCGCGAACAGAGGAAACAAAGCAACTTTACGAAAGCTATGTTGACTTGCTTTCTGTGGCAAACGGGAAAGCTGTGGATTTTGCAAAAACCGGTGTGCTCTACCCTATTCCTCGGCAGATTAGTAAGTGGGCGAAAGCAAGTGGAATGCCGTACTTTTTCAAATATAACGGTCCTTACTACGCACGTTTACATAATCTCAGCAAGGCACATAGCAACATGAACCTGCTTTGCATGAGTCTGGAGCGTTGGGAGCGCGGTGTACGGTGGCGCAAAGAACCCGCAGGCAGCTTTGATTGGCATATCATGTACGATCCAGAGGTCTCCTATGACCAGGCAGTTTTTGATGAGATCGAAGCCATTTTCTTGGACTTCAACAAATGCCGCAAGGAACAGCTTGAGTTCGAAAAGAAATGCCGCAATTGGCAATTATATCATAAGGACATCGAGTCGCGTATTACCAAAGAAGAAGCCAAAACCTATGAGACGAACTGGCAGGCGATCTACAATGTCTACCGCAACAAGTGCAAGCTGGTGTGTCCTGATGTAAGAGAGCTGGCGAATATTCTTGTGGTGCTCTGCTACGAGAAGTATCCCAATAAATTCAAGAAGTTCTTGTGGCACATGGCCGGCGCTGGTGTGGTCGAAAATATCAAGCCGGTTCCTGTTCAGCTGCCAGTTCACGATCCGAACGGCGAGTACGAATACCTTGGCCAGCGATATAGTCTGGCTGAACCGAAAATCTATGAAGCGAGGGTAAAATAATATGGGTTGGTTTAAGAAGAAAACAAAGAAACTGCAGAAAATAACCAAGTGTCCTACCTGTGGCGGCTTGTTGACAAAGCAGACTGGACTGGAGCACGAATTCACCTATAAAAATCAGATGGTTCATGTGCCGGATATCACGGCGATGGTATGCGGTGATTGCGGCGAGATGTATTTTGATTATACCGAATTCGAGCGTATTTCAAATTATGTTCACGAAGCAGTTGATGGGAAGGATAAGACAGAATGAGTTATCGATGTTTTAAAGCAACAATCATTGCTTTAATAGCTGTAATATGTTTATGTTTGGGTATTGGAATTTGGGCATCTATTCCGCGCAAAAACAATGTAGGCGATAAATCTATTTATAATGGAAGCTCTTTGTACAGTATTTCCAACACGAAACTTATTTACGATGAGAACACAAGAATTATGTATTATTGGCTGCATAGTGGATATATGTCTCCATACTATAACGAACATGGACAGCTTTGTCGTTATGTCGATGGTAAAATTATACCAATTGAGTAAGGAGGTTAAATGGCATATACAACTTTCTACTGCAATGAAAACATGCTGCTTGATCATTGGCAAGATTATCACGAGTCAAATCTGATGTTGCGAAACCTGCTGAAGCGAACCTCCCTCTCCCCTATTGAATGCGCCACCATTTATTATGAGCGGATGAAAAATCCTGAATCTGTCAGCTATGACCGTAGCCACTTGATCCAGACGTTCAGCAGAGGCCGTAAAAACAACGCGCCCATACTTGACGTACATCAAGTTGTGCTTTATCAGAAAGATCTGGACTATATCACAGAGGCGCGTCGAAAGTATCATATCAACTACGCACAATTACGTGTTCTGTTTGGGGTAATATTCTTCTGCCGGCTGTATGGAAGCGATACCTTTGCCTTGGATACCGAGTTCAAGATGAAACGTTTTGGTGGCTGCTTTGAAGAGCAGACAGAGATCATGTATTGCGCTGGGAAGAACTAGGACGACGGCTATAATACAGTGCGGGGCATGAAAGAGATTTCTGACGACTATCACCTGCTGAACAGAACCGGCACTGACGACATTGGATGCTTATACCAGTACCCAAATTTTGCCCTTGATAAGAATGACACAATTGCGTACACGTTCAATGTGACGCTTGAAAACAATCGGCTGAATTTAAGCGCCATAGTGCGAGAGCTATTTGACCCGAAGGAATGTTATTGCATCGTGTGTGGCGAACAGTATCACTCAGAAAAGCCAAATGCCAGCAGATATTGCAAAGGATGTGCGGCAAAGAAAGAACAGGCACGTCTAGCGAAAAAGAATGCGAATCGAAACAAACGACCGAAATGAACTTTAAGTTCTTAATATATGAAAGGGTGTTGTATATTTCCCTTTCGATTATAAATTACAAAGGAGATTTATTATAATGGTTGAAATTACTAAGCGTGAGGCAAAGTATCTGCGTAAGGTTATTCCCGGTGTCCATATCACTCGTACCGTTCATCACTGGTATGCGGAGGAAATCAAGTCTGTTCTGACTCAGCTGCCCGGCAATCCCGAGGCAGAAGAGGCGCTGCGCGAACTGAACCGTACCCAGCGTACCAACACCAATTTTGAGATCTGAGGTGGCGCATGGACGAATTTAAGAAAGCGGACGGCGAGACCTTTGATGAATATATGATGCGAATCGGTGAGGCATGCAGTGAACGTAAGCTGACCTAGGATCAGGCAGCAGAACTGCTGAATGAAGCGACCGGCTCAGACTATGGCGAATGCAGATACCGCAAGACCTATAAGTCGTGGAAAGCTGGTTATGACTACGCTATTGATCACGCCAACGAAGAAACGATCCAGGATGAACTACAGCGACTGAAGATTGAAAAGATCAAATTACAAGATGAACGCAATGCAGCAAACAAGGTGTATCGCGATGTTGCTCGTGCCGAATCCGTTAAGGAATTGATTCTGAAGAATGTTGCTCCGTATAACCCTGACAATTTTCTGAATGTTGTGCAGTACGAAGACAGCGGTCACGATGTGATTGTGTGCTTGTCTGATTTACACGCTGGCGCGGGTATTGATTCGGCGTGGAATAAGTTCAACAAAGATATCTTGAAAGCTCTGCTTGAGAGTTATGCTGCACAGGTATTCAATATCGTAGCGCGACATACAGCTGAAAAGATTCATGTGTTGCTGTTGGGTGACCTGATCAATGGGCATATCCATGTTAATACCCGCGTGCAGAACAATGAAAACAGCATTGAGCAGGTTATGACTGCTGCAGAGCTGGTAAGTAATTTTGTTGCTACACTGTACGAGGTATGCCAGCATATTGACGTGTATTCTGTGAGTGGCAATCATTCACGAGTATTCCCCAGCAAAGAGGATCAGGTAGCAGGTGACGAACTTGAAGCACTGATTCCGTTCTATATGAAGGCACGACTGCAAAATCTGGCTGGCATTGATGTCAAGACAGAGAAACTCGATCCGACTTTTGGTGGCTTTAAGGCCAGGAATAGTCTTGTGATGTACGCACATGGAGATAAAGACTCCCCTGCTAACGTCGTTGAGCACCTGACACTGATGGTGAAGCAGCCAATCGACATGGTGTTCCTTGGTCACCGCCACACAAACGGCATGACAACGGTGCATGGTACGAAGGTTATTGAGAGCGGCTGCGTTTGTGGCAGCGATTCCTACGCAATTGGACTGCGCAAGAATGATGTGCCGCAACAGGCAGTGGCTGTAATCGATGATAGCGGACTTGAATGTCTGTATGATGTCAAGCTGGAGAAGCCAGTGAAGATAGTGATTTAACATCGTAATTTAATAGATTTAAGCGCTCTGGGCTTAACCGCTCAGGGCGTTTTTTATTATAAGGGAGATTATTATGGACGACATTTGTTCTGTTTTAGCAGGTTCTAAATGTGAGACTGTTCGTGCTTGCCCTGATAAAGACATTGAAACTAGTCTTAAAGAATTAGGGGTTGATATTAGAAATGCTAATGGAGAATTGAAAACGGTTTATCAGATCTTAAAAGAATTGTCAGATAAGTTCAACAATAGTTAAATAAACAGCTCGTTAGAAAAGGCGAGCTTTATATGTCGCAGGTGACAGCGCCGGTGTGCTGACCAGCCTCATAAGCTGTGTTTGGATGCGTTCGACTCGCATACCTGTACCCACAAAAATAAATTAAAAAGGAGGGTTCCAAATTAGAGATGGAAGAAAAATATCACAAAGATTTAGGAGGCGATTACTTCTACTGCTATTCCAGACGGACAGCGCTGTTTGTTCGTGCTATGGGAATTTTTTACGAAGAGATTGGAGAGCACCCGGTAACCGGCTCTGTATATACAAAATTCCGCAAGACGAAAAAACTGAATGAAGTTTTAAAACTATAGGATCAGATTAAATATCGCTTCGACGATATGATGGACGATGGAACGGTGGTGATTGGCTATGGCCAGAGTTGCCGCAGATAAGAAACCGCCTCGTATCAAGGTCCCACAGTCTTGGAGCGGTGGCAAGTGCATGTGTTGCGGAAAGATCTATGATGTGCGTAAGGGAAATTTCTCAAAAACGAAGAGTCAATGGTTTATGGGTAACGACGGATACCTCCCGTGGTGCAATGAGTGCCGTGAGAAGATGTTTGAGTTTTATGTTAAGAAGTATAACGATGAAGATGAAGCGATTGACCGTCTGGCTATGATGTTCGATACCTATGTAAATGATAAATTGCTTGACGCTTCAGAACATTCTGTGGCATCTGCTTTAAAAATCAACACCTATATGGGACGTCTTAATATACGTCAGTATGCAGATAAATCTTATGACGATGTGATCGACCAGAAGAAAAAAGACGCTTTGGCTGCTGGAGATACGAAAGGAACAAAGGTTACTCTGAAGATGAGAAAATTCTGGGGTGCTGGTCTGGATGAACAAGATTATTTGTTCCTTGATGATCACTACCAGAACCTTATTACACGCCATGAATGCAAGACCGCCGCGCAGGAAATTCTGTTCAAACGCATCGCAAAGGCAGAGCTTAACTGCGAAAAGGCTGATGCAACCGGTGATACCAAAAAGATCAAAGAGGCAAATGATAACCTACAAAACCTAATGGGTTCTGCCCAAATCAAGCCGAACCAGACGAACGATAACGCACTGGCTGAGACGAATACTTTTGGCACGCTGATTCAGAAATAGGAAGAGGAAGAGCCGATTCCAGAGCCATCGCCCGAATGGCAGGACGTTGATAATATCGGTAAGTATTTCAGAGTATGGGTTCTGGGTACTTTGCTTAAGATGTTCAACTTAAAAAATCCATATCAAGACGAATTTGACGAAGAGTTTGAACGATATACTGCCCATAAACCAGAGACAAATGAGGACGATGCCACAGATACCAGCTTCCGCGAAACTATTTTCGGTATTGGCGAAGGCGGTGGTTCCGCATGAGTAAAGAGAAATTAACAGATAAGGAAGTAGCGAATACAAAATCAGAAAAAATAATGAACGCAGTTGCCCTGAGGGCGAGTTTCTATAGAGCGAATCCTCAGCGGTTTGCAAAAGACTATTTAAACCTGACATTGAAGCCATTCCAAGAGCTACTATTGTTTTTGATGGTGAGATGTACCGGCTTCTGCTTCATTGCTGCTCGCGGCCTTGGTAAGTCATTTCTAACCGCAGTTTTTTGTGTGATTACATGTATTCTATGGCCTGGTTCCAAGGTTTGTATTGCATGTAAGGTAAGAAGCCAATCTATCAGTATTTTGGATGAAAAAATAATGAAGGAGATCTACCCCAATAGTCCCCTTCTACGGTCTGAAATCAAAAAGGTCGACATCAACAATCAAAAGGCAGAGATCATATTTAGGAATGGCAGCTATATCAAAGTTGTCACTGCAACAGATAGCAGTCGTGGTAGTCGAGCTACACTTCTCATCTGTGATGAATATAGATTGCTTTCTAAAGATGTTATCGATTTAATCTTGAAGAAATTCCTGAATATTGTTCGTCATCCTGGATATTTGGACAAGCCACAATATGCACACCTTGCAGAGCGAAACAAAGAATTCTACCTAAGTTCTGCTTGGTTCCAAAACCATTGGAGCTATGAAAAATGTCAGGACTACTTCGTAAATATGATCGATTTTAATAAAAAATATTTCTGCGTATCTTTCCCATATCAAATGTCAATCAAGAGCGGCTTGCTGTTGAAGGAGGCTGTAGAGGACGAAATGAGTGAATCCAGTTTTTCTGATTTGACATTTGCAATGGAGAATGAATGTAAGTGGCTTGGTGCTACTGAGGGTGGGCTATTCCAATTTGATGACATCAACAAAACGCGCGTCATTGAAAAGGCGTTCTACGCACCGAATCTTTTACTTAATCAAGCTGCTATGGACGTGCCGAAAAAGAAAAATGGCGAAGTGCGAATTCTCACCGCTGATATTGCATTGATGAGTAGCCGCAAAAACGACAACGATGCAACTAGTATCTTTTTGAACTGTATGCTGCCGAATAAATCAGGGCGCTATACCAGCAACTTTGTCTATTCAGAGAACGTTGAAGGTATGAGTGCGCAAGATCAAGCACTAAAACTGCGACGGTATTTCGACTACTTCAACTGTGATTATATCGGGGTTGACTGTAGAGGCGTTGGATTGCCTCTGGTTGACTTGCTGATGCGTGATATGTATGACCCAGAAACAGGCGAAACGTATCCTGCGATTAGCTGCTGTAACAATCAAGAAATCGCATCTCGCTGTTCTGACAAAAATGCCAAAAAAGTCATCTAGGCAATTATGGGCAGCTCTCAGTTTAACAGTGATGTAGCCATTGGATTACGCAGCGGTTTCCAGCAAGGACGTATCCATCTGCTTCAGAGTGAGTACGGATGTGAAGACCAGTTGCGCAAAATCTATAAAGGCTATGATAAAATGTCGCCTACTGAACGAGCCGCGCTACAGATGCCATATATCAATACTGGGCTTGCTGTAAACGAGCTTGTAAATCTGGGCTACGAAACCGTGAATAACGTTATCAAAGTCAAGGAGAAATCCGGCTGCCGTAAAGACCGCTACTCTTCCCTGTCTTACAACTATTACATTGCGCAGCAAGTTGAACGAAGCATGGAGAAGAAGAATAAAAAGCCAACTTCGCTCACGTTTAACTTTAGAGCGCCTGTATTAAAGAAGGGAGGACTGTAATGGCTGAAGATAAAATGCAGAAAAAGGTCCGCGTAACAAATGCCAAAGATGGTAAGACCTCTTATGTAACATATCAGGATCTTGTCAATGGCGTTTATGCGAACCTGTCACATATCGGTATCCGTAATCTAGCATCGAGTACCGACAAAAATCCAACATATACAAAATATACGAAAAATCAGATCGTAACCTATCTTGGCAACCCAGCCAACTATGAGAAGCAGCTACGAAATATGAGTAAATATCTATTCAATATTTCAAATTACTATCGCCGACTGATTCAGTATTTTGCGAATATGTCTACATACTCTTACACGATCTCTCCGTATGGACTTGATCGCTCTAAGACAATTAACGCCAATAAATTTAAGAAAGCATATTATTCCGCTGTAACAGCAGTTGAGCTGATGAATATCCCGCACGAAGCTACGAAGATACTGACAATTGCATTCCGCGATGATGTTTACTATGGCTATGCGTGGGAGACAAATGACAGTTTTGCTTTCCAAAATCTTGATGCCGACTATTGTAAAATAAGCAGCATTGAAGACGGCGTTTATAATTTTGCTTTTGATTTTTCTTACTTTGATTCCAACAAAGACAAGCTGCCCAACTATCCGCCGGAGTTTGAGACGATGTATAACCAATATAAGGCTGACTCGCAGAACTACAAGTGGCAGGAGCTGGACAGTTCCAAGTCCATCTGCATTAAAGTAAACGAGCACGATTATATTCCCATTCCACCGTTTGTAAGTTTGTTTAGTGCGCTTGCCGATATTGAAGACTATCGTGCCATCAGTAAAAACGCGAGTGAGACCAATAACTATAAGGCGCTGGCAATGGAGATCCCAGTGAATGATGCTGACGGCTCTTTCTTGATCGACTATGATACTGCAAAAGAGTTTTATGACATGATGAGCAATGTACTGCCGCCGAATATTGGCGCAATTCTTACTCCCATGAAGATCAGTAGTTGGAACTTTGAAAAGAGCGGCGTGAACAGTGACTCTAAAGAGGTCGCAAATGCTGAGGCCACATTCTTTACAGGCGCTGGCGTGAATAAGAATCTGTTCGGCGGTGGCGAAGATCCTTCTGCTACTACCCTGCAGCTGTGTACTGTGAATGACCAGGAGATCGTGTTTGCGGTGATGCGACAGTTGGAGCGCTGGATCAATCGCAAGCTGAAGAGCGTTTCCAGTTCTTATAAGTTCCGCCTAAACTTCCTACCAGTCACTCATTATAACGTGACTGAGATGCATGAAAGATATCTCAAGGATGCCACCTATGGTATGCCGACTCGAACCGCCGCTCTTGCAACTACTGGTTATGCGGGCAGCGATTATGAGAACATGACTTATCTTGAAAATGAAATCCTGGGACTTAGTGCTGGTGAAACACCGCTCAAGAGCTCCAATACTCAGTCCGGTTCCGCCGGGGATGAAGGTGGCCGCCCAACAAACGCAAGTAAGGGCGAGGGCCTGTCTGATGCTGGCAATGTAAGCGCTGATAGACAGGAGGCATAAGATGAGTCAGGAGATTTATGAAGTTATCGTACACGGAGCACACTCCGCCGGAATGGCAAAGTTCCTGACCGACCGTGGCGCTCTGATGCTACGAATAGACCCAACAAACAAGTATGTTTTTGTATACGATTCTGTGTTTGAAAATGCTCTGGCTGAGTTGCAGGTTGCGATTCGCCAGGGCTTTTATTTTGCTGACGAGGAGGTGAAAACAGAATGAATCAACGATATCCGGTTTCTTTTATTAAGAAGGGCGAATACGAATCTTCTGATTTTCGCTTCATTGATGTCAGCATTGATGTAATGCACACTGGAGCAAACCTCAATAAGACAAGTTTTACAAAAGACGCGATCAACAAAGCAGTACCGACAATCTGTAATACGCCGATCCTTGGTTATGTTGTAGATGAACTTGACGAGGAAGATAAGGACTTTAAAGGACATGAACATGAACTGCGAATCACCAACAAAGACGTGAAGTACGTCTATGCTGGTCAAGCTTATGGTGTTATTCCTGAATCTTGTAATCCTCGTTGGATTGTTAAGGATGACGGCACCGGTATTGAACGGGAGTATTTGCGTGTTGATGGTTTGATTTGGACAAAGTTTAGCGATCCTGTAGATATTTTTACCCGCGATGGTACGAAGAATCACAGTGTTGAGCTAACCGATATGGCTTGTGGCCCCGCAGATAAGAACGGCAACGTTCCTGTGGGGTCTTTTAAATTTGATGGTTGCTGCATTCTGTCTACGACTGATCCGAGTATCAAGCCCGCTATGACAGGCAGCTGCGTTACTGCCAATTTTTCTGTTGAAGATATTACCGCTCAGATCCGCGATCGGCTCTATGAGTATCAAGCAATTCAGCAGAACTATACTGCGCAAAATGATAATCCATCCGATGAGGAGAAAGGAGATACAACGCCAATGAATGAAAATGAAAAGAATTCGGTTGCAACTGCCGAGAACACTGCGGCCGAAAATCACGAGACTGCGACTCCTCCGGCAGAGAATACTGTGCAGGAGCCAGAGACCCAGACCACGGAAAAATCTGTTCCAGTAGAGGGTGAAGATAAGACTCCTGCGGCTGAAAATACCGTGGCAAACAAAGATGAGGGAGAGGCTGCTCCAACTGAAAATACAGCACCGACAGCCGAAGGCGAACCTGCTGCATCCAGCGAATTTACTTTGACCGCTAATCAGCTTCGTGATGAAGTTTATAATGCGCTGCTTGAAATTCAGGTTCCTTCTCGTTGGGATCATGAATGTATGATTCCTAAGTATTGGCTCACTGATATTCAGGACAACGAAGTTATTGTAACCGATTCTGGCACATATCAACTGATGGGGATTCCCTACTCTATGAACGGCGACAATGTTGTTCTGGAGTATGAGAATATTAAACGTAAGAAGGTCGTTTATGAGGACTGGGATAATGGCGACGTAATGCCTGGCCTAATCACTATGTTTTCTACTTTGACTGACAAACTTGTTGAACTGTCTGACAGCTATACTAAAGCGGCTAATGAAGTTAGTGAAATCAAACCAAAGCTGGAAGCATATCAGCAGGCCGAAGCTGACGCAAAAGCCGCTGAGATGGAAGCAAAGCGCAACGCTCTGTTTGCCACCTTTGACGAGAAGCTTGGCGCAGATGCTGAGTATATTGCACTGAAAGAGAACAAGGAGATCAGCTACTCCGATCTGGAGACCAAGTGCTATGCGCTGGTTGGCCGCAAGAGTGCTGAGTTTTCTTATGTTCCCAATAAAAACAACAAAGGAACTGTCCGCTTTGGCGTGGGTGGCACCCAGAACGGTTCAGATGTCGCGTATGGTGGTCTGATCGAACACTATCTCGGCAATAAGTAATTTACCAAAAATTAGGAGGTACATAATTATGGCTAATAATAAGCATGCTGTTGTGCGCATTGACAAGCTGGGTGGCACCCTGGATGGTGCTCAGCTGGAGAGTGCTATTTTCTACAAGGAGTCCAATGCTGCTGAGATTGATAACGCTCAGCTGGTTGTTCTGGGCGAGAAGCTGGGTCGCGAGGTCTACAAGGCTACCGCTCCCACCGCAACTTCCACCGTTGCTGACCTGTATCTGACTGCTGGCGTTGAGCTGTTCTATGATCAGACCGTGGCACACTATCTGCCCGAGTGGGTCAATGAGGCTGGTAAGCCCGTGCGCGTTTACGCTCTGAATGTTTCTAAGGGTGGCTTCTCTGCTACTGCCGAGGCATTTAACGGCACTCCTGCAAAGGGCAAGTATGTCGGTTTTGCTGCCGATGACACCAAGATCCAGATTCAGGAAGCTGCTGATGACAAGACCTTTGGCTGCATTGACTTCGTTGAGACTGTTGGCTTTGGTGATGGTCGCTATACCTACTACATGATCACCCTGAAGTGATTCCGAAGTTTTAAGAAATTAACATAAAGCCGTCCGTTTAAAGCGGGCGGCCATTTTTATTATAGGAGGTTTATACCATGGCTATTGATTCTAATCTGGTCAAGCTGGCTCTCGATGGCTACAAGGGCCACGTTGCTGGTGATTATTCTGTGAACGACACCCAGGAGGCTCTGCGTAAGGCTCTGGTTGAGGCAAATGGCGGTTCCACCAAGCTGGACATTAAGGCTCTGCGTGATGGCAGCTGCTCCAAGGTGTTCGCTATTGTTGAGGAGCTGGTCAATGTTATTTCTGAGGAAGGTCTGAAGGGCGACGAGTTCTTTATGAACATGGTCGAAGATCGCAACCTGGCTCTGGGCGACACTCCCAAGTTCCACATCGAGCGCGAGTGCCTGTTTGCTGTTGCCGATATCGCCGAGGGTACTCAGGGCGTGCGCCGTCAGCGTCTGGAAGCTGGTACTGACATCACCGTCAATACTCAGCTGCACGCTATCAAGATCTACGAGGAGCTGAACCGTGTTCTGGCTGGCCGTATCGACTTTAACAAGTTTGTTGATATCGTTTCCAAGTCCTTCACCAAGGATGAGCTGGATTCTGCATACGCTGCATTCGTTGGCATGTTCAGCAAGCTGAATGCTCCCTACATTGAGACCGGCTCTTTTGACGAGGACAAGCTGCTGGACCTGATCGAGCACGTTGAGGCTTCTACTGGCGAGACCGCTGTGATTGTTGGCACCCGTAAGGCTCTGCGTCAGATCAAGACTGCCGTTGTGTCTGATTCCGCCAAGGAAGATATGTACGCAATGGGTCACTTTGGCCGCTTCAATGGTACTGAGCTGATTGCTGTGAAGCAGCGTCACGCTACCGGTACCACCGATTTCATCCTGGATGACAAGACCCTGTACGTGTTTGCTGGCGACACCAAGCCCATTAAGCGCGTTACCGAGGGTGATGTCACTATGCTGATGGGTACCCCGATGAACAACGCCGATATGAGCCAGGAGTTCCTGATGATGAAGCGCACTGGCATTGCCATTGTGTTTGATCGTGACTTCGGCGCATACAAGATGGCCTGATTGATAATTTGAGTTGAATGGCGGTGGGGCAACAACCCTGCCGCTTCTTTTATTAAATAGGAGGAACGAATGGCAAGACGTACAACTAAGACTACAGCCGCGAAAGCTGCTGCTTCCGTAGCAACCGAGCCCGTAGTCGAAATTACAAACGAGACCATGGTGGAGTGCCGCAATGGCACAGCTGGTAATCTGATCTATAAGTCCACCTTGAATCCCGGCTATACCGTTGAGTGGGAGGCTTTTGGCGATGTTCAGGAAATGGAGTATCGCGAGCTGGTTTCTATGCGCGGTAATCAGCGCCGGTTCTTTGAGGAAAATTGGATTTTGATCGATGATCCCGCCATTATCAAGAAGCTTGGCGTTGAGCGCTATTACAAAAATAGTCTGACCACCGACAACTTCAATGACGTATTTACAATGCCCGCCGATGAGATTAAGAAGATCGTCCCGACACTGCCGGGCGGCACCAAGGATGCGATTGCATCTGAGGCCAAGAAAAAGATCGAAACCGGTGAGCTGGACAGCCGCAGTGCGATTAAGGCGCTGGAGGACTCCCTGTCTGTTGAGTTGGAAGACACAATTTGATGTAAAGGAGGCGGGTCATGGCAACCACTTTTGAAAGTATCTATGCCCGCTGTCGTGGGCGCATTCGAGATTATGACAAGGAAGGATATACTGACGAGATGTTTGCAGATGCAGAGAGCGACCTGCTTCAGGCCGCCATTGATGATTTTGCTGACATTTGCGTGCAAGACCTGACTGACTATGATGATGAGCTGCAGCAGTTCAATGTTACTCTGACCCGCAAGGAACAGAGTATTTTGGCGTTGAGCATGATTGTGCATTGGCTGGAGCCGTATGTTTACAACTCTGACGCTTTAAAGAACGCTATGAGCACCAAGGACTTTTCTTTCTTCTCCCCTGCTAAGCTACTGGAGCAGATGAAAGACCTTTTGGCGCAGTCGCAGCGTAAATTGACTGCTGAGATGAACTTGTATTCCTTTAAGTCAAACAGTGTTTCTGAATGGACACAGTAAGGCGGTGGGATATGACAAGATCTCAATATAGAGCCATGCTGAAACAGGATGGAGAGACGCAGCGCGACAGGGTGATCAATAAGGCACTCCATGATACGCGCTTTTTAGCGCCAGTCAATCCTTCTTATAAAGAAGTAACGATAGATGACGTACCCCGCTGGGTAAATATTATATCGTCTACTGTTACAAACCAGAAAATATTCCGCACAAGACCTGGTGAGGATTTTGAGATCGGCAGCATTATGTACTGGGGTAAGAGCCACTGGCTGATTACAGAACGTGATGCAGACGATGAGATCACCGTGCGCGGCCGCATTCAGATCTGCCAGAAACAAATCGTGTGGCAGGATGACCAGACAAAAAAGATCGTATCTCTATGGGCAACTGTGGAAAAGCCGTATTACTCCAACCTGAGTGAGAATAAGGTAATGAGTTATTCAACCCGTGAATTCCGCATTCAAACCCCGTTCGACGAGTATTCTGCCCGTCTGAACATTGGAAAACGGCTGATGTTGGAGATCGTCAATGGAGAACCAAAGACCTATCGAATCACGTCGATTGACCAGATGACTGGCCGAATTGACTATGATAATGACCAGATCGGGTTCCTCTCGTTTAACGTTGAACAGGATCTTTACAACGCAGAAACAGACAATGTAGAGAAAATGATCTGCAATTATGTGCCTGAAGATGCTTCCGATAACATGGAAATCACCTATCCTGACGATAACATCGTAGACGACAGAGTGCTTTCGATAGAGTTTACGGGCGAACCATCCATCCCAACGGGCGGATTTGGCAAGCTATTTACTGCAAAAATCGATGGCGAAGTGTACGACGGCGCAGAATGGACGCTTACCGGCGATTGTACTCCTGCGGGAGTATGTTTCAAAGGCGGTAATACGACTACGACCGGTGCAAAGTGCAAAATCACTTGTGTGGATGATTCTAAATTGATTGGACAAGTCGTGGTACTGACGGTTAAAGCAGCTGGCCTTACCGAAAAGATCGAATTGGAGGTGATCTGATATGAATCTCGATGAGATCGGGGTATTCAAAAATCGGGTCGTTTCCAAGTTGATCAATGACGAAAATGTCATTGATATCCTATTGGGTAATACAGATGATATCGACGATCCCGAAACTCTTCTGCTTGGTAAGAATGGGTCGGGTGAAGGTGGATGCGTGTTTAAGTATGAGTATGTTCCAGATACGCAGGAAAACTCAAAAACATTTTTGTGTGTTGAGGTTGTGCCAGAACAAACCAGCGGCGATTCTATTACGATGATGACCATTTATGTGTTTGCATATTGCAGTAAAAACCTTATGCAAACATATCATCGGAAAGGACAAGCTGGAACACGCATTGATATTTTGGCCAGTGATATTGATAAGCTTCTGAATGGAAACAAAGAATTTGGAATTGGACCGCTTGAATAGGCTGGAAGCAGCATCTATAAGCCGGCGCAGTGCTATTACGGACGAATGCTTGTTTATCAGGTCGGCTCTTTTAGGAGGGCTCGCTGATGAGAAAAATATCGTACCTTGATCATCTGAGCCCATATGGCGTGCAGCTAAAAGATGTTGGGCGAATCCACTCCCCTTTTCTGAAAGACATTTTGAAGATAGGTTATACCCAGTATCAATACGCACTGACCTTGTTTTTATATACCCCAGAAAAATATTACCACGATGCGGCAACCATGATGAAGATGCCAGACATCTGGGAGCAAATGACAAGTGAGCAAAAAGCAAATATTGCGATGTTTGATATTCTTACATCGACAGATGAATCCAGGGCTGAACTAATTTCGGCTCTGGGTCTTTTTGTTTCTGGGAAATTGGAGTGGGACGAGCAACATCGAGCAATTTTTATCGACAAAGAAAATAGCGGCAAAAAAGGATTCTCTATTGGCGGCTATATCGACAGAAATAACTATTCAACCGTAACAAAGATTTGCTTGCAGATGGTTGATATCGACGAAAGCGACATCCCGGAAGAAGCTCCAAAATTCAAGACCGAAAAAGATCGCTTGTTTTATGAGAAGTTCCAAAAGAAGAAGAAAAAGTTCAAACAAACAAAAAAGGCAGACCCGAATTTCGAGCTGCCGAACATGATTTCTCTCTTATGCACTTTTCATCCAAGTTTGAATTATTCAAACATCTTTGAGCTGACAGTTGGACAGATACGAGATACGTTCTCCCAGCTATTACGCGCAAAACAATTAAATATCGCTGAAATGAACTATTCCGTTTGGGGCGGAAAATACGATCCGTCGAAATGGATAGAGCGAATTGACAAAGAAAACGAAACTATAGGAGGATAACAATTATGGCTAACAAGAATGCTAATTTTGCCAACCGCGAAGTTGCCGACCTGATGCTGAAGGACTATTCCACCAAGAAGATGTTCCTGAATGTTGACTGGGCTAACGTCACTTCTACTTCTTTTGAGGGCGACCGTGTGTTTGCCACCGGCGGCCAGGGCGCACCTAACCGCGTGCAGTTCGACGGCTCTCGTACCGGTACTCTGACCATTGAGGCTCAGGTGTATCCCGTCAAGGTCTTCCAGATGCTGTCTGGTAACGATCTGGGCACTGAGGCTAACTTCCTGAAGCGTGAGAAGGTTACCGCCGCAGACACTGCCAAGCTGACTCTGAGTGAGGCTGCTGCTGGTGATTACGTGCAGGTCTTCAAGGCCGACGATGATCTGGGCACCGAGCTGGAGGCCACTGTATCCGAGAAGGAAGTTACCGTCACTGTCGAGAGTGGTGTCGAGTACGTCGTGTACTACTACAAGAAGGCTGCTAAGGCTCAGGTTGTGCACCTGGATAGCCGTCACTTCCCCAAGGCTTATCGTGTCGAGGGTTCTATTCCCTACAAGACAGAGAACGACGACATCATCGAGGCACATCCCATCTGGTACAAGGCTGCTCCTCAGGCCGGCTTCGAGCTGTCCTGGCAGAACACCGGCGATCCCGTTTCTCTGACCATGACCTTCGACGTTCTGGCTGACGAGAATGGCGATATGTTCTCTTTGATCTTCCCCAACGAGGGCTGATACATAGCATTTACACGAGGCAGAGTCTTTCGGGGCTCTGCCCCTTTTATGAGCGCACAATTATTGCAATTGCACGTTGATATGAGGAAACTCACAAATAAGAAGAACACCCACGTGGCGACTTTCCGCTCTCTAATTTGCATAGGAGCTTCAGTGAATAATCGGACAATTGGCCCCGCTTATGCCCGGGGCTGGCTTACTTCCATAACAAACTTGGCGATAGTCACCAAAGCAGCTACGAATTGAACGAACTTAGACATGGTGTCGAAGTCAATCATCATATGGGCCTCCTTTCTGCCAGCAGCCTTTCTACTGGACTTCGGGAAGCCCCTACTAATTCTCGCCGTTTTAATAATTCCCAAAAGGGATACGCAGGTGTTCTTCAAATTTGAATTGTACCACATCCAGAAAGAAAAAGGAAGTGTTTATTATAAAAATCATTGCTTTTGACCAGGCTCTCGGCAAGACGGGTGTCTGTACCATTGATGGCGATACTGTTTACCACTCGCTGATCGACCTGAGCAAAACCAAGGATGTCTTGGAACGCTCAACAATGATGCGCCAGATGATCCAGAGCCGTATCAAGAACAATCGTCCTGATCTTGTAGTAATCGAAGATGTTGCACTGCAAAGCTCGCCAAAAACATTGATCCAGCTGGCGCAACTGCAAGGAGCGATTATGGGGGTATGCGAGCTAAACAATATCCCTTATGAGATCATTAAGCCATCCGAGTGGCGAAAGATATTAGGATTTAAACAGGGTCGAGTAAAGCGTGCAGAATTAAAGCAGCAGGCCATCGACTATGTGAAAACCTATTATGGAGAAGATGTTTCGTCTGATGAAGCTGACGCGATGTGCATTGCGACAGCTGTAAAGATAGAACTTGAAAACAATAAATTAAATCAGGAGGACTAATACTTATGGATGCAAAGAATAATCTGACTTTGGCTGAACGAATTTTGTTTGTTGACAGCGTGGTAAGCCTATCTGAATACAATGGCCGTTATGAACCGGCGCTGTATGACTACGCTTTCCGAATTACAACACTGATCATGTTTACTGGTCTGGAAACCAGTGAGATGGACCAGGACCAGATGAGTGAATTGGCTTTCTCTGATGAAACGACCAAGTTGATGAATGAGGCTCCGCGCAAGTATATTCTGACTACACTGAACAAGGCTTGCCGCGAAAAAATCGAGATTGCCCGCCAGCAGTATATGGCCGCATTTGAAGCCGCAGCAAAGAACCAGCCGTTTGAGCAGCTGATGCAGTTGGCCGCCGAGGTACTGAGCGGCATTGGTAATCAGTTCGACATGAACAAAATGATTGAAAAAATCGCTGAAGAAAATCTGAAGAAACCGGTAGAGAAAGATAACTATAGCGTCAAAACTCCTGAAGGTATGCTCGATGGTGCTCATTCAATTGATACGACAGAGCTTATTTCTGCAGCCGCTGAAGACAAGGAGTAAACTATGGGGAAGAAATCATTCAATACCGTTGAGGGGCTTCAGCGAGAAATTATGAAACGGGCAAATAAAGCTCTGAAAAATGAGGTTAAAGATTATGTGGAAGATAAGATGAAATCTCATGTAGAGCAAGATGTTTATGCAACCTATTCCCCTGTTGAATATGAACGTCGTGAAACCAATGGCGGATTATTGGATGATTCAAATATCAGAGATGTTGTACATGGTCGCGTTTTGACCGTGTATAATGAAACTCAAGTTGAAGGTCCTCGCCTTGCAAACCATAAAGAATATCATAATCCAGATGGACTTCCCCGCTTGCTTGAAAGTGACAATATACGAAATCCATGGACACACAAACGCTATAGGTGGGTGAAACCGCGTCCGTTTATGACGAATACTCAGAAAGATATCAATAAACACAATAAAGATATCGTAAATATGGTTGAGCAGCGGATCAATCACGACAATACAAAATAATCAAAAAGATGAGCAGACTTATTAAAGCCTGCTTTTTTTAGATTCGGAGATTGGTTGCTCCAGAAGGAGGAATAAAACATGGCGAGAGAACCAGAATTGAGCATCAAAGTTAAGGTTGACCCGCAAATCAATAAAGCGAAACTTGAAGAAGATGTACGGGCGCAAGTCAGCAATATAAAAAAATTACCTGCTGTCCCTATTACGCCTGATGTATCTAACTTACAGGACGAAATTGAAAAAGGATTAGGTGGACCTTATAGTGTTGATATCGAACCAAATCTTGAGAAAAACTTAACACAACAGATTAACGACGAGATTACTGCCGCACAAAATGGCGCTCAACAAATTAAGGTCAAACTAAACGTTAAAGAATTCGGCAATGACCTTTCAAAGCAACTAAAAGAGCAGCTTCGTGGTGTAAATCGCACTCTTTCTAATTATCTAAAGGAGATGCAGACAAATCTTGCACTTGCTAACAAGGCCACTTATGGACTTTTTGGCGGCGGAAACCGAGATGTGACGATTGATAGCATCTTCAACGAAATTTCAAAAAAAGATATAAAAAGCGCAAAAATATTAAGTGATCAATTAAAGAGTATATACTCTGAAATGCCAAACCTAAAAAAACTCGGAAAGTTAGGCGATGGTAGCGATATTGACTCCATTGAAAAAATGAGTTCCTCTCTTATTGGGCTAAGTCATGCTTTGGATGGTATATGGGACTCTGTCGGAAACGAAGACCAGGATGCATATAAAAAAGCTCTTTCTGAATTCAATTCCTATTATAAAAGTGTTGCAAGTTCAATAAAGCAAATTTCCAAGCTTACTGAAGATTCTAAATTCCTAAAATCATTAGGTATCGATAAGAAAAATTTATTAAAAGGGTTTACCGAAACTGTTTCTACTGGTCTCGAAGATATAAGCGATTTACAACGAGCGCCAGAAAATGTAATACAGTTTGATATTTCAAAGTACAATAATTTTGATGATATCGATGATTTGGAAAATTATGCATCAGATTTTGTTAGATACAATGATCAAATTATAACTTCAGCACAAAAAACAAAGAAAGAATTAGCGGCTGCAGGGGAATCCAAACAAGAGTCAATAGGAGCTGGCGTTCCTATTGATCCATCCATCCTTGATGCCAACACAAAGAAAATCATTCAATCTATTGGCGATGTTAGCGCGGCAATGGATGATTTAGAGAGTAAATCTAAAAACTTCTCAGACAATCTTACAATCGAGGTCGATAAACATGTTGGCAACATTGAAGAAAAGGTAAAACAGCTAAAAGCCCTAGTTGATGTCTTGCCGAATGGTCAAAAAAATATTCCTGCTGATTCCAAAGGGCAAGAAGATTCTAAGGATGGCGCAGCAGGAGTCGAAGAAGGGTTGTCTTCTGTTTCTATTCAAGGTAAAGTCGTTATAACCGATGCAGATGTGTCTGTTGATGTCAAAGATCCGGTCCAAATTCCTGGTATTGTTGTGGTTAATTCTGATGCTGTTCAATTTGGCAATACAGAAGAATTGCAAAAAAATGTCGATTCAATTACATCTGCAAAAAAAGCATTGCAAAGTATCGTTAATAAAACTGATAGCTATGCATCAGAAATAGCTGAACTCGGTCCAGCATTCCAGTATGTAGCGCAGGAAGTCGATAATTTAAGTCATTCACTAGAGAATCAAATTGCTGATTTTACTCGCATTTCTGAACTGACAGATAATTATCTCGATAAATCTGGTTCTATTAAAATCGACACCTCTACTGTCGCGGTCACTGGTGTACCAGCTGCAATTGATGGTAAGGTTATTTTGAGTGCTGATGATGTTGTCACACCCGAAACACCAGTAGATATCAAAGGCCATGTTACTCTTGAGGCCGCAGATATAACTCCTCCAAAGACCCCGGTTGAAGTTAAAGGTAAAATTGTCACAACGACTACTGATACCGAGACGAAAGACAAAAAGAAGAAATCGCAAAACGACATTGAAAAGCAAGAGCTTATTGAGTTGAAAGGTCACATCAAACTTGAAGACAAAGATGTTGAGCGACCTGATCCAATAGTGATGAATGGCAAAGTAACTGTCACAAAAGACAACATCAAGTTACCAGAAGGCGGTATTGATGTTAAGGGTAATCTGATTCTAAAAAACGCTGAAATTGCTAATGCTATTCGAAATGCATCAGAAAAAGCTTCTAACCCCAAGGATACTACTAAAACAGCTTCTACTAATAGAAAATCTTCTACATCTCGCCGTGGTTTGATTAGTGACTTAATAACAGTCAATAAAAAAATCGCTGAGACAAAGAACATGCTTGATGATGTCTCTGAAGCTGAAATTGACACTATTCAAAAGCGTCTTGAAAATTTAAGAGCAAATCGTGATGAAATCGTAAAGCTGTTAAACGACACAAATACAGATAGCGATAAATGGTATATTGACAGAAAATTCCGCTATGCAAATAAAGAAGTCGATTATACTCGGTTACGTCATGCAGATTCTAAGAGTGTAAAAGAGAGTCAAGAAAGTATTCAAACAGCTCAAGATGAAAGAAATAAATATAATAATGGAAAACTTTCTGCCTATCGTGCATACAGAAACGAACAAAATACATACAAACTAAAGAAAGCGCGTCTTGGGGAAGATGAGAATTCTGACGAGGCAATAGCAATAAAAGATGCGATCGCTGAATTAAATACGAAGAAAGAAGCAGCTTTAAATTCGATGAAACTGACGGTTCAAGAACATGTCGGTCTAATGGATCTTTTAGACAAAGAGAATACTGAAGCTCAAGAAAAAGTAGATCGTCAGATTTCTGTTATCAAAGCTCAGCAAGAGAGCAAAAATAAAGTTGCACAAACTACTCGTGGCAAAAAAATCACTGATCAGTTGACGGAAGCACAAAAGACTTACGGTACTGTTGAAGAAGCTAATGCAGCCAATAAAACCCCTACAGCTATTCAAGAAGCTCTTCATGTACAACAGCAACTCGTTGATGAAATTGCAAAAGCCACTGCTGGCACAGAAGAATATAACAATGCGGTTAAAGCAGCAGAAGATAATTGGAAGAATGTTATGATTGCTATAAATTCTTCTAAAAAAGCAGAAAACGATCTTGTTTCGGCAGTTGATGTTATTCGTAAGAGATTTGCTTTACTTAAAGAAGAGGTCTCCCAGAGTTCCAATAACGAGTTAAAAGACGAGATCGCAAAAATCGAAAAACAAGCTGCAGAACTTGCATCTAAGAACCCAGCCGAATATGATAATTATGCAAGTGATCTTTTGGCTTTGAAGCAAAACACTTATTCTGTTCAAGCAAAACATACCCTGTGGCGCAAAGGCTATAAGGGGCTTGAGAAGAAGGGTAATAAAATTGCTCAAGGTGTTGAAATTGCACGACAGATGCAACAAGATGGCAGTCTTAAGGATGTTGATTTTAAAAACATTGATGAACTGATTGCAAAACTCAATAAACTTCCTGCTCAAACCAATGAATACGCTAAGACTCTGGAAGAAATCATTCCCCTTTGGGAGGAAATAAAGATAAAGGTTGATGCTGTAAACGACGCTGAAAATAAAGCTATAAAACAAGCTAGTGCTCGAATTGCAGGAGCATCCGCAGTGAACAAAGCTATGAACTCCAATCAGTCTTTGATTGGAAAAGTAAAAAGCAATAACGGAACAGATAAAAACTTTTATTCTCAATTAAAAGAAAAACAAGACAAGTTAAGCAACTTACTTACCAGTGTCGAGGAAGGAACCGATCCTGTACAAGCTGCAAAAACATGGGCCACAAGTAATTTAACAAAAACAGCAGCTAGTAACATCAATTCTATCACTGATGCACTAAACGCGCTTAATAACGAATATAGTGAAGCAACACAAGAAGCCAAAAATTTTAATGCAGCCACTTCGCAGGAGCGTTCGTTTAATAAAGCGTCTACTGAAGTTGCAAATTTGAAATCAATGATCCATGATTACCTTGATGCAAATAAAAAACTTCAAGGTACAGACACAGGAAAAGGATTTTATGAGTTATTAAATGCTTTAAATAGCAGTGATGCACCTGCACGAATTGGCGAGCTAAAAAAGAGGTATGCTGAACTTCGTGCTGAGTCAAAACAACTTGGACTTGAAACAGAAACCTTAGTTGATAAGTTTGAAAAGCTTTTTGGCCAGCATTTGAGCACCATGATCACTATGGCCGCTTTGCACAAGATGCAAGACGCTCTGCGGATCGTATATCAGAATGTAGTTGAAATCGATACAGCTGTTACAGAACTACGCAAAGTCAGTGAATACGCCGGCAAATCTCTTGAAGAGTATATGGGCCGCGCGTCTGAGCAAGCACAAAAGCTTGGTGTTTCGATTAGTGATTACGTCAATTCGACTGCTGATTGGAAGCGCCTCGGTTATTCTGATGAAGACGCTGAGAATATGGCTACCTACTCTACCCTGCTCAAAAACGTGGGAGACGGAATTGATGATGTTAACACTTCGTCTTCGTATCTGATTTCGACAATGCAAGGCTTTGGTTTGCTTGCTGATCAGGCAGAGGACGTTGTTAATAAAATTGACGCTGTAGCAAATACGCAACCTGTTACCGCAAAAGACCTTGGTGAAATCTTGACTCGTAGTTCTGCTGCTATGTCGGCTGCTAATAATACACTGGAAGAAACTATTGCGCTTGGTACCGCTGCAAACGCAGTTATCCAAGATGCAGACACGGTCGGTACAACCTTAAAAAGTCTTTCCATGTATCTCCGTGCTGCTAAAAGTGACGCAGAGAATGCAGGCATTGAAGTTGATGGCATGGCCAATTCTGTGTCTGAACTTCGTAGTGAACTGAAATCTTTGACTGGCGTTGACATCATGCTGGATAGCAAAAATTTCAAGAGCACATATCAAATCATGAAAGAGCTGTCTCAAGTATGGAGTGGCCTGTCCGATGTAACACAGGCGAATGTCACTGAGATGATTGGCGGAAAGAGAAACGCAAATGCAGTTAGTGCTATTCTAAATAATTTTGATGTTGCTGAATCTGCAATGGAATCTGCTGCAAACAGCGCAAACGTCGCATGGGCTGAGAACGAGAAATACCTTGATTCTATTCAGGGGCGCTTAAATCAACTCAATGCATCTTTCCAAGCTCTTTCTACCGATGTACTTGATTCCGGTCTGGTCAAGACTGTCGTATCTCTCGCAACTGGACTTACAAAAGCCGCAGATGCAATGATCAAATTTACTGGCGCTATTCCAATGGGCGCTGGTATTGCAACCTTTATAACTCAGCTGGGTAAACCCAAAATGACGGGTTTCACGATTGTGCCCAGCAATACTCCGGGTGGTGACACGGAACAAGCCTGCTGCGCTTATTATATTAAGTGCTGCAGCGCGAGGGAGTATTTAGTAAAACCGACGAACATGGCAGCGTAAGCTGTGGCGAGTTTGGGTAATTCTCGTCCGGGAACCGAAAGGAATCCGCAGGCAAGCTCTGTATGTGCCTACATTATTATAATAGGTACTGCCAGAGACGCTTCAGAGAGCATAATGTCGGAGTGGAACTACGTGTGTAACAACGCCGCAGGTTCACTATGGGGTGCTCCAAATCACTACTGCGTATGGAATTGCTATAACGCCGTAGGCAAAATTACAGGTGGCCTCTCCCCTGCCGTCAAAAGTGGAGAATAAAATTTGACAGAAGAGTTATTATGTGATAGTATCAGGAGGAAAGTATGGACAAAGAAACAAAGAAGATTTGCGAAGGATATGCTTGGGCATAGTATTTTGATCATCCTCATAGATTAAAGTGGCAGCACCGGTATTTCCAGAAACGGCATAATTTATCTGATGATGAAAAAGTTATTATGGATTCATATTTTGACAAACGTATGAAAGAAAACGAAAAGCTCTTTCCGCAAATTGATTATGTTGGTCCGTTTGAATCATATCTAATAAAGAAAGAATGATAAGAATATGGCGGAAGTAAAAACATATACTATTACATATGATGAAGTACAAAAATCAATAATAATACCTGCTGTACTCGAACACAATAATCGTGCAGCAAAAGTACGAGCCCTTGTTGATACTGGAGCTGTTGCGAGCTATGTTATGCAGTGGGTTGTTGATGGATTAGATTTTCCTGAAACAGGAAACATTTATCAGGTCAAATTCGGTGAAGATGAAGCAATAAGAAGTTCTGTTGTTGCGAATTTAATTTTGTCTTCTGATGTTTCTTTTACTAATGAAGAATTTACGGTTTTAAAAGATAGTAATCGTGATTATGATGCTATTATTGGGATGAACATTCTTTCTCGTACAGATTTTTCAATAAGTAATTACAATGGACATACTGTATTCAGTTTTCAGCTTCCATCACAAGAAGAAATCAAATACGGCGATGCTTTTGACCATGAGACTGATGTTAAAAATATTATGGACAACATAGAAGATCAGCTTCTTTCGACATAGTTTATATTGACACTACTTACGGCGTAAGCTATAATAAAGGTACAATCGCGTATCCAAAATATACGGAGGTATTTTTACTATGGCAAGACCCAAAGGAAGCAAGAATAAAACAAAGGTTCTCGATGGCGTTGATTACGCAGCACAGATTGCTGAGAAAAATACTGCTGCAGAATCTCTCGCTGAAGAAATTGCAGCACTCGGCACGAATATTGCCGCGCTGAACGCTGAAAGGAAAGCAAAAGAAGTAGAGCTGAAAAAGCTCAACAAAGAGATTGTAAAGCTCGAAAAGAAAAAGGCTGATGCTGACGCAAAGATTGCCGCAGAGCTGAATCGTAAAAAGGCAGAAGATATTGTTGCCAATGCACTGGCCAGCGGTATGACTGCTGAAGAAATCGCTGAACTTCTGAAATAACTGCTGTGTAGCCATCATAATGAACAAGCCCGACTTCCCTACTACTGGGAGGCCGGGCGTTTTGCTATTTTTATAAAGGAGAATTATTATGAAGATTGAAATTGAAGCAAAAGAACTCACTGCTCTTCTTGATTACATTAAAGAACAGAGAAAACCTATTGGAAACGCTGATGATTTGGCGAAAGTAATCAAAGAAAAATTACCTGAAAAGACAAAGAAGCTAATGGAATCAAGTGAACGATTTGTAAAAACTTCTTCGATCAATTCAGGCAATTAAATCAACTGGAAGTGTTAATTTTCGTAGGTTAACACTCCAGCCTTTTCCAAGACAGATAAGATGATGTTATTGGATGCAGCAATTGCGATAGCCACAGATTCTGTCAGAATTTCATCTTGATCCTTATTGCTAAAATCAATAGATTCAATAACATGCTTTATTTCTTTATCTGTTTCCTCAGAAAGAATCTTATTAAACTCTTCTCTAGTCATTGTAACCTCCTCCTTTCTCCTAGTCTCTATTTAAGTCTACCATAAAAAGACAAAAAGTAAAGAGCACCGCAAGCTTAAAAATCACTCTTACAGTTATTGCAATGCCACTGTTTGCCGATCTTCCCGCTGGCAGCCCCCACGAGGGACACAGACACGGCGCGGCTCACGGTGCTGATCTTTTCAGTGTTTGTAGACTTGCAGTATGGACAAGTGACATGAGGGTGTTTTGCTTCGTATTCGGCTGAAAGCGCTCGCGCTATTGCCCTTTCTTTTTCTTCCTGTTCTTGTTCTCTTTTAAGTATGCCGGGATTATTTTGTTCCTTTATATAATTTTCGAACGATTTCAAGAACGCTTCGTTTATACCTTTGCGAGACATCTCTCCTCTACCGCTTGGTCGAGTTGCTAGTTTGTCTTCAGTTGCTTTTATATATTCATTCATCAAATACTCATTGTCGCTATACTCTTGTAAAATACAATCAACCATATAGGCATAAACTACTGACGCAAAAAACTCGTCGTCGTTTTCTACCATCCAATCATCTTTTAAAATTTTATAATCTGGATACTTTTTCAAAATCTTTTTTCCTTCAGACGTCAGAGCTCCTGTTGTCCAAAATCCCCATTTATTCGCCTTATCGTGTCTATAATCAACATCTGATTCAATTTCGCCAATTTTCATAATTCTTACCACCCATTTCACAAATAATCTTTGCCGACCACCAAGATTATTATACGGTTTGACAATCAACAAGTCAATAGGCGAACTGACGACATTAGATGGATCTTTTGATAAAACACTAAAAGCGTCAGAACAACTCAAGGATTTGCCGCAGAGTATTCAAAAATACATGCTCTTTGGAAATTATCAAATTGGAAATGCCAAAAAATTTGACAGTCATTCGATTTTCGATGATATAGGAAGCATTGATGGATTTGTCGCACAATTTGTAAATCTTGACGAAGCCCAACAGAAAGCATTTCTTAGCTTGTCCACTTTTGATAAGGGTTTAGAAAAGTATATTAGAGACACGAAAAATGCTGTCCAAACAGGTGAAAAATTCAATTCTCAATTGTTTGAACAAATCGCATCTCAAAAAGACGGTATTACAACTGGTGTTCTGGATGAGTTTATGAAAGCAGGCGGGCTAAAAGATGCTAACGGGGTGCTCTCACTTCCAAACACACAAGATGCTATTGCCTTGATGGAAGATTACGCCAATCATTGTTCCGATGCAAGTAAAACGCAACAACTGTTCAACGCTGGAATTTTAGAACAAGAAAATGGTGTTTATAAGCTTTCTCAGGCATTCTTGAAAGAAATTAGCGTCAAACAGACGAGCACGGTCGCCACAATAGCTCTTACTGCGGCTCAAAAGGCTTGGAATGTAGTAGCTCAATATGGCAAGCAACTTCTCCTCTCTCTTGGCGTAGCAGCTGTTGCCTTTATTGCAACCAAAATTGTCGATTATCTGATGAACCTCAAAACGCATTCAGAAGAACTTGTCGCTACAATGAATGATTCTCACGAAGCTGCACAGCAAGCCACCAAGGATGTTGAAGAGATTCAGTCCAAGATTGACGACCTGAACAAATCTCTAAAGGACGCGGGCGTTGATAAAATAGAAGACATTGTTGATCCTGCCGAGCGCGAGCGGTTACAAGCTATCAACGATATGTTACAGGCTCAACTCAAACTCAAGAAGCAACTGGAGAAGGACGCGAACAATAAAGCAAATGCCGACACAAGTACTGTTGTAAATGATAAAACTGAAAACAGTATTGTGAAAACACGCACTGTGAATGTTTCTTATGCCGAGGGTGGTGCAAATGCTGGCACTCATCAGGTTGCAGAAAAAGTCTCTAAGACTGAATCTCTCCAGGAGTATACAGCAGCACTCGAAGACACTGTTCAAAAGCGTCGTGATCTTCAGGTTGAACTTGACCAAATTGAAGCTTCTAGCGGGAAAGATTCTAAAGAGTATGCAAATAAAAAGAAAGAACTCGATGCTCTGAATGATACTTTTGAATCCCAGAAAACCACGGTTGAAGAGCTTTCCTCTGCCGTGTCTGAGCAGATGAACAATTATAGCACCGACGCTGATAATTTTGATCAGTACAAAGATGAATATGTTGCCGGCACGAACGCAATGACCGCAGCCACTAAGGCTCTTGCAGATGCACAAGACGATACTAGTGTTGATACGACCAATGTTGATATCTTTGCAGAAAAAGTTAGTGCAGTCAAAGCTTCTATGTCTCGTCGTGGTACGAATGATTCTAAAGGCAATTCTTATATCGGCGCTGTTAATGAATTTAGCGGCATGACTGGCGATGCCGTCTTAAATATCGACGCTGATACCGAACATCAAACAGAAGCGGAATCGAACGCACTAAAAATTCTACACGAGACAGCTGATAAAGCACATATTTCTTTTGGAGATTTGATTGGTGTATTTGAGCAATTTGGTTTTCTTCAGGTAAGTAATGCTGAGGCAGCTAACAACTATGCGTCTCAGCTTGAAGAGACAATGGGCGTTATTGACAACATTCAATCCGCTTATAAGAATTGCTCTACTGCGGTTGAAGAATACAACAAATATGGGTATTTGAGCATTGATTCTTTACAGAGTTTACTTCAGATGGATGATGCATACCTCAATACCCTTGAGCTTGTCAATGGCAAACTTCAGGTCAACCAGAACGCTTATGCCGATCTTTTGGCCACTCAATATGCAGAAGCTCAAATGGAAGCCATTTCTCAAGCGATATCAGAGCTAAATGCGATTGCAAAGGGAGATGCCGCAGAAAAAGCAGAGACATTCACAGAAGCAACTGAAGACGAAAAGAACAAACTTGAAGCTCTTGCTCCTGCATTAAAAAATGCCACAATTGGAACTGGAGAACTGGCTGGTGCCCTTGCTGCTGCCCGATCCGCTGAAAATGGAGACAATACAGAAGAGATAGAAGCAAAAATCTCGTCTGTTATGACGGCTTTAAATACCAGATTGTCTTTGATCAGCACTAATATGAATAACGCCATGAACAGTGCTAGTGGTCTAAAAAATCAACTGAATGGATTTAGTGATTCCACAAAAAATTCTTCTAAAGCTGCTCAAACTTTCCTTGATGCATGGTCTACTGTTACATCTGCACTGAAAGAGTTTAACGAACAAGGTTATCTAACAATGCAAACTGTTCAGAGCCTGACCGGCCTTGAGGATAAATATTCTTCGGTGCTTCAGAAGAACGATACAACGGGAAAGCTTGAAATTCAGACTGCAAAATTCAAGGAATTGATGGAAGCAGAATTAAAAGATGCTAAAATCAAAGGTGATAATGCGAGCGCAACCCAGTATAACAAGATTCTTAAGTGGACAAACCGTAACATCAAGGATCAGACCATGTCCTACTGGGATCTGGTTGCGGCGATTGAAGGTTATTCTTCTGCTCTTTCAGGGGCAAAAGAAATCACCGACGGTTTCAAGGATGCCTGGGATAATGGCAAAACTGTCAAACAAAAAACAGAGAAAAGCCGCACTGGTGCACTTGATTATGAAGGCACCGAAGCTCAAAGTGCTGCGCTGCAATCCATTAAAAAGTACAGCCAATACGACCCGGATCTGATCAATAAAGCCTACAATAAAGACACTGGCAAGATCGACTTGAGTGGTGATGTGCTGAAAGATGCGGTTGTAGAATCATTAAGACAACAGGCAGAAGCTGCCCGTACTGAAGGTGGCGCGGCTTCCGAGGCGATTGCAAGAAGTTACGAGATTGCGAAAGAGAACATTGAGAACGACGTTATCTCCGTTCAGGACTATTTCGACGGACTGGGTTCTACGGTTGAAGAGTTTAGTTCCAAGATCGATGAGATGCAGAGCGCCTGGACTGATCTGAGTGATATTACAAACGAGTATAACACTTACGGCGGTTTGAGCATTGACAGTATTCAGAAACTGCTTACAATGTCTCCAGAGTATCTGCAGTTCCTCAAATTGGAAGGTAACCAGCTCGTCTTTAATAAGGAAGCGATGCTGGCAAAAACCAAGGCCGACATTCTGGCAAAGGCTGCAGAGCTCGAACTAAAAGAAGAAACCAAAGATCAGGCAGAGATTCTGCGTGCGTTGGCGGACTCTCTTGACAAGGGCGCAGATTCGATGGAGGGCATGGGCAAATCGGCTGACAAGCTGAAAACTCTGATGTCCCAATTGAATACTGTTTTGAATTCTTTTATCGGTGTTTTTGATGACTTGAACGACAAACAGTCCAACGACCTTAAGATTCAAGGTGAAGCCTGGATCGATGTTATTGACAAACGTATCGACGCGCTTAATGAAGAAAATGATGCACAGGAGCGAGCAATCGAGCTGGCAAAACTTCAGGATGAATACGAGCGTGCAAAGGCCAATAAGACTGTCCATGTATATGGCGGCAGAGGTCAGGGCTTCGTATGGAAAGCAGATGAAAATGCCGTTCGTGAAGCTGGTCAAAACCTGTCTGACAAGCAACGCGAGTATAAGAAGCAGGACGAAATCGATAAGCTGGAAAAGCTCAAGGATAAAGTTCAGGAAACCAATAATCTTATTGGCACCAGCTGGGATGATTATCAGAAAAAGCTGAAATACACCGCCGAGTTCGAAGCCATGACATTTGAGCAGATGGAAGGTCACTATGACGGTTTCAAGGGTAGTGTCCTTAACAATATGCAGGCCATTCAGGGCGCGACAAATGTCAAGAATGTTATCACTGATATTTCCAATTTGATCTCTACTTTGGAGACACTAGCGAATATTTTGAACATTCTTAATGGTGGAAGTGGTGACGGCGGCGGAGTCTTTGGCTTTATTAACCAAATCAAAAACATGTTCACTGACGAAAACGGTGACTTTGATCTGGGTGGTGGCTTTAAGAAGATGTTCGATGGGGCTGCTAAGGTGGTTTCTGACGGTTGGAACTGGATCACTGGTAAGAACAGGGCTGGTTCTGCTGCACTAAAATCAGACACCACTGCGACATTGGATATCCTTGGCAACACAATAAAGGTGAATACCGGCGATATTCAGCGTGTATCTGGTGGATTCTTTGAGAGACTGGTTGGTGCTGCGAAAGACAACCTTGGCAGTATCGGTAAGTTCTTCTCAGGCGCATAGACATCTATCTCTGAGAAAACCGGATTGATGTTTACTGACATTGGCTCGTTCTTCACAGAAGGATTTGGCCTGTTGAACGGTCAGACGGGACTTGGTCTTGACGGCATTGTTGAGACCATCGGAAGTATGTTTGGCCCAATTGCGGCTGGCGCACAGTCTATCGGTAGTGCAATCTCGTCTGGCGTTGTAAGCTTCTTCCCTTCTATCTTCGCCGGACTTGGTACTCTGGTGACGAGCGTTGGCAGTGCCATGGCCGCTATGATGCAAGCGATTGCTGCCGCTCTTTCTTCCATTCCTATTGCTGGTTGGATTGCTGCCGCTGCAGCTGTTGCAGGTGCAGTTGCTCTGATTGCTACGATTGCTTCGATTGCAAGTAATGTTTCCAGTACACAGATTGATGAACCTACTCCCGCATTCCAAGCAAAGAAATATGCAAAGGGTACTCGTGGCGTTAAGAAGGGCCAGATTGCAAACGTTGATGAAAAGGGCGAAGAGCTGATTGTTCGTAACCCCGATCAGGGACGCATGACCTATCTTGAAAAGGGTGACGGTGTTATCCCTGCAAAGGAAACTGACAACCTGATGGCGATTGGTGCTAACCCCGAGGGCTGGCTGGCAAAAGGTTTGGCCGAAGCGACCGGTAGTGCTGCTGCCGGTGCCGGTATGAGTGCCCAAGGTCCAAATGCTCAATTGAGTGGTGCCGCAGCTGCCGCAGCTGCTGGTGTTGGCTCAATTTTCGAGAGCGAATATGATGAGATCCTTGGTGATACAAACGAGTTCATGTCTGGACTCTCTGATATTTTCAAGAAGAGTGATAATCCGATCATTGCTGCCGTTCAAAGCATGATTTATATGATCACCAAGACTACATATCGTATGTCTACGGTCGGTAAGATCAACTCCTCTAAGACAGTGACAGAATCCACCAGCAACACAAAGAAGGCGGCTCAGAGCCAAATTTCGTCTATGACGAGCAACTTTGAGTCTAGCTGGAAATCTGTGGCTGGCGAGCTCGGTCTGGACACAAAGGATATTGAAAAAACCAGCAAAAAGATGTCTGAGAAGATGAATGAGCTGGTAAATAACACCTTTGATGCACTGAATGAGAATACCGGTCTGAGCGCCGAACAGGTTGAAGATGTCACCAACACGATGTTTGATTCGCTGCAAAAGATTTATACTAGCGGATGGAACAGCCTTGCTTCCACTTCTGGCGATATGTCTGAAGAGATTGCCAAAAAGCTGAATGCGTCTTATAAGTCTTCTGTTGACAGCACAAATAAGGCCATGAATGAGATCTCAAAGGCATTCGGTCACAGCTGGAGTAAGGTTGGCGGTGGTGTAAAAACCCTGAGTACCAATGTTCAAAAGACAATGGAGCAAGCATGGGCTGACACCAGCCAAGACACCCAGAAGCTGATGTACGATATGCGTGCGTGCTTTGACAATAGTTGGAGCATGAACGAGGCTGGTGTAACTCATCTGGCAGACATGACTGAGCAGACCATTGGCGGTGCTTATGACGAGATCACCTCTGATGCCGCAAATACGTTTGGTAATGGCGGTTCTCTGTCCACTGAGACAGACAACGCATGGGCGAATGTTGAGCCTGGCGCAAAGGACATTAACACCAATCTGACTTGGATGATGGACCAGTCTTATAACGCCATCAAAGCTGGATGCGAAGCTGCCGTTACATCGATTAAAAACGATTTGGCGACCACAGGCGACGCATTTGAAGCTGTTGGTAAGAAGGCTGCTGATACTTCTGCCGCAATCAGTGAAGCAAGTCAGAAAGCACAACAGAGCACACAGCAGAATACCGGTCCAAGCAAGGGCGTGACTGCCGCTGCTGGTGCGGGCATCGGCGCTGCCGTTGGTTCATTCCTTGGGCCTCTGGGTGCAATTGGCGGTGCTGCAATTGGCGGTTTCTTTGGCAGTCTGTTTGGCCATGCAAATGGTCTGAAGTCTGCTAAGTTCCCTCACATGGCTAATGTTGATGAGCAGGGTCCTGAGATGTTGGTTCGTAAGCCGGATTCCGGTCGGTACACTTATCTTGAGACTGGCGATGGTGTTGTCCCTGCCAATATCACCTCTCGCCTATTCGAGATGGGCGGCAACCCGGATGCATGGTTCCAGAAGCAGATGACAAAGTACGGTTCTCAGCCGATTGTTCAGGGCGGCGGTGGAGATGTTACAACTTCGATTGGCGATATTATTATCACAAATCCCGTTGGCAGCTCTGATGCTCTGGCAAATGAAATCAAACAGAAGTTACCGACTAAGGTTGCTCAAATGCAAAGCAAGCGGTAAGTGATAGTTTTTATAGCCGATACCACTAGGATAGCCTAGCAGGTCGGCTTTTATTTTTGATTAGGAGGAATAGGATGGCAGATAAATCAGTAACTGATGTGCTGGCCGAGGTGGTGACTTCTGCCGCCGAACACGCCGTAAAGAACGCAAAATTTGACGTGTCCGCCTATGGAGTGATTACAGAAAAAGAAGACCAGCACTATAAAATCGCTGTATTCGGTGGCGAGTACGGCATTGTAACAAACCATGACTATATTGTAGGCCAGAAGGTTGTTGTGACTGCATTGCAGGGTAACTTCCGTAACCTGATTGTATCGGAGAGTAATACCAGTGTTGAAATTCTGACAGTGAAATCTCTGGTGACCGGTGTCGATAGCTTGAACGCCGAGTTTGAGTCGATGAAAGACAAATCCCAGCAGACAGAAGACACCGTTCAAGATCAGCTAAAGAATACGATCAATACTTGGTACAGAAATGGTCATCCGCATACATACAACTATCCTGCTTCAGATTGGAAGACAGATGAAGAGAAACAAGCACACGTCAACGACATCTACTATGATAAAAGGACTGGCATTTGCTATCGCTGGGTATATGATCAGGATAAGCAGCAGTATTTCTGGATGGAAATTGTGGATGCCGGTGTTATCAATGCACTGTCGATGGCAACATCCGCACGAGATCTTGCGACAGAAAAAGTTCGTGTTTTTACTGATACACCGACTGCTCCATACGATGTGAATGATCTATGGATTTATGGCGGTGTTGGTGGTGCATTGTATATCTGTATTACTGCGAGAGGTGAAACCGAAAAATGGACATTCAGCGACTGGGCTGTTGCGACAAAGTACACGGATGATACGACCGCAAACGCAGCGGTTGAACGTGTTGGCGCTCTTGAGACAAAAGAAGCCGACGATGTAGCTAGTCTGTGGCGCTCGATGAATGGCTTCAATGATAATTTTGGTGGTTTTACAAACAAAGACTATACCGCCACAAAGAAACAAGTATATGACAACAAAAGCAACATTGAGAAAAATACTTCTGATATTACTTCGTTAAGGACAGACCTTGATTACGCAAAAACGGCTGAATCCAATCACTATCAAGATATGACACGCAAGATTTCGGCTGCAAATACCAACATCTCGACCCTGAAAACGAACGTATCAGATATCAATAAAACGATTTCAGAAATCACTGTTGACAATTTTCTGGCCGCATTGAATCTGGCTGTGAATACCAATGGTGAGCTTTGCTATATATCGAAGGATAATTCGGAGGTGATAACTTGAAACCAATTCTATCTAAAATCGGCGCATTTGATGCCACAAAGGATCATACATTTCAGTTTGCCGCATACGCAGACATTGATATCATTGCTCTTATCGTCTTCGATACTCCGACGGGCAGTATTTTGCAGGGTGATACGCTTTCAAAAGGCGTGTATAAGTTTGGTACATTCACTGCCGGTGGCACTGGTCTGGCACGATATTTTACAATTCCGGCAGGCACGTTTGAGAACCGCAAAGATCCGTATTATATGATCATTCGCTGCCGACTGAAAGGCACGAATCTGTTTTCGGAATACTCTGACAAGCTGTTGTTTTATTGCCATGAGGAACCGACAATCAAGCTGAATGACCTGAGCTCTTCCGGTGTGACTACTATCCCCTACCCTTCTTACTCCTTTGAGTTTTCTTACAAGTATAAGGTATCGGAGGGTGAATCTGTAAATCGTTATGAATTTTGGCTTTATGATGCGAATCGTGAGCTGCTGAAAAAGTCAGTGAGCTATTATTACCGTGATTCTTTGAAGGGGTTCCAAATCGATGGACTGGATAACCATACCCTGTACTATCTGAGAGCAACGGCAGAATCTGTTGGCGGCTATCAGCTGGACACTGGCTTACAGGCGTTCCGAACTGACTATCCAGAGTATGTGGATGACGTAGAATTCACCGTGCAGAATAACTATCGTATGGCAAATATCAGTATGCACGCACAGTATTTCCTGACAAGAAGCAGTGGTGCAAATGCCCTGCGAATCAAGCGACGTAAGAAAGGCGCAGCAATCTGGACTTCGCTTTACCAGGAAGAGATCGATCTGAATCATGTCATTATGAAGATGGGCTGGTCAAACCTCCACATCAATAAAACGACTGGTCAACCGATGGGCAACTATAAGGCAGTGACTTCGGATTATATCGACAAGAATCGAGTTCTTTCTTTCCAGTTCAAATCTGAAGACAAGGCATTTTGTCTGATTGCATATACTGCTGATCGCAAGTTTATTAAAGCATCGAGTGATTTTACGTCGACCGACGAATTCCGGAGTTCCAGCGAGTATAAAGAGTGGTTCTCTGAGACCTTCTTGAACAACATGAAATACTATCGTGTTGAGGTATCGGCAACAAAGAATCAGGATTTGGAGCCAAAAGACTTCAACGACTTTTATATGTACAGCGCTGACGATGGTTATGTGATGATTGATTACACCGACCTGTATGCCATTGGCCGCAAAACCGACTATGAATACGCCGTAGCTCCAGTTGCAAATGGCATTGAGCTTGGCTATGCGAAGGCCAGCGTTGTAAGTGACTTTGATGGTGCTGTGATCACTGACGGCAATAAGACCTATCATATTTTCCTTGAGCCGAAAGTTGACAGTGTTGAGAAGGTACGTTCTGCTACAGTTGTTGAGACGATGGGAAGCAAATACCCGTATCTGTTTGCCGGCAGTGAAGCCAATTATTACAGCGGCCACTTCTCTGGTGTTGGCATCCGTTTTGATAACACAATGAAAGACTTTGATATCAATGGCGGCAATGCATTCCGTGATGAACTGAGCGAATGGCTGACCAACGGCAGTGCAAAGTTGTTGAAGATGTTTGATGGCCGCAGATGGCTAATGGGTGTCAATGGCAATGTGTCTATCTCCTGCTCTGATCACTACGACAAGGGCGTATTGGAGTTCGATTTTGTGGAGCTCGGTGACGCAGAGAGTGAGAGTGACATGTATAACAATGGGCTGAGTGATTATCAGCCGGGAGGCAGCGTATGACATATCTTCCGACTGATGCAGACCTGGCGCTATTGAACAATCATTCGTCTAATATTTACTGCCGCATTGATATGCTAAACAAAGATTTTATTACAATTGATAGTTTAGAAGGTCTTGTGATCGATGGTTCTGTTTCTATCGACTCAGAATCTGACGTGCGGCGAACCTTTAATGTGACCCTGTATCTGGGTAAGAAGAGCGGCATTTCCAGCCTAACGGAAGAGGATTGGATCAGTAAAAATGTGCGTGTATTCATTGGTCTGTCAGGAAGAGGAATGTCGAAAATCAGTGCTTCAAAGAGTATTGACGAGATGATCAGGGAAAATGCGGATTATCAGCTCGCTGCGACGAATTATGATGATTTGATTCAGGACATCACAAATAGAGGCTATGCAAAATACGGCAATATCGACAATCTGAATCGAGATGTGCTGGTGTGGACACGAGCCAATATCTCAAAGTATCATACGTTCTTTGACCAGATCAATGACGGCACGCCACCGGATGACCCAGCTGAAGCAGAGGAATGGTACACCAAACTTGGTGATTACTCTACAGTTTTGGGAAGTGATGACCCAATTTGTCGAAATGGTCCTTATATCGCATTTACACCGATGCTGCAGACCAAAGACGGACTTGTGCCGCTTGTGGAGGATGATATCTGGGCTTATCTGGATGCTGTGGCAACAAAAGCGAAGTCAATGAGCGGCGGTCTCTCCCCTGCCAATATCCTTGAGGTAGATAAATCAGGCATCGATAGTTTCGTGTATGGTAACAAAATGCATGTCCATGGGATGATTGCTGCTGTTGAAGGTATGGTTCTGAACGGAGTTACGCTTGGTAAGGTGGATGTTTCTGCTATTGCCGGTTAGAGCGAGGACGAACTAAGGGAGACCTACGGAAAAACCAGTGTGTTTGCAGGACATTCCATGCACGACATTCAGGCAGAAGTGATTGACACAAAGACCGCACTGAATGAGCTGTATAACGACCTGTTCCTTAGCTATTCCAATTCAGCTGACAGTTCTTATGTTAATGGTGTAAAAATCTATTGGTACAACGAGGGGTGCTATACATTTACATCCAATGGCTTTACATATAGCGCAACAGAAAATACTGTGCAGGCAAGCTGTGTTGATTTGGTTTCTCGTATCAACGGAGACTTGGGTGGACAGCTGGTTGGTGGCACACATCGCATAGAGAAAGGCACTCGTATCGGTGATGCTATCTGGGCGGTACTGAGAGACGAGACGGAGTTTAAGAAATATTCTATCGACTATTGGAGCCGCACTGTTCCACACGACTTGGATTATGATACTGGCTCGACTGTTTGGGATATTCTCTCAGAATTGCGTGACCTGTATTATCCGTTTGAGATGCGTTTTGACGATGATGTGTTTGTATGCAAAGAAATTCCCAGTGGATTTGATGACCCGCCTGTGCTTGATCCAGAAGTATTCGAGAAGCTTGTGACCAACGATGGTGAATCGGCCACGGTAGATTATGCCGCTGTCCGAAATTGTGTTGAAGTATTTGGCGCGACGATTGAAGCGGATGGAGCTGCCACTGTAAAGGGCTGGTCTGGCACAAATAAGACAATCAACCTTGTATTGAACGCAACCGAATCAACATGGAAGAGTGAAGCGAAAGTATCTTTTGTGGCTCCTGCAAATGTTGAAGCTGCCAAAACAGACAAGAACGGCAACGTAACAAGTGGCGCTATGACGGTTGTGCTGACATTTACATGGAAGTACAAGGATAAAGACGGCAATGAGCAAGTTGGCTCTGAGACAAAGACAAGTACACTGTATCGTTCTCTGACTGATGCCAATGGTTCAGATGTCATTCAAGACCCCGGGTGTATTAAGGCTACAAAGTATTATGTTCTCCAGTGGAATCCGAATACTGGCCGCATCTACTTTTTGGGTCAACAGCAGAGCCACGCTATGGCAAAACTAGTGGACGAAATCCCGGCCACCAAAGAGATCGAAGCTCAAAAAGCAGAGGATAACTGCGACAACATGGCTTTTATCTGTGTGAATGACCCGAACAATATTGATGACCTGTACAATGCACGGTTATCCATTGAAAAGATCGGTCGTAGAACTGAGATTCTATCGGGTGGAGACTACGAGAATTACACTACGGATGACGCAGCCATGGAAGTTTGTCAATACGAACTGTGGAAGCGTGCCCGCCTGACTGACGGCCTGAGTGTGACCACGCGACTGGTTCCGTGGCTCGACGTGAATGAAAAGATTCAGTATGCTGCCAAATATCTGGGCGGTAAGACCCCCGTGGATTGGATCATCAAAAGCATTTCTATGAATCTGGGTGAAGGCACGATGTCGCTTTCTTTGAGCCGCTATTACCCTTATTACACTTATATCGTAAACAACAAATATACGTTCTATCAGGACAATTTGTTTGATAAATATTTTCCCGAATTAACTGCCACTACGGCAGATGAACAATAAGAGAGGAGTGAGCAAATGGCACTATCTTTTGGAGAATCTAAGCGGTTGGCTGCGAAAAAAGCTGCAAGTCCCGCAAATGTTTCTGTTGATGATATAGATGTCGCAACTCTGGAATTAAATGACGAAGACCAAATTGCCGTGTATGATGATAACGGAGAAGAGACATTTGAGCGTAGTGGCAATTACACCTGGTTTGCTGATTACTCTGATGACCAGTGGTCTTACATCGACAAAAACAAAGACATTCAGCTGGATGCAAATCAGATCAATATCACACAGGAATCCAACTCGCAGGTTATTCCGTTTGAAATGCCGCGTTACTATGATGGTATTGACCTGCTTCAGATGACGATTCAGATCCACTACCTGAATGCAGACAGAGAGGAGAATTACGCTTCCCCTATCAACGTGAGCTACAGCAATACCAAGATCCGCTTCTACTGGCTGGTGGCAAATGATGCTACTGCAAAAGAGGGCGAGCTGCAGTTTGAGATCATGGCATCCGGTGCTGTGAATGTCCCGAATACAAGCACCACCAAGAGCTATCTGTGGCGCACCCGCCCGAATGGCCGATTGAATGTGCTGAAATCGCTGACCGGCAAGCAAATGGTCGATCCGAGTGGTAATGACTGGTATACCCAGTTCCTGGCAACAATGAGTCAGAAGGTTGGCGAAGCACAGGTTGCCGCATCCGCTGCTGAGAAGAGCGCACAGGACGCAAAGAATGCAGTTGCAAGTGTGGATGAAAAGCTGGCGCAGTTCTATAAGAAGGACGAGGTTGATGGCTTTGTTACGATGCTGCGTGGTGAGATTGCTGCCGTGGATGGTCTGGCAAATTTCAATGTGCAATATGACAACGATACTCGCACCCTGACGTTCCTGAATGGTGCTGAAGAGATCACAAAGATCAAGTTGAACACTGATCCTTCTGCTGAGTGGGTAAGCATGTATAACGGCATTGTGGACAATAAGATCAGCACTGCTGTGACCCCTGTTCAGACTGAGCTGACTGAGTATAAGACTGCAAATGATGCCGCTGTGCAGGAGCTGAAGGACAGTGTTGGCGACCTGCCGGAGACTTTGAAGTCCTCCTATTATAATAAGGAAGCCACCGACGCACTGCTCGATAAAAAAGCAGACAAGACGACCGTTGACGTGCTATCCAGTGATGTGAGCGGCCTGAAGAATACGGTTGGTGGTATTCAGACCTCTGTTGACCTGGCCAATGCGGATATCGCTAAGATTCAGGAAACCTTGAAAGACTTTAAGCCCGATGAGAATTCTGGTCGCGAGTACGATATCACTTACGAAGATTCCAAGCTGAACCTGTTGGAGAACGGCACGGTCAAGACCACTGTTATTATTGAAGGTGGCAGCGGTGGTGGTGGCAGTACCTCTACGATCACCATTGAGCGTATTGGCGAGTCTTCTATCGCTGTTGTCAAGGGTGACACCGCAACTGTTGAGTTCAACTTTACTTCTGTGGATAACTCTGGCGAAGACACGGGCGATGCTACCGGTGTATGGTATGTTGGAAACACAAAGGTCGCAACTTCGACTGTTTACCAGGGCAAGAACAGTTTTGATATCACCCAATATCTGCACAATGGTGACAATAAGATCAAATTGCAGGTCACTGACTCCGTTGGCAGCATGGGTTCAAAGACTTGGAATATCAATATTGTCGAGTTTTATCTGGAGAGTATCTTCGATGATTCTCTGGTTTATAGTGGTGAAGTTACTTTCCGCTTTACTCCATACGGAAATATCAATAAGGACGTTTCCTTTACTCTGGATGGCAAAAAGCTTGGTAGTGTTACAACTGCGGTTACCGGCAGACAGATGACCTATGCGATTCCGGCACAGAAACACGGCGCTCACCTGCTGGAAGTGACCATGACTGCAAATATCAATGGCAAAGCTGTGACCAGCAATACCATTTATAAAGATATCATGTGGGCAGAGGAAGGTAATAACACACCAATCATCAGCTGTGCCACAAAGGAGTTCACTGCAAAACAGTATAGTACCACCGGCATTGTTTACACTGTCTATAACCCGGCCTCTTCTACTGCAAGCATTACGCTTGAAGTTGACGGCATTAAGACTTCGACACTGACTGTTGGTCGTACTGCTCAGACTTGGAGCTTTAAATCTTCTGATATTGGCACCCACACTCTGACAATTACTTGCGGCGCTACCATCAAGAGCATCACCGCAAAGATCGAAGACCTGGGCATTACCATTGAACCCGTTAAGACCGGCCTGATGCTGGACTTTAACCCCGCTGGCCGCAGCAATGCAGATGTGAACCGTCTGTGGAGTTCCGGCAGTAACAAGATGACTGTCAGCGACAACTTTGACTGGGTGAACGGCGGCTACCAGATCGATGAAGATGGCGACACCTATTTCTGCGTCAAAGCTGGCACAACTGCTACCATCAGCTATAAGCTTTTCGCAGACGATGCAAAGAAGAGCGGCAAGAATTTCAAGCTGGTGTTTAAGACCACGAACGTCCGCAACTATGATGCTACTGCCGTGACTTGCTTGAATGGCGGTGTTGGTCTGAACATTCAGGCTCAGAAGGTTACGCTAACCAGCCACCAGAACAGTATTGATCTGCCCATCTGTGAGGACGATTTCCTCGAGTTCGAGTTCAATATTCTGCCGGACAAACAGTTCCGCGAGATGGTTCTGTGGTGTGACGGTATCCCTTGCCGTGTTGCACTGTATGATACCAGCGACAGCTTTACTCAGGCTGCTCCCGTTGGCATTACTATTGGCTCTGACGATTGTGACGTTATCGTGTACCGCATGAAGAGCTACGGTATGAACCTGACGGATGACGAGATTCTGGACAACTTTATTGCTGATGCGAAGAACGCAGAAGAGATGGTTTCTCGCTATATGCGTAACGACATTACGGATGCGAGCGGCGAACTGACCCCCGACTTGCTGGCAGAGAAGTGCCCCGATCTGCGTATCATCAAGATCTCCGCACCTACTTTTACTACCGGCAAGAAGAACGAGGTCGCCAACACTACGATCCAGCAGATCTATAAGAACGGTCGTGCTAAGGAGGATAACTGGACTGCTACCGGCTCTCACAAGGGTCAAGGCACCAGCTCCGACCACTATGGCGCATCTGCTCGAAATATTGATATTAACTGCAAGGGCGGCTTTACGTTTGGTGACGACACTACCGGCGACACCTATGCACTGACCGAAAACAGCGTTCCTGAGAAGTATTTTAACATCAAAGTCAATGTTGCTTCCTCTGAGAATGCAAATAACGCCCTGCTGGCAGACGATTTTAATGAGTTCAACCCCTATGTGCGTCAGGCTAAGAAGGATAATCCCAAAGTGCGTGATACCATGGCGTTCTATCCCTGTGTCGTGTTTATTCAGGAGACCGATACCACCAATGCGACCGTATTTAACGATGGTCAGTGGCACTTCTATGCCTGCGGCGATATTGGCAACTCCAAAAAGAACAATGATACGATGGGTATGGACCCCGAGAATCATAAGGAATTTATTGTTGAGATCGACAACAACGCCGATGAGCAAACCCGCTTCCTGAGCGGCGATTTCTCACAGGAAACTTGGGACGGCGACCACTCCTTTGAGTTCCGTTACAGTAACCCTGCCTGCACTGAGGAAGAGATCGAGGCTGGCAAACAGGCGTGGATTACAGCTCAGAACTGGGTGGTGAATGCGGATGATGAAGAATTCAAGGCACATTTCAAGGATCACTTCGATCTGGATTCTGCTATTTTCCATTATCTGTTTACTGAGCGTCACACCATGGTTGATAACCGTGCAAAGAACGTGTTCCCGCACACCAGCGATCTGGTTCACTGGGACTTCTGCTTTGACTACGATAACGATACCGCCATGGGCAATGATAACGAGGGTGGTCTGACTCTGACTTATGGCTATGAGGACACTGATACTATCGGCACAAAGAATGTGTTTAACGCTGCGGATTCCAAGCTGTGGTGCAAGCTGCGTGACCTGTTCCCCGATGAGATGGCAGCGATGTTCCGCAACCGTGAGAATGCGCTGGCATGGAGTGCGACTCGTATTTTGAAAAAGTTCGAGGAATATCAGGATGTGAAGCCAGAAAAGCTTTGGATCATGGATATGCGGCGCAAATATTTCCGCACCTACGAAGATCCTACCATCAATACCACTAGCTATCTGCCTATGATGCATGGCAACAAGCGTCACCAGCGTCGGCAGTTCCAGCGTTATCAGGAAAAATACATGGCATCTAAGTATTCCGGTTCTGTTGCAACCAGTGATGATATGACCATTCGTGGCTATACTCCTACCAACTGGACTGGCGTGAAGCCGGATGGCACATTCCATATCACACCCTACGCTGATACCTATGTCTCTGTTCTGTATGGCTCTAACCCTGTGAAGGTGCGTGGCAAGCGCGGACAAACCTATACGATTGAATGCCCGATCACCGCAATGAACGATACTGAAGTTTATATTTATAATGCTTCTATCATTCAGAGTATTGGTGATATCTCTGGCTTCTATCCCGGCTATGTTGACTTCAGCCACGGTGTTAAGTTGACTGAACTGAAAGTTGGTTCCGGTGTGAGCGGCTATAAGAATACGAACATGACCGATTTCGCTGTTGGTAATAACACTCTGCTGGAACATTTGAACCTGCAGAACGTGCCGAACCTGAAGAAGTCTATTGGTCTGACCGGATGTACAAGCCTGACCGAGTTCTATGCTGACGGCTCTGGTATTACCGGTGTCTCCTTTGCAAGCGGAGGCAAGATTAAAATCGCTCATCTGCCTGCAATCGCCAGCTTGACCGCAAAGAACCTGAACTATCTGACTGACCTGACGGTTGAGGATTACACCAATATCACTACGCTGACTGTTGAGAAGTGTGCAACCATCGATCTGAAAGATATGCTGGACAAGTGCACCAACCTGAACCGTGTGCGTATTACCGGTATTGATTGGGAACTGGCTGATACTTCCCTGCTGAATCGCCTGTACGCAATGAGCGGTCTTGATGAAAACGGCTACAACACTGACAATTCCGTTGTGGAAGGCAAAGTGCATGTGCCTATTATCCGTGAGCGTGAGAAGCTGCTGTACACAGAGCGTTGGCCTGATTTGGAGATCACTTACAACACCATGATCAACCAGTATGCTTGGAAGTTCGTGAATAAGGATGGCGCTGTTCTGGATATCCAGTATATTGACAAAGGCGAGCGTGCAGTTGACCCTGTGACCCGCTCTGACAATCCGATCCCGACACCTACCTTCCAGAGTACCATCAGTACGGTATTTACATTCAGTGGCTGGGACACCGAGTTCACTCCTGTTTTTGAGAATCAGACTGTTACTGCTGTGTACGATGAATCTGTGCGTCAGTATCGTGTGCGCTATATGAATCGCGGCGCTGTGCTACAGCAGACAACTGCTCCGTATGGCTCTATGGTTCTGTATGATGGCGACACTCCGACCTATACCAGTGAAGAGACTGCTTATAAGTATTATCTGTTCAGTGGCTGGGACAAGGGCGGCTATGTCAATGGCGACAAGGATATCAATGCTGTTTACGACATATGCGAATACGTCAGCGGCTACTTCAGAGACAAGCAGCTGAGTGACCTACGCCCTGTTGAGATTTATGCCATGACCAAGGTGAATCTGGAGCAGAGTGTTGTTTCTGACAAAGACGCTATCACCATCAAGATGGGCAACGACTTCACCTTTAGCGACGTGGAAGAGAAAGTTTTGTTCAACGAGCCGAAGATCTTTACTGGCAAGAATTATGTCGATACCGGCGTATCTCTGTTGGCTGAAGACCGCAGCTGGGTTATGGCGCTGGACTATCGAATCGACGAAGATTCTGCCGCAAACTCTGTGATTGCTCAGTGCTTCCAGACCAATGGCATGAATGGTTTCCGCTTCTGGGTCAACAACGGCTCCAAGGTTGCATGGGGTACTGAATCCACCACCGGCGCACATCTTGGTTCTCGTGATATGATCGTTCTGCGCCATACCAAGGGCGAAAATGGTATTCACGTTTATGCGGCGAATACCACTGCTGCTGAAATCGGCTATATTCAGTTGAATCGTACTCGCACCACACAGACAAATGCCACTTTGGTGTTTGGTTGTGCTAAGGCAGACGACGGCGCTTACGAGCGTTACGCAAAAGGCACAATCTACTGGGGCAAGCTCTGGTATACCGATCTGGGTGACGCTGCCTGCCGGAAGTTGGCCGCATGGACACATGAGGACTTCACTTTCGAGGCTTGTGGCTTCAAACAGTATTACCTGAGCGATAATTCCAACAAGCGTTGTTCTATCAGCTTTATTCAGGCCGGACTGCTTGGTCAGAAGATGGCTCTGAATACTGGTTCCACTAACACTGGCGGCTGGGCAGATGCGAATATCCGTACATTCCTTGACGGTCGTATTCTGAATGCTCTCCCGATTGGTTGGCAACAGATCATCAAGCAGGTCAAGGTTGGCAGTACCATTGGCGATAAGAGCAGCGAAGTTGTGACTGCGGACAGTTATTTCTATCTGCCATCTGTGGCCGAATTGTTCCCCTCTCAGAATGTTGAGCCTTATATTTACGAAGGTACGGCAATCAGCTTTATGACTGATAATACCAGCCGCATCTGCAATGACGAGAATGGCAATCCCGCTGCATATTGGACGCGAAGCCCGAATGCTCAGTATGGCAGCTATTTCTGGTCTGTGACTGTGACTGGCGAATATTACGGATTTACCCCTGCAAATAACGAACAGGGTATCCGCTTGATGTTCAGCGTTTAAGGAGGTGTTGAGAGTGTACTACAAGGTATTGAAAAATGGCCGGGTGATCGATGCTCTTGACCACCTGCGCTTTGTAAAGTATCAGCCCAAGCACGACATTATGGTGAACTGCGTGGAGGATGATGCACAGGGAATTATCAGCAGTGATGGTAATCATATCTGGCATGTGGACGGGTATTATCTCATCCCATGTCCCGAGTATGACACCGTGGAACTGCAGGAAATTGACCTGTATGAATATGAGCAGCTGAAAGCCTTGGGTGGTAAAACGCCCGAGGCTATTATTGATGCTTACACTTTGAGTTTGATTCAAGGAGGGCTGCTATGAATGACGAGAGGAAGTATAGCGAGTTTGTTGAGAGTATGCATCGACTGTACAATGACGGAATGATTCAGGACAAGCTCCTGGACAATCTGTTTGCCGGGCACAAAATCTCAAAGGACGAGTATCTGTATATCATCAGGAAGGAGGTGTGATATGTATACCTTTTTGATCAATGAGGATAATACACTGACCGTAAGCAAGCGGGAACGCATTATGGAACGCAGTAAGCAGGTGGATACTCTTCACTTTCTGGCTGACACTACATACAAGGATGTTGACATGAGTGAATTTACCGTGATGCTTGAGTACGTTCTGCCCATCAGCAAGCGATATAAGACAGAGATTCTTGAGAAATCAGAAGAGCTTTATAAGAACAAGCTGGAGTATAAGCTGCCTATCGACACCAACCTGACCAATGAGCCGGGCGATATCCAGATCCAGCTGACATTTGTTGATGTGACAATGGACCCAGATGGCACGACTGTTCAGCACGTGCGCAAAGTTGGTCCTGGCGTGATCACTGTTGTTCCCATCCAGAATTGGAGCGACATTGTTCCTGATGAGGCTTTGGGCGCACTTGACCAGCGCATTATCGCACTGAATGCACAGATCAAGGCACTGAGTGATCGTAACAACGCTATTCTGGATGGTAAGGCTGATGACCTGAGCTACAACGACGACCATACCCTGCAGCTGCTGGCCAACGGTAAGCCCATCGGTAGTGCAGTCAAGATTACTCAGGAGAGCGTCGAAACTGAAGACGGTAGTTTGCGGGTGGTTCCGTTCTAAGCCATCCGCTTCTTTTATAAGGAGGCAAAGATGGCACAGGCTAAATATTCCAAGCTTGGATATGGTAACGCCGAAGATGTAGAAGCTGCGATTGCACTGGGAATGTTGGACGGCAGGGATATGATTATCACAAAGGATTCCTCGGAGTTCATGTATGTGCGTGATGACTTATCCGTTCAAAAGATTCGTCCCCGCAATCGTTGTTTCGCCAGCGTTACCGAAGCAAACGAGCAATTAAATGAGACGGAAGACACTTATGCAGGTCAAACCGTTATGGTGAAAGACGAAAATGGTAAATATGCTCCGTGGATCGTTCAACAAAGCGAAGCCACGGGGCTTTTTTCTATTGAACCTTTTTACGTTGAGCCGACAAATTTTGTTTGGCAAGAATTTTAAGAAAGTGAGGCAAAGATGGCTAATGTAAATTTTGGCTATGGTACAAAAGCGAATTATGATAAGCTGACTACCAAAGATGCCAACACATTGTATTTTATTACAGACACGCGCCAGATTTTCAAGGGTACTGATGAGTACACCAAGAGCTGCAAGCTGGTGAGCGCTCTGCCTGCAAGCGGTCAGATTCAGGGTCTGCTGTATATCCGTATGACTGACTATACCTTCCACATTTGGAATGGCACTGAGTTCGTACAGCTGAATCGCCCCATTGTGACTGAGATTCCCAATGCGGATGCAAGCGACGACAATCTGCCCACCACCAAGGCTGTGGCTGACTATGTGAATGCAAAGATTGCCGCAACCGAGGGCAAGGAAGGTCTGTTCGTTACGGATGTCACATACTCCCCTGCTACCGGCACTCTGAGTGTGGCAAAGAACGGTGCTCCTGTTCCAACCGTGATGAGCGGCCTGACCCATGATCCCACCTATGATGCTGAGACCCGCACCATCAAGCTGCCTGTGTTTGGCGGCGATGAGCTTGTGATCAATCTGGGCAAGGATCTGGTTGTGAAGACCGGTACATACAACACAAAGACCCACGAGATCGAACTGACTATTACCACTGGTGAGGTCGTGAAAATCCCTGTTGCTGCTCTGATCGATATCTATGTTGGTGTGGTCACTCCTACTGCTGAGGTCACTGTTTCTGATGACAATAAGATCTCTGTCAATATTCGTGTGTCTACCAAAGGCAATAACAGCATCACCGTTGAGGAAGATGGCCTATATGTTGCAGTGCCGGACGCTTACACCAAGGCTGAAGCAGACGCGAAGGTTAAGGTCGTTAATGACAAACTGGACGAGCATATCAAGGACGCTGTGAAGCACATTACTGCTGACGAGCGCAAGGCTTGGAATGCAAAGCCCACTCAGGATGAGCTGGCTGCTGCGAAGGCTGAGGCAATTTCTACCGCCGCCGATGATGCAACCACTAAGGCTGATAACGCTCTGGCTAGTGCAAAGACTTATGCAGATGGTCTGAATACCACTATGGATGGCCGTGTGCAGGTGCTGGAAGGCGCTATTACATGGAAATCCCTTGATGGCTAATTGATTTGTTTCACCACATGGCAATGACGCTGTGTGGTGAATCTTATTAAGCAAAGGAGTTGAGTATGGCAAATTTATCATTACGCGAGGTCGCACAGTCGCAGCTGGATCAAGCTCCTGTGATTGACGGCCAACTGATCGTATGTACTGATACTGGAAGCACTTATCGAGATATCGGCACAAGACGAATTCAAATCAGCAAAGACTTGGAGATCGTAAGCTCGCTTCCGCTGGCTCCTTTGTCTAATAAGATTTACTACCTGCGCCCAGACAGCTTGTATGTTTATAGTGGCGATGACTGGATTCTTTTAAACCCATCAAAATTCACGCTGGAAGCTGACAAAAACGCAGTCAATGGTGAAGTTAATATCAATTTAATTCTGAACGGTACGGCGCAAGATAAAATCAAAATCGCTGGCGGTGGTGTGACTACAGTGACAACTGGAGAGACGGGCGATATCACGATTGATACCCCGCACCCAGATGAACTACTGGCTGCACTGACGAATGAAGAGATTGATGCGATCACTGGTGGCATGGTCGATGATAGCGGCAATCCCCTGCCTACGCCGCAGGTTGTTGTGGATGCGACACTGACTGTATCTGGACGTGCTGCTGATGCAAAGGTAACTGGTACAAGGATCTCTGAGGCGCTGAGTATTGCAAAATCAGCTGATGCCGGGCTGACCAATGTACGCACTGAGCTGGACAAGTTGAAACTGGATTCTGTTGCGGTAGACAAGACTCTGACAAAAGAGAATTTCGCTGCCGATGCCAAAGCCGTTGGTGATGCTCTGGCGAAGAAAGCAAATGTAGAACACAACCACGATGACCGTTATTATACAGAAGACGAAATCAATGTAAAGCTCTCAAAGAAAAGCGATGATGGTCACACCCATGATGAGCGATACTACCAGCAGAATGAGATTGACGAGAAGTTGAAGGTAAAGGCAAATACGATCAATATCCACACACTGACTATTCCGACTACGAGTTAGCTTACTGACGATACGGTGGACCGATATTCAAAGTATATTGACCTCGACATCGACGGGATCACCTCAAAGGATGTTATTTCTATCAGCGTGACACCGGCCAGTGCAAAAGTGGCCTCTTACGCCCAGTTTGCAAACCCGGAGACCTTTGATGGATATGTGCGTCTGAGAGCTGTATCAGTTCCAACAACTGAAATTACAGCTCAGTATTATATCGTGCAGGGCGGCGGACAAACAGATAGCGGTAGTGGTACGGTTGTTGAGGGATATACCAAGGCACAGGTGGACAATAAACTAAGTGAAAAAGTGTCATACAAAGATGTTTTATCACTTGAAGAGATCTCAACAAATGAAAATACTGCTAAAAAAATCGCTTCTGCAGAAGCATTAAAAAACAAAATCGGATGTGTAAGCCTTCCTATAAGTGGAGTAAAATTAAAAAATAAAACTGGAGAATGTAATTGGACAGTTCTTGATATTTCATTACCAGATGGGGCAATCGCGATAGGTCACGCAATGACAGGCGCTTGGCAGGAAGGTACTAGCTACGAATTGTTAGATAGAAATAAATTAACCATTTCGAGCTCCTTGGTAACCGAACTACCAACAAATCGTGGAGATATGCTGATATACTATTACATTCCATAAACAAAATAGGAGGATTACGAAATATGGCAATCGGGGACTTAAATATCGTAGGGGTAGAAGCCTACCCTATTAGCTCGATTTATATGAGTTTTAATTCTACTGAACCGAGTAAAATATTCGTTTTATAAGGAGGATTATATGGCACTAGGAGAAATGAATAGCGGGAACAAAACACTCCCTGAATGGAGTGAAGTGCAGAATAAACCATCTGAATTTAACCCTGCCACTCACATACATAATGACCTTTACCCTGAAGGAGATAATCGAAATGATAACACTTCTCCGTCTGATTATTATGGCGTTGATGGTGACTATAACGGTCGGCTGATTTTTCGTGGTTTGAAGCTTAGTAGCAAAATTGGGTTGTCAAGTGGTCATGCATGTGCGTTTTTGATTGGTTTATCTTCTTGGTACGATGCCTCAGGCGGTGGTTCCTTTGAATTCGCTTTTAGCAATGGTAACATTTACTATCGTCAAGGCACGACTTCATGGGGCGACTGGAAGAAAATTGCTACAGCTTAAAGGAGGTACGAATTATGGCTTTAGGGAATATGAATATTGGTGTTGATAGTGAGTTCATTCCGTCCAACCTCAATACGGTTCTTACCCCCCCCCCATAGATTCTGACGAAGTTGTGATGAATACGAGTGTAGCCGGGTATCACCGTAAGCCATTGAGCGCATTATGGAGCTGGATTAAGAGTAAGATGGATGATGAAATTATCACTATCACAAAGAGTATTACTATAACAACAGACTGGAAAGATACAGGAATTAAAGGGAATGATATTCCTGGATTTGGTACATACGCTGTACAATTTCATGGTGGGAATCCAACGATAAGTATCTGGGAAGATTATTTTTCGGGTATTATGACGTGGTATAACAGTGAAACAAATAACAATGATGCAGACGAAATATCGCTTCATTGTGCAGGTCATGCTCGAAATGGTCAATTATTTTATCTTAGAACATTGCGTCATGGTCGAGGCGGTGATAATTTAACATTGCAAATTAAAGGAAGTTCTACTGCGTCGAGTGCTGATATTTTTACATTTAAATTCCGCAGACTGATATAAACAACGCACTACAAATAAAACGTTTTTTTATAAGGAGGCGATCACATATCGATGAACGATGAAAAGAAAAGTTGGCTAGACAGAGCGGGTGCGGTTCACCTCTGGAAAACGATCGAGGCTATGCTCGGTACAAAGGTGGATAAAATCGAAGGATTCGGCTTGTCTAGCAACGACTATACAACAGAAGAAAAAAAGAAGCTTGCTAGTTTAAGCGATCCAAAGCCAGCTACTACTGAAAACAATGGTTTGATGAGCTCGGCTGATAAAGCAAAGCTGGATGGCATTGAAGCAGGAGCTAATAATTATACTCACCCGGTATACGAAGCAAAGCAGGCTGGACTATATCGCATCAGTGTTGATAATACAGGTCATGTGGCAACAGCAGATAAAATGACGAGTGAAGAGTTGACTGCAGAGGGTGTCTCCCCTGCCGATCATACGCATGACTTGGGCGTATTGGTAGACGCACTGGATACGAGTGCTGACGCTGTTGAAGATGCTGACACTGTTATGGTTGGCGCTACAGTTACAAGTGATGATGGCAGTGCTACCACGAAGTACACCCGTAGACCGCTGGCTACTTTATGGAACTGGATCAAAGCGAAGGCAGATACGTTATATGCTGCTGTTGGACATACACACAAGGTAAACGAGCTCGAAAATTATGATACACATGTGTATAACCCAACTTTAGATCGTACCAAGCGGACTGTTTTGGCTGCACCTACAGGAACTGATGGTCCTGCCACATTCAGAGCATTGGATAAGAATGATGTGGGATTGGGAAATGTGGATAATGTAGCCGCACTACCGTTAACTGGTGGAACGATTATTGGTGCGCTTAATTTTGCAAACAATACATGGAATCCAGTTGGAGATGACGTACAAATTGGAGATCATAACACATCTGGCTCTTTTTATGTCCAAGGTTTGAATGGTCCTACAAATATTAAATTGAAGAAAAATAATGACACGTCAGAAGGATCTGGTGACTCTGCGACTATCACCTACGATGGTGGTAATTTAATTATTGATAAAACTATTCAAGCGAATTTACAGGGCACTGCTGATTTTGCAAACGGAACCCTGTTCGATAAAGCACAGTGGGTAAGTTTAACGAGCCTCGACCAAAACACATAGTATCCGGTTGTTAGTATGAACAGCATTCCATATAGTGGACTACATCATATCAAATGCAACGTCCAACTAAATAGCGGCTCAAAACCATCTTGGAGTACCCATGGCGGTGGATTTACTGTAAATCTTGACTTGTTAGTCACTGCATTTGGTTAGGGAACAACATATGCGAATAGTATTTGTTTGAATAACGATAGTAATTGGGTAACATCTGGCGCAAATCCAGCAGGATATAGTCAAATGGGGAATGGCTCTGTTGCAGTATTCTGGCTTCGTGGTGGTGGTCAATATAGACTTTATGCAGATTGGGATGCTGACTGGACTGTTAAAACCAGCACATACACTAACAGTGAGCAAAGCGTTTCCCCTACAACGTCTTATCCAGGTGTAAGTATAAATCGTTCTACTATTACAGCGCATATAGACGGGGGAGTTATTGATTACAATAATGGAAACAAAGCAATTCGAATCGGTTACTCCGGTAGTGGTCTTACAACTTCAAATTTAAACTATATTGCAGGCTACACAGACGATGGCACGAAGATCAAGGATGTTTCCAAGGATGTGCTGAAAAGTTGGTTAGGGAATGGCGTTTCCGCCTCTGGCTAGAATTACGTTCGTTTCGATGACGGAACACAGATATGTTGGGGTTCATGTGGCAATAACTCATTTTCTAGTTTTGGCGCAGCTTTTGCCAACACAGATTATCGCATTGGTATGAGTGAATGGAAAAGTAGCAGCTGGGAAAACTATGCAATTGGTGGTAAATCAACCACTGGTGTTACTCTGCGAAGTGAATATAATACGATGGAATATATTGCAATTGGGCGATGGAAGTAAGAGGTGATGTATATGGATGAAATGAAAGAAATCGAAAAGAATGAGGAGACAGAAGCACCAAGCGAAACCCCTAGCAAGCCAGCAGAAGAACCACCTATTCTTCCCTCTATTGAAGATATTATAATTGGCTATCAGGTGAAGAAGCCCGTTGAAACACAAGCAGAATGTGACGTGTATAGTGTTGTTGTTGCCGCCGTGACAAAACATAACGAGACTGCGGTGTCTGGTGATTACTACTGGATGATTGCTGATTTAGACGACTGTTATGAAGTACAACAGCATGAACCGGTTCCTTCAGATGATATGAAGCTTGAATCTCTCAAAACGAGTAAAATATCCCAGTCAAAAATTGCTCTCTCTACCTTTCTGTCTCTACATCCAATCCAATGGTCTGATGGTAAGTATTACAGTGTCACCAGCGAGAAGCAAGCCCTTCTTACAAGCAATCTTGCCCTATATCAAATCTCTACAGCCGCCGGGCAGCCTTTTAAACTGACATGGAATTCTACCGGCGATGAATGTGTGGAGTAGACTTATGACGATTTAGCCGCTCTGGCACTTGCGATCGGTATGTATGTGAAGCCCTTTGTCTCTCATCAGCAGGAATTGGAGATTGGCATCAAGGCATGTACGACCAGCGCAGAGGTAGACGCTATTGAAATCAGTTATGATGCTGTACTGGCAGAATATTTGGATCTTCACACAGATAAGGATGTGACCGAATGAGCAACAAACTTCGTGAACTAATCAAATGCGGCATCCTCTTTTTAATCGGAGGGTGCCTTTATTATTGCATTGAAATTCTGTAGCGCGGGCACTCTCATTGGACGATGGCCGTTGCCGGTGGAATCTGCTTTCTTGTGATCGGTGGACTGAACAACTATATTCCCTGGGAAATTCCACTCTGGAAACAGGCTGGTGTTGGAGCGCTCTTTGTGACTGCTATGGAGCTTGTGGTGGGTGTTACGCTGAATTTGATGCTTGGCTTACATATCTGGGATTACTCTTCCCTGCCGTTCAATCTGCTAGGTCAAATCTGCCTGCCATTTACAGTATTATGGTTCTTCCTTGCGCTACTGTGCATTTTTGTTGATGACTGGCTGCGTTACGTTCTATTCCATGAAGAGCACCCGCATTATCACTGGCGTACTGTATGTGATGGCGAAAAACGCATATAAAGAGAAAGAGCCCCTGTGACGATGGCTACATCACAGAGACTCTAACTCATGCAACAACTCATAGAAATGAGGTTGTACTAGCCCGATGGAGGGTTTGTACTGCTATCACTATATCACGTTGATAGAATTTTGTCAATTGAAAGGAGGAATTATGGCGCAGGAAATCTTAAAGCCGCTGTTGTTAGACGAGACAGGCAAAGAAATCGTGACAGCACTGAACGCTATTGTCGAGCAGCTGACCGCGATCAATGAAACACTGAAAGCCAAAAACACAGACAGTGGTACGAATGGTGGTGAGAAAACATGATAGGAAGTTTGAATGCCGCACCTCACGTCTATTCTTTTACCATACAGCAGCTGTAGACCATGTTACTGAGCATCTGTGGTGGTATTACTGCTATTTCAGCCGCTATCGCTGTTATCATCAAGGCAATCAATCATGCGAAAGCCCCGGATGACAAGCAGAACGAGCGACTGAATGCCCACGATGTAGAGCTTGAGAAGATCAATAGAAAACTAGGTGCAGATAAAGACAGGCTCGATCTATTTCAATCCAAGCTGGTCTCATTAGAAGAGCACCAGAAAGAAAACAGTATCACGCTGGAAGTACATGACCGTAAAATTCTCGAATCAGAACAGCGTATCAGCCACAGTGAGCAAGGCAACAATGTCACAATGAAGGCTCTGCTTGCACTCCTCAGTCACGGCATTGATGGCAACGCGATCGAGCCAATGAAGGAGGCAAAGGCTGCACTTGAGAACTATTTGATCGATGGTCAGAACAACACAAAGAATATTACGAACTAACCCGATACTGCGTGTCCCGGGCTTTTTATTTTGGAGGTTTATTATGATGGATATTATCAATGAGCTGGTTTCTGTTATCGTCCGCCTGGTTATTGCTGGTGCTGGTACTGCCTTTATGGCCTATGGTATCCCCTATCTGAAAAAGATCGGCGTGTACAAGCTGGTACAGATCGCTGTTCGTGCCGCAGAGAAACTGGGGGCAACCGGCGCTATCGAAAAGGCCGACAAGAAGAAATACGTTATGGAGGCTCTGGAACGTCTGGGTGTGAAGATCACTCCAACTATTGAGACCATGATTGAGGCCGCTGTCAAAGAGATGGACATCCAGAACGATAAAATCAAGGACGAGTTCAAAAAGAATTGAAGGTGTAATGAAATGGGTGTTATTACATACTCTATGAAGAAGGACTAGAACAAAAAGGTGTCGGCTCATTTTTCCGTCTATGAGTTCGCCTGCTCCGATAAGAGTGATACAGTTCTGGTCGATAGTCAGCTGATTGAAGTGCTGGAACAGATCCGCGCTCACTTTGGCGCTCCTGTCCACATCAACTCTGGGTATCGTACTCCTGCCTATAATATCTCCATCGGTGGAAGCCCTCGTAGCCAGCATTGCCTTGGTACTGCCGCTGATATCTGGATTAAGGGCGTTGACCCGATTCGGATTGCACTGTATGTATCTTCCCTGCCCTACTTTGCCAAGAGTGGTGGTATTGGATATTATAGTCGTGCTGTGCTTACAAGCGGATTTGTTCACGTTGATGTGCGCACCACCCGCAGCCGCTGGATCAGTAAATCCGGCACGAAATATATCAGTGTAGCCAATCTTATGCCGACTATCAGACAAGGTGCGAAAGACGCTATGAACGGTGCTTCTTATGCTGTGACTGTACTGCAACGGCATCTGGGTGTTAAGGCTGATGGCATTTTTGGCGTGAATACCAAAGCGAAGCTGATTGAGTATCAGAAAGGACATGGGCTGGCTGTAGATGGCATCTGTGGGCCTGCTACATGGGGTTCGTTTTGATGGCAGATAACCAGAATACATTTCGTGCAGGAGACAAAATTAAATTAGACGGAATATTATTTTCAAACAGCCAAACACACTGTGGTATGCGCCGCTCTGGTGAATGGTATATTTTTGATGGGAAACTTGTGAACGGACGCTATCGAGTGACGAATCTTGAGAGCCGCATCGGCAAGTATCCAATCTCAGTGAATGTGTCGGGCTATGTAGAGCCGAGTGATATTGAGCTGATATAAAACGAATGGGGTATCAATCCTTAATTGGACTGGTACCCCATTTTTTAGCATTTATTTTATTTTCTCAGACAACCATTCTTTCCAGCCGCTTACTGTGTGCGGGCAATTATCCTGCTGTGCGACCAGTTCATTTAAGAGCGCTGCTAACTCATCGTCCGATAGATTACGAATCGCTTGAGCCTTATTAGCCGCCGGGTGTTTATGAAATATAAACGCGAGTGCAAGGTCAAGTATTTTTGGATTGTTCATTGTTCCACCTTATGAAATACAACTGGAGCATCCTCTATTTCCAAATCAGCGGCAATCACCATTGGCGACAACCACCTTAAAACCAACAGTCTATTCTCAGGCTCGTTCTTGGGACCTGTCCAGAAATGATGCCAGTGACCACGACGCATGTGAGGGCGCGGTGAATTGTGAGTAGTGGGTTCAGAGTTGCTATCAGATGCCTTCGTTTTCTGTTGACGGATGGCTGCGCCGATTCTTTCGCCAACATCCCATTTACGAATCTCAGAATATTTATCTTTGATTACTTTGCCGCGCTTTGTTACAGTTGCCTGTTCTTCATCTGGGGCAATCTCTGCGTTCTGTGCCAAAATATAAAGGACGACCTGCATGACTTGTTTGATAAACGTGATCGTCTCTTCATCTTTTGCGGGGTCTGCCTCTGCATACTTTTTCAGCTTTTTATTTCCTTTGGCGTGTTCAGCGAGCTGTTCATTTAACTTTTTGATACTGTTTTCAATGGTTCCGGCATCAAGGTCGATTGGATAAGTGAACGAATCCCCATTCTCAGAAAGGAACGTCAACTTCAAATCACGCTCATGCAGCTTAACATTATAATCAAGAGACACGAAGAAACCGTGAATCTTTTCATTGTCGAAATAAGTATTGGGCAACTCAACATAAAAACACTGATACGGGAGATGCATCAGAATATCGACAGGTATATCGATGTCATCCTTTTGTTCAAAGAGAAGGTCTTTTATATCTTTGTTGATAACATAGACTTCTTTACTGAGCCTCCACGGTGCCAAAACAGAAACGAGCTGCGCACATGTCACAACAGCGCTCACTTCATTCATCGACAAACGGCTAAGGTCATGCCCATCCGATACAACAGTCAGTGCGGCTTCGATTGGAGCATAACACCACTCAGGCCATGATACAGAACTTGCTGTACCATTCATATCATGGAATTCTTCCATCTCTTTCCACACGATAGGATATTGAGTAGTGAGAGCTCTGAGCATTTTAAGAGGGAGATAGATATCTTGTTTCATAATATTACCACGCCTTTGAATTGATATTGTAGTTGGGGAAGTAATCTGCAAGTTCTGCAGCGTCCAGATAAGCCTCCCAAGTTGCACGGGCCACAGCACGAGCTTGATCAGCGTCACGCAATTTAATTCTCCTTATGATTCGGATGTCCTCGATAGCGTCCTTCTCTTCTTGTGTTGTATCGGGGTCGCTACGATGTTTATCAAGCCACATAGATACCGGGAATTCATTCGTTTTGCTGTCATAGCCTTTGCGCTTCTTGAACTCTTCGATGATATCTCCACAGTCATAATACCTATCCATGAGCTGATTGTATTCTTCTGTGGCCTTGTTATACTTCTCGTGTGCCGCCTCTGATTTTTTGAGTAGACGATCGACGAGCTCTTGAAGTTCCTTAGTAGGAATGGTTTGAAATTCCTCCATGGTTGCGACCTCCATTCGGTTTTCTTTAACTCCATTATATCACATAGCGAACGCCATGACAAATAAAAAGGGCGCAGGTCGCCCTACGCCAATTGAAAAATTACTTATTCTTCATCTTCCAGATCATCGACCTCGTCATCTTCTGTACCAGGCACGATTGCCATCTCTTTCAAGCTTTCGTCCTGTTTGATAACATTAGTTTTATCGTACTGCTCTTGCTCTCCCATAACCGTATCCATAATAGCTGCAACTTGTTCGTGCATCTCATCTGTGATATGAGTATAGTATTTAAGAGTAACATCAATCTTGCCATGCCCTAAACGTTCCATAACATATCGAGGATTGACTCCCTTACTTGCAAGAATGGTAGCATGGGTGTGACGGAGATAGTGAAATTTAAAATCAAATCCAGCTTCTTTCTTACAAATACGAGCAAGAGTTTTATCAGAGCTGGTCACATACATTTCGCCGTTTGGTTTAACATTGATAAAATCATCAACGGTAATTAACACAGCTGGCTTCCCATAAAACTCTGGACGACGATCCATAACCTTGTTACTTCCCTTCCATCCAGCACCAAACAGCTCTTTATTTTTTGCGTATTTATTTTGAATGGCTTTCAGATAGTCGATTAGTTTTTGATTCATTTTTATACTGCGCAAAGAGTTTGGTGTTTTAGGATAGACAAGGCTCCATACTTTATCTTGGAATTGAAGCTGACACCCAACTTGAATAGTTTTATTGTCCCAGTCTATATCGCTGAATCGCAGTGCAAAGCACTCTCCCACACGAACACCGAGATATAAACCAAGTTGGTAAGCCGTGTATAGATTTGTTGACTGGAATCGTTTATCCATCCATTCGATTTGTGGCTGAGTATAATATCTTATCTCCTTGCCATACGCACGATAGTCTTTTGGCGGAGTCACATCGTCCATTGGGTTGGTTTTGATATATTTCTTTTTCTTTGCAAGAGCAAATAACACAAGAAGAAAATTATAAACACTGCGAACATAAGCCGCACTTAACCCTTGTTCAGAATGACCAGACATTTTATTTTTCTCTTCTTTAACTTTATAGTTGATGAATTTTTGAATTCGCTCAGTTGTAATTTGATACAGATAGTTTGAAGCAAATTCTGGTTCTATTTGATTTCTATAAAGTGACTTGTAGCGAACAATGGTTGTATATTTTCGAGTCAGCGGAGCCTCCTCTTCAATGAATTCCTCATATAGTTGTTGCATTGTAATTTTTTGTTCTGCTTCTATATATTCACCCGTTTTAAGTAGTTCATTTTCTACAAGAGTCATTGCGGCAGCCGCTTCCTTCTTTGTGGCAAAGCCGCCTTTCTCTTTTTGCATACGCTTACCATTGACAGCACCAAGGTCAACTCGATACGACCACTTGTCGCCTCTTTTTCTAATAGTACCCATGATATCACTCCTTTGCTCACTTAGTCTATTCATCTGACTTGATTCTATCATGGCCGATGTTTGGTGTCAACGATTTGCCCACAATGGCGAATTTTCCCACCCCTGATTTTTCTAGGCCACAAGCCAACTTTCAAGCTTTTTGTGGGCAAGGTTTGAAAAGAGGTCAAAACTGGTCAAATCAAAGGTCTTTGCCCACGATTTGCCCACAAAACAAAAAAATCTGTTCTCAACCGATAAAAACAGTTAAGAACAGATTTGAACAGATTATCCTATGACCAACAGCAAAACTTGCGTTTTACAATTGTATTTTTTAGCTTTTTTCGTTACAGCTCCACGTTGAAGTAGCGCTTCAGCAGGCCCTCGAAGCCGCGGCCATGACGAGCCTCGTCCTTTGCCATCTCATGGACGGTATCGTGGATCGCATCCAGGTTCAGGGCCTTTGCCTTCTTGGCCAGGTCCATCTTGCCGGAGCATGCGCCGCACTCAGCCTCAGCACGCATCATCAGGTTCTTCTTGGTGCTGTCGGTCACGACTTCACCCAGCAGCTCGGCGAAACGGGATGCGTGGTCGGCCTCCTCGTAGGCATAGCGCTTGTAAGCCTCAGCGATCTCGGGATAGCCCTCGCGCTCTGCCACACGGGCCATGGCCAGGTACATGCCGACCTCGCTGCACTCACCCTCAAAGTTTGCGCGCAGACCGTCAACGATCTCCTGAGGCACACCCTCAGCCTTGCCGATGCCGACCACATGCTCGGTCACATAGGTGTTGCCGGTCTTTTCGACAAATGCGGATGCAGGAGCCTTGCAGACAGGGCACTGCTCAGGGATAGAGCCTTCAGCGATATAACCACAGACGGTGCAAACATACTTTTTCATAAGAATATCCTCCATTGTTTTTCATTATGATCTTGGCCTCTCCTCTGGTACAGGGGGCCTTGCTTCTGAGCCTATTATAGCAACGATTCCTAGATTAGTCAAGACTAATTTTAAGAATTATTCCTATTTATTTTTAGACCTGCAGGTTGCCGCTGCTCGGAGCATCGGAACCGTTGGCAGCATCAAACTCGTAATCATTGCCGGGGAGGATGGCGTTGAGCAGGATGCCCACGATAGCGGCAATGGCCAGGCCGGACAGGTTGATGGAGACACCGCCCACAGCGAAGGTCAGACCGCCCACAGAGTTGAAGCCCAGCGCGCAGACCAGGATGACAGCGGCAACGATCAGGTTGCGGCTGTTGGCAAAGTCTACACGGTTCTCGACCACATTGCGGACACCGATCGCGGAGATCATGCCGTACAGCACAAAGCTGATGCCGCCAATAATGCCGGTGGGGATGGTGTTGATGACGGCCTCAAACTTGGGGCTGAAGCTCAGGATCACAGCCATCACAGCGGCAATGCGGATGACGAGCGGATCGTAGATGCGGCTCAGGGCCAGAACACCGGTGTTCTCACCGTAGGTAGTATTGGCGGGGCCGCCCAGCAGACCGGCCATGGCAGTGGCAAGGCCGTCGCCCATCAGGGTGCGGTTCAGGCCGGGATCATTGATATAGTTGTGGCCGACCGTAGCGCTGATGGCAGCGATATCGCCCACATGCTCCATCATGGTTGCCAGCGCAATGGGGATGATGGTGAACATTGCGCTGATGAACTCAGGGCTGCCGTCGATGGCAAACAGGCCCATGGCGCTCTTGTGCAGGGGGATGCCGAACCAGTCGGCAGCAGCAATGGCCTCAAAGTTGACAGCACCGGTGACCAGAGCCACAGCATAGGAGACCAGCACACCGATCAGGATGGGCAGGATCTTGACCATGCCCTTTCCCCAGATGTTGCAGACAATAACGGTGCCCAGGGCCACAAAAGCCAGCAGCCAGTTGGACTCGCAGTTGGTGATGGCGGAGGGGGCCAGGATCAGACCAATGGAGATGATGATGGGGCCTGTGACCACCGGCGGGAAGAATTTCATAATGCGGCGGATGCCAAAGGTGGAGATGAGCAGGCTGACCAGCAGGTACAGAATGCCGGACAGTGCCACGCCCGCGCAGGCGTAGGGCAGCATTTTGGTATTGGCAACGGTCAGGTTGCCGTCTGCGTCAGCCAGCATGGGGGCTACAATGGAAAAACCGCCCAGGTAAGCAAACGAGGAGCCAAGGAAGGCCGGGACCTTGCCCTTGGTGACAAGATGGAACAGCAGGGTGCCCAGACCGGCACAGAGCAGAGTGGTGGAAACGCTCAGGCCGGTGAGCAGGGGCACCAGCACAGTTGCGCCGAACATGGCAAACATGTGCTGCACGCCCAGGACCAGCATCCGCCCGGTGCCGAGCTGCCGGGCATCGTAAATGCCCTTGGAGTAATCGATCTTTTCACTCATAGAGAAGTTCTCCTTTCATCGCTGCCCAAAAAAAGAGGCATTGCCGCAGCAACGGCAGTGCCTCAATCTTCTGGAGCAGATTCAAAAAACGGGACCGGAAGGCAAAACACGCGCTCCGCAAAGTCGAACGAAACATTTTGCTCTCCCCTTCCCTGTCTGACTTTATAAAGTATACCAGAAACCCTGCCCAGATGCAATCCGTTTGCCGCAGTTTCCCTCAGCTTTTTGGCCGGACATCTTGAAATATGCCCCTGTCCGCACTATAATATAACCTATTGAATTGATTTGTATTTCAAGAGGAACGTTATGATCTATCTGGATTATTCTGCAAACACCCCGGTGGATGCGCGGGTGTTGGAGCAGTTCTGTGCCGTGGAGCGCCGCTGCATCGGCAACGCCAACTCTCACCACCAGGCAGGCTCTGCCGCCAAGGCAGAGATCGATGCTGCCACCATCAAAATCGTCTCTCTGCTGGGCGTTCAGCCAGCAGAAATCATCTATACCTCCGGTGCCAGCGAGGCCAACAACTTTGCCTTAAAGGGGCTGGCCCGTCTCTCCCGCCATGCGGGCAGGCACATCATCTCCACTCCGCTGGAACATTCTTCGGTCAGCGGCACTCTGACGGCATTACAGGAGCAGGGGTATGAGATCGACCTGCTGGACGTGAAGCAGGACGGTACTGTAGATCTTGAGCACCTGAAGGATCTGCTTCGCCCGGATACCATCTGCGTTGCCATAACGCTGGTGGACAGTGAATTGGGCGTGGTGCAGCCTGTACAGGAGATCGCCGCCATCCTGAAAGCATACCCTCACTGTCACCTGCATGTGGATGCGACCCAGGCTGTGGGTAAGATCCCCGTTTCTTTTGAGGGCGTGGATACCATGAGCCTGACGGCCCACAAATTCTACGGACTGAACGGCATCGGCCTGCTGATCAAGCGGCGGAATCTGGCGCTGGAGCCTCTCATCCATGGCGGCGAGAGCACCACCATCTACCGCAGCGGCACCCCCACTGTGGCGCTGGCCTCCTCGCTGGCCTGTGCGCTTGATCTCGCCGTCAATGACCTGCCCGGACGCGTTGACCATGTGGCAAAGCTGAATGCAGAGCTCCGCGCCACCCTCAGCACATATCCGCTGGTGCGCATCAACAGCCCGGAACACGCCATCCCTCATGTGCTGAATCTGAGCGTCCGTAATGTCAAGGGCACTGTGTTCCAGCGGGAGCTGGATGCCAAAGGGGTCTGCGTCTCGGTCAAGTCAGCCTGCTCTTCGGATGGTCTGCCTTCGCGTGCGGTGTTTGCGGTCAGCCGCGACCGCCGCAACGCACTGTCCTCCTGGCGCATCAGCCTGAGCCACCTGACCACCGAGGACGAGATCAAAGCCTTTTTGCAGGCGTTCGATGTCTGCTACCGTGAGCTGACCGCCGTACATTAAATAAAAAGAGGAACCAACATGAAACGTGAGCTTGAACCTTATCAGATGATCGAACGCAGTATCATCAAGAAATACCGCAAGGAGCTGTGGACCCCCTTTATCGTGGCGGTAAAGCGCTACGAGCTGGTACAGGAGGGAGACAAGATCGCCGTCTGCATCTCGGGCGGCAAAGACTCTATGCTGATGGCAAAGCTGATGCAGGAACTGCAGAAGCACAGCGATGTTCCCTTTGAGCTGGTCTTTCTGGTGATGGACCCCGGCTACAATGAGATCAACCGCCAGAAGATCGAGTCCAATGCCGAGCTGCTGCACATCCCGGTGACCATCTTCGAGAGCAACATCTTTTCCGTTGCCAACAACACCGAAAAGAACCCCTGCTACCTCTGTGCCCGGATGCGGCGCGGCCACCTGTACAGCAAGGCCAAGGAGCTGGGATGCAATAAGATCGCGCTGGGCCACCACTTCAATGATGTTATTGAGACGACCGTGATGAGCATGTTCTACGGCTCCCAGATGCAGGCCATGCCGCCCAAGCTCCACAGCACCAGCTTCCCCGGCATGACCCTGATCCGCCCCATGTACTGCATCCGGGAAGAAGATATCCTGGCCTGGAAGCGCTACAATGATCTGGAATTCATCCAGTGCGCCTGCCGCTTTACTGAGAACTGCACCATGTGCGACA